>JACCDH010092194.1_pt1 | contig 21565 bp, 12 predicted proteins | sample 7442481 | NCBI WGS metagenome assembly JACCDH01 (sample SAMN15323433, study PRJNA562643) | freshwater metagenome | isolation source: river surface water | place: USA:Blue River Watershed | collected 2017-08-15
GATAAATTTAAAGGCGGACCAGTAGGAATCAACACCATTGCAACCGCAGTAGGCGAAGAAGCTGGAACTATCGAAGAGGTTTACGAACCTTTCCTGATTCAGGAAGGTTATTTAATGAGGACCGCCAGAGGCAGAGAAGCGACTGCACATGCCTATAAACACCTTGGAAGAATTCAATACCGCAAAGAAAACGGCGAACTTTTCTAAAATTATTTCTTCTCTAAAATTTTTAAGACCTTCCCGGTAGCACCAGAATGCCAGTTGATAAAATCAATACATTTGGCCCTTAATGTATTGTCTAAGTTTTTCTCTGGTAAGAAATAAATGACACTTCTTTTGAAACTCTCATAATCTGTAATCGTCATCGCTACTTCAGCTTGCATGGCCAATGCTGCTTCAGGAAATTTTCCAGTATTGGGACCAAAAACTACTGGCACTCCAAATGACAGTGCTTCAAGTATATTGTGTAAACCTTTACCAAATGCACCACCAACCAAAGCCAGATCAGCATAATAATAAGCACTCGATAAATGGCCAATCGTGTCTAATACCATCACACGACTGCCTTGCAGAATCTGAGAATCAGTATATAAAGAAACGCCATATTGTTTAACAGATGTATAAATAGCATCTATATGCTTCTTGCTGATATCATGGGGAACGATCAGTACTTTAAAAGATTTGAATGACTCATCCCGCAAGAATTGCTCAGCTAAAGCTTCTTCCGCCTGCCAGCTGCTCCCCAGAATGAGCATAGGTGAATCGGCCTTGAATGCTTCTATATGTGGATTAAGCTTAACTTTTAAGGCATTTTGTTTTACCCTGTCATATCTGGTATCTCCACTTAACTGGATATTGGTAAATCCTTTTTGTTTCAGCAACTGATAACTGTTGTCGTCCTGTAAAAAAATGCAGGAGAACCTGGGCAATAACTTAAACAACCAAGTTCCCAGGAATGAAAAAATAAATTGATTGTGTCTAAAAGTTGCTGATATCAAATAACAAGGTATCTGTCTTTGATGAATCGCTGAAAGATAGAAATACCATAGTTCGTATTTAACAAATATTACCTGATCAGGCTTTAGGTAGTTTAGTACTTTACGGGCATTGGACGGAGTATCCAGAGGTAGATAAATAACAGCATCTGCCAGTGAATAGTTCTTTCTCTGCTGATAGCCTGAAGGAGAAAAAAAAGATATTACAATACTGATGCTGGGATCATTTTCTTTAATGGCTTCTATCACAGGACGAGCCTGCTCGAATTCGCCCAGACTTGCGCAATGGAACCAGTAGCGTTTCGAGGTTTTCGTGAGAGGCACTGATAGATCTTGAGTCTTGCGACCAACTATGAAATCCCGGAGCTTACCACTTTTTAAAAAAATGCTTAGCAGATTCAAAATAGCCTCTGCCAATCTTGTAATAAAGTGGTAAATAGCAGTCATCTTTTAATCGAAATAACGCTCCTCGTCACCTTTAGACGCTCCGGCTTTTCTCCCACTAATAGAGATCATGACGCCTACTTTAAGTCCAATCATCAAATCATTTCTGGAAGTATTATCCGCTGTTCTGGTATCATAATTAAAGGCTCTTCTGTTTTTAGTAAAACCATTGAGAACCTCGATACCAGCGACAAAGTTTAACATCGCCTTTGGATCAATTTTCTGATAACCTGCAAATCCTCTAAGCATTAAACCATTTGTTAGACGGTCGTAGCCTTTAGCATACTCGCCTTCTAACTGAGGCAATACCGTTCTCTGAAAGGTATATTTGATATAGTGCTGCATGAAACCTGCGCCAGCTGTCAGTAAAATTCCGGAATTAATATCGAATTTATTAATCGGAATAACTTTCCCGAAATCAACATGCCAGGTAATGCCTCTCTCATACATCTTAATTTCTGCTAAATTACCATTAACATCTACCAGATATCCAGAGCTTCCAACCATGGTGTCAAAGATGCCATTCTCTTTTACTTTACCACTGAATAAAGCGTTTATGCCTGCCTGTACCTGAAAATTATTTCCAAACTTATAGGCCGTTGAAAAACCAACAGTATTGCTGCCTCCAAAACGCTTGTTAAGCAACCCTACTGGCACCTGCCTGCCATAATTGAAACAAAATAAAACTGAGTTCCGCAAACCTGCTGTGTTCTTGGAAAGCTTGGAACTGTCTTGAGCCATTAGCCCATTGACAGCGAATAACATAAACAAAAAGATATATCTGAATTTTAACACAAGGCAAATATACTAAATATTTTCCTTGAATTGTTGTTCATCAGTCTTCGTTAACACTCACTCTGAACTGAATCTGTGAACTGTATTCCATTGCCTTTGAAACCGAACAATACTTATCGTGAGAAAGCTGTGCAGCCTTCTGTGCTTTGTCCAGATCTACTTTGCCTTTAATTTTAAAATGGATATCTACTGTTCTGTATACTGAATACGTATCTTCTTTTTGAGAATCGCCATCCACCACTACTTCGAAACTTTCAATTTCTTGTTTTTGTTTCTTTAGAATTGAGATGATATCAATGGCGCTGCATCCTCCAACTGCCGCTAATAGCATCTGCATTGGTCTGAAGCCTTTGTGGTGACCGCCTATACTTTCAGAACCATCCATTAGTAAAGTATTACCAGTGTCGTTAGTCGCTTCCATTAAAAAGTCTTCGTCAATTCTTTTGATGTTAATTTGCATATTATTAAAAATTATAGCACGAAATTATAAGGGTTTGGTGGTGAAACTTTGTGCAAAGCGCCATGATAGTAGTCAGTTTTTACAAATCTGTTCCACCGTGTGTGGTATACAAGCGGTAATAGTGACCCTTGCGCTCAAGTAAATCCTGATGACTGCCGCGTTCGACAATATGACCACGATCTAAAACTATTATTTCGTCTGAATCCTGAATGGTAGTTAATCTATGAGCAATTACCAGTGTTGTTCTGCCTTGTCTAAGGTTATCTAGAGCCTGCTGAACCAACTTCTCACTTTCATTATCAAGTGCGCTGGTAGCCTCGTCGAGAATAAGAATTGAAGGATTTCGCAATAAAGCACGGGCTATGGCTAAACGTTGACGTTGACCGCCACTAAGCTTGCTACCCCGCTCTCCTATCATTGTGTCAAATCCGTTTTCTGTTTTTTCTATAAATTCAAGTGCATTGGCCAGTTTTGCTGCCGCTTTAACATCTTCAAGTGTGGCAGTTGGATGACCAAAAATAATGTTGTTGGCAATGGTATCATTAAACAGAATAGCCTCCTGAGTTACTATACCCATCATAGAGCGAAGCTCTTGCAAACTGTATTGTTTGATATCTACACCATCGATACTAATGCTGCCAGATGTGGCATCATAGAAACGTGGCAATAAATCAGCTAAAGTACTTTTACCGCTTCCACTCGAACCCACCAAAGCAATCTTTTTATTCTTTGGAATATCAAACGAAACATGGTTCAAAACCATGTCTGTTCCATTATAGGTAAAACAGACATCTTTATAGACAATGCCTTCATTTAATGAAGTGATGCTAAGAGGTTGTTCTACTTCATAAATCTTGATATCTGAATTGAGAATTTCTTCGTAACGATCCATCCCGGCTGCACCTCTCTGAACCATTGGAAATGCTTGAGAAACTTGTTTGAATGGAGGAATAACCTGACTAAAAATAGCAAAGTACGCCAGGAAAGCTGAGCCTATTAACTCGCCTCCAAATACCATATTACCACCAAACCACAACAATACACAAGCCACCATAATGCCAAGTGTTTCTGAAATGGGAGAAGCCATGTCTCCACGATGATTTACCTTGATATTGGCCGTGGTTGAATTAGTATTTAAATCAGTGAATTTTTTGCGAAAAACCTTTTCTACTGCAAATGCCTTGATGATTCTCATGCCCCCTAAAGATTCTTCCAGGAAGGATAATACAGCACTTTGTTGCTCCTGATTGCGCTTTGATTTCCTGCGCAGCGAGCGACCCAACAATGCGATAGATCCTGCTGCCAATGGCAATAAGACAATGATGTAAAGTGTTAATTTCGGACTCATGTAAATTAATGATCCGATATAAAAAATGATGGTAACTGGTTCTTTAAAAATAGCTTCAAGGGAGGCCATCAAACTCCATTCTACCTCTTTAACATCATTACTCATGCGAGAAATAATATCTCCTTTACGCTCATCGCTGAAATAGGAAAGCGGCAAATCAAGAATTTTGTTGTACAAATCTCTTCTGATATCTCTGATAATGCGGTTACGTAAAATAACCAGGTAGTAGAGGGCAAGATACCGTGCGATGTTTTTGATGATAGTTGCTACTAACAAACTGACACAGATCCAGAACAATGCTGCTTGTTTGTCGTTATTGACAAACTCGGTCATCCATTGTATGAAATTGTTGTAAAGTGAGTTAAAATCACCAGCGCTACCAACAGATTTCTGTTTGAAGGCGTCCTGATTATTGTTGAACATAAAATCCAACAATGGCATTACCAGGGCCAGAGAGAATAATCCTGCCAGAATCTGAATCAAATTGAAGAACATATTGAGCATTGCCAGTCCTTTGAATGGCAGAATAAGTCTCAACATGCGTTTCATTGCTTTCATACTTTGGCAAAGTAAATACTTTTTTGGCGTTTAATTGGATAAGATATCCATAAGTTCTTTGTTTAAATACAACTTTTCTCTACCCGAACTCTTTTCAACTAAAATCCCCATTTTTACCAGATGTTTTAGATAAGTGGCTGCTGTCTGTCTGTGGCAGGGCAATTCAGCGACCAGGTCTATGGCTTTTACATATGGCTGTCGCATAACCAGAATGGCCAAAGAGGAAGGCATATTGTAATCGGTGTATTTGTCAATTTGCTCGACCAATTGCTTCTTAAGCTTACTCAATGCTTTCAGTTGTTTGGGTAGTTTCTTAGCCGAAGCAACAATCATATCTGTCATAAACCGGTGCCAGGTTTGCAAGCTTCCCGTCTGAATGATATCCCTCATTAGGGTTTGATAAGTTTCCTTTTCCTTAAGAATTTCTGATGACAAAGGTAAACTGATTGTATCCAGTCCATAGACCCTTAAACATTGAAGATGCAAGCTTCTGGCACAAACACCGTTAAAATGATTAAACGGAGCCATGGCTCTCATCTGATAGTGGGCGATAGAACCGGCTATTATGGATGATAAAAAATTCTTGTCTGAGATAAAGTTTTCCAAATCCTGTCTCAACACTTGCAAAACCGATGATTGAACGGGCGCAGTGTAAAGGGTAAGGTTGGTAAAATAACTTTTAATGGTATGCTCGCGGCGTTCTCTGAACTGTTCTGCATTCTTAATGAGTTGCTTGAAACCTGAAGGCTTGATAGCTTCCAAATGTAGTTGTCGGATTTGTACTATTTTTGAATGATACTCAATTATACCCGACAACAACTCATCCTGCAGAGCATTTTCGGAATTTTCAGCTTCAAATATTCTTTGAAGTGAGACAGGAAATCCCTCCAGTTCAAGTGAATTTCTCAGCTCAGTAAACATTAGATTACTGCTGTATTCGGGCAGTAGTTCGTCATCGTATCCACTTAAAAAACCATTGAGAAAATCCAATGCTCTAACAGCCTCATTCATCAACTGAAAATCATCAATATTAGATTCTGAAAGACGCTTTTCAATCAAAGGCAACTTGTTATATGGAATTTGACTATTAATCATTTCGTGTCGAAATTTACAATTTTTTTCATCATGTTTTAGTATTTTATACTATTTTGTGGATGACTTTTATCAGATTGAATTGTCAAATGAGATTATGTCCGTACTTTTGCAACCGAAAATAAATCATCAAAAGATGAGAGCTTCAAAATCTAAATCTCAGGAACAACCATCATCCAAAATTCAAATGAAACAAATATCAGAGTACTTCGGTAAAAGTGTATTCGGACCAAAAGCAATGGCCGAGTATGTTAGTAAAGAAGCCATCAAGGCTGTTAACGAATCCAGAAATACCGGCAAGCCTATGGACCGCAAAATGGCGGATCAAATTGCTGAAGGTATGAAAAACTGGGCCATCGAAAAAGGTGCTACACACTACACTCACTGGTTCCAGCCATTGCGTGGTTCAACAGCAGAAAAGCACGATGCTTTCTTCGATCCAACTGGTATCGATAGCGGTATTGAAGTATTTAACGGCAAGGCGCTTGTTCAACAAGAACCTGATGCTTCAAGTTTCCCTAACGGTGGTATCAGAAATACTTTTGAAGCAAGAGGTTACAGTGCATGGGATCCATCTTCTCCAGCTTTTATCATGGAGAAAGCAAGCGGTAAAACACTCTGCATTCCTACCATCTTCGTAGCATACACTGGTGAAGCCCTCGACTACAAAGCACCACTTATTAAATCTACCAACTTCCTGGTAAAAAACACCGTAGAAGTTTGCAAATACTTCGACAGTAATGTTAGCAATGCTAAAGTGTCTCTGGGTATCGAACAGGAGTATTTCTTAGTTGATGAAGAGTTATACCACCAGCGCCCTGACTTAGTGTTTGCTGGCAGAACATTGGTTGGAAATATGCCTGCTAAAGGTCAGCAACTTGAAGACCATTACTTCGGTAGCATTCCTGAGCGTGTATACAACTACATGACCGACTTCGAAAAAGAAGCTTTGAAACTTGGCATTCCACTTAAGACCAGACACAACGAGGTTGCTCCTGGTCAGTACGAATGTGCTCCAATGTTTGAAGAAGCTGATATCGCCATCGACCACAACTCACTGCTGATGGATGTGATGCAGTCTGTTGCTACAAGACATAAATTAAAAGTGCTATGGCACGAAAAACCTTTCAAAGGTGTAAACGGTTCAGGTAAACACAATAACTGGTCTATCATCACTGATACAGGTATTAACTTGTTATCTCCTGGTCATAGTCCTATCGACAACCTACAGTTCTTAACTTTCTTCATTAACACCATCAAAGCGGTTCACGACCATGCTGATCTGATGAGAGCAAGTATTGCAACTGCTGCTAACGATCATAGATTAGGCGCTAATGAAGCTCCTCCTGCAATCATGTCTGTGTTTATCGGAAGTACCTTAAGTGATGTTCTGAATCAGTTCGAACAATCTAAACCAGCGAAAAGTAAAAGCAGCAAAGCCAGCGAAAAGAAAATCAGCGTTTACAGAATTCCTGAAATTCTCCTTGATAACACCGATAGAAACAGAACTTCACCGTTCGCTTTCACAGGTAATAAATTTGAATTCAGAGCCGTTGGTTCGAGCGACCATTGTGCAAATGCAATCATCGTATTGAATACCATCGTTGCAGAGCAACTGGCTAAATTCAAAAAAGATGTTGATGCTTTAATTAAGAAAAAAGTAAACAAACTTCAAGCCATCGAACAAGTATTAATCGGTTATGTAAAAGCTACCAAGAAAATCATTTTCGAAGGCAATGGTTACAGCGAAGAATGGGTAAAAGAGGCAGCTAAGAGAGGTCTGAGCAACATCAAAACTACACCATACGCTTTAGATGCTTACAACAGTAAAATGACTAAAGATTTGTTTGTTAACAATAGCATCTTTACCAAAAAAGAACTGGAAGCCAGAACTGAAATCAAATTTGAAAACTACCTGTTGAAAATTCAAATCGAAGGTAGAATTCTTGGCGAATTAGTGAAAAACTATATCGTTCCATCTGCTGTAGAATATCAGAAAAAACTGATTGATACCATCGAAGGATTAAGCAGAATTGGTCAGACCAAAGCTCAAAACAAACATCTTTACGAATTGGCCAGAGAAATCTCTCAGGAGATTAATGCTATCTGGGACAATAACAACAAGATGGTAGAAGAGCGCAAAAAGGCAAACAACCTTGATCATGCTGATAAGAAAGCGAAAGCATACTGCGATAAAGTAAAACCATACTTCGACAAGATCAGAGAGAGTGCAGACAAACTGGAAGAACTAATAGATAACGATGCCTGGAAACTCCCTAAGTACCGTGATTTATTATTCCTGAAATAAGTCGGTTAAATATTTAATAATTATTTAAATCCCGTTTTGGAAATTTTCCGGAACGGGATTTTTCGTTGGTTCTTTTTTACAACCTTCCAGGTTGACAACCTGGAAGGTTGTGTTTTTTCCCAAACGGCTTTCCCCCCGTTAACTCTACACTTCTTCCAAAAAACGTCAAACGCTTAGGTCAGAAACCAACTTTTTCTCCTCAAAAAAAAGCCCCTTGCGGGGCTTCTAAGGTAAATTAAGCTAGGCTCAACATTAACACATTAACACGAAATATTATTGATGAATAAGAACTCTGTATGTTCCTTGTTCACTAAACACAACCGAATAAATCCCATCACTCAATCCTTCAAAATGCAATTCCGTAATACCCTTGACAAATACCTGTCTTGGATATACTTCCTGTCCCTGGGAATTAAATACTTTAAATAACTCTGTCCCATCATATCCCCTCAGATATACTATCGATTGTGATGGTATCGGATATAACTCGTATTTAACTATATCTGAAATCTGACAAGTAGATTTTACTATCGGTGTAGTATATTCTATCAAATCATTTGTTTGCATTGATATCTTGTAAAATGACAATCCTGAATGTATGGCCTTGTCTGTAAAAGCGTAGTTTTTCTTAGTACTCTCTGCAGTCTCTGTATGTATGGTATACCATTGTTTACCATCCGCAGACCAATTTACTTTGAATGCCTTGGCCTCCTTTTCAGTTGTAACATACCAGTCAAGTTGGTTGACTTTTCCACTACAATTTATTGTCAAACTTAATTCATCAGTAGGCAATGGAATTAACCAGCTAATACCATAAGTGGCTTTTGTTCCTATCCTGTTGGCCCTGTCAACATACGAAAACTGAAAACTCATGCTGGTGGTCCCGATCTGACTATAACGCGCAATTAATAATGATGGATTATATGAAGTAATTTCTAAACTGTCAGTGATGCGCTCTCCTGGTGCCAGAACTCCGTCATTATTGGCATCATAATACAACTCATTCGTTGTTGGTGCATAAATTCTAACTTTACTACCCGCGCCAAATGTACCATCCTCTCCATCTGAGCCCAATAAGGCACCCGGACTTGTACTGGTCCTATTTAAACGCATGGTATCTGTCAACGAAAAAGACGGAGAATTAATGCTGTAAGATTGATTACCAGAGACTGGAACTCTCTCAATTCCCAGATTCACGTTGCTGATATTACTGGTCAAAATTCGCAAAGCGATATTGCCATTCGGACTGCCGGATTCAACTCCCGATCCGGCAAAATTACCTGTCCCGAATTGTTCACCGGTATTTACCCAACCCGATGGTAAACTTGCTGATGGCGCAGATGCACCAATACCTGCAGCTACTGTCGCTAAACGTAAGGTGTAGTTAGAATATCTCACTCCAGTCAGAGAATAAGTTCCATTACTTGGATTCACTAATGAGCTGTCCACAACCAAACCGAGACTATTGACAAGATAAACATACATTGCACTGGAGGATGGATTTCCAAATCCTCTGCCATCAATTACGCTGTTCGTTAAACCATTACTGTCGTTAAATAATCTTCCTGTTACAGTAAAACTACATCCTGTTGTCGCTGCATAAATCGTTGTTCTTTGCTGAAACACATTACAATTTGCATCTTTAACTTTTACCAGATAAGTACCTGGCTCTAAATTATAAATTACAAAAGAATCTTTTGTAGTGGTATTCGTACTAAATGTGTTTGTCGATTCGTTAAACCAAAAAACTCTATACGGCGAAACACCCGAATACTTCACTGTGATGCTATCAAGATTACTGCCCAAACACAAACTATCTGTCGTCTTTATTATACTGGTGCCTCCCATAAATGGATTTATATTTGGTACCGTATAACCAGCATCAATGTTTGGTGTCGTAATTGGTCCGCCATTCTGACCCCAAACAACCACCAAATTCTTCCCTAAATTCCCGCCATTATTAGCTGCAGTCTTTGTATAAAACAATGCTCCGTTTAAGGAACCTGTAGTAGATCCAATAGTTATCGTTTGATACGGATTCATTAAAATACCATTTCCACTTGTAGTTTCATTGTAGTTTACTCCACCGATTGTAACAGTATTATCTGTAGCATCTACATCTGAATTGAATGATACATTCTCCGGACTACCGTCACCGTTGACATCAACATACAAATAAGTTGTGCTGTCAACCATCACATGTGCCACTGTATAATTGACGGTCCCTATAGCTGAATTTGTCGGATCAGCACCATCCCCAAAACTCATTAATACTTTATTGGTTAGGTTAGCGGTTGGAACTGGCGTAAAACCCCAATCTGAATTTCCATTGTTATAATCGCACAAGGCAATCATAATAAACGGAACCGTACTGCAATATCGATACCCTAGTCCTGATGAATTAACATCATCAAAATTACTCGAATTAGCCGCTACACTAATAGTACTTGTCGCTCCACCCGCGGTTGTCCTTGTTACTGAAATAGCCGATCCTGTCGGGTTATATAAGAAATTCCTAACCGCCAGATTTGGTACAGCCGGCATATAATAACAACTTGATAATTGATTATTTGGATTCAAGGAATATGTTCTTCCCTGATAAGGCACTGTATTGTACCTTCCAGTCAATAAATACACCATGACTGCTTTATTAGAGTTAATGGTAGCTCCCTGATTAACATTGATGGTAGTACCACCCTGACGACTGTCAACGTAATAAGTTTCACCCTCATTTAAGGTATCTGTAATATCTACTGAACCATTGGCATCACGGTCAATCTGTATGATTGTATTTGCTTCCTTAGCCATCACAGACAAACTGGCGATGTCTACTGAACTGCCTTTATTAGCTGTATTAATTCCAATAGGTACCGTAAAAGCAGTTCCCCATTTAGCGGCTGTTGGAACCGACGCTCCAGATACACTAACAGTGCCTAAACTGCCCCAGGCGAACTTAGTTAAAGCTCCATTCCCTCCTACAAATATTTTATCCTTACCATCATAATCTACCGTTGCCTGTAAAGTGTTATCGCTGGTAGCGCCGTTCGGATTATAGGTTGTCGAACCACTATGACCGCTGACAAGCTTGTTACTTAAAATAATAGCTTTCCCTGCATCCAATAAATCTGTTGGAAAACCTGGAGCAATACCGTTTGATAAATCACCATCTCCCCATATTCTTGTGGAACTCTGTGTTGGTGCTTTTATATTTGACTCATAGCCATCTTCCCAGTGATCATAGACAACTACAGCATCTGTTGAAACCGAGAGTCCAATATAAACCTGTGTGGAATCGCCATTGCTTGAATTAATGTCTTCCAAAAAATCCATCGCTTCATTTTCAGGCAGTGGTACAAAGAATTTTGTTGAGTCGCAATTAAATAAAGAACGCAAAGTCACAATTGCGGTGTCACAAGAATTATCGGTAGTGGTGGCTATATTTCCATCTGGACCCGCGTCGCAAACTCTGTAGGAGAAAAAATCAACCCCATCAAAATTAGTATTAGGTGTGTAGGTATAATAACCTCCTGAACTAATCGATAAGGTACCATTGGATACATTAATTGCACCTAATGAATAGGTTCTTGCATCTAAATCCAAATTAATATCATTACTGCCAATAAATCCTCTGCCAGTACCAGGACTCATAAATACCCTCGTATCGTTAACGGCATTAACCGGATAGTAACAAGTATGAGTGCGCATCACACCATCAATAAATAATGTGCCTGCTGTTCTTGTAATTCTTATATATCTAAGTCCTCCAGCAGGTACTGTAAAATTAGCATACAAAGACGCTGTTGTGGTAGCCCCTGATAATGTCCCCAAACTGGTAAAGGTGATACTATCCAATGAATATTGAACCGTAGCAGTTGGTGTGCCAGCACTTCTTGCCCAGGCAACGGTTAATGTAGAACCCTGTGAGACCCAGGCTTTCAAATCAATCGTTAATGGATTTGCTGCGCTTAAAGTCGCCGAATTACCAGTTGATAGTGTTGTACTTACCGCACCTATGGCACCAACTGCGTTACCCGGACTGGTGTTTCCGCCAACTGCAATAACACCATAACCAGTGGAAGAAGTTGCAGATCCAAAAGGACAGGTTTGAGCATTCGCAAGATAAAATGAAAATGTAAATACTAGAACTAAGGCTTTAGAAATTGTGTTGAATTGAATGCCTGAATGAATAAACTGAAGTATAAACTTCAAAATTGAAATAACATTGATTTTTAGGGTAGCCAATCTCCGTGAAATGAACATGTAATTAGATATATTTATAATTTTTTGTTTAAAAACATGAGTATTTAATACTAATAAAATTGATATTTTATGTTTTTTTAACATATTTCTAATCTTATATTTAGTATTTTAATACTAGTTTTTTGCACTTACAAAGAACGAAAACAAGGTAGATTGAGACAATATTGTTTAATTTTAGTTATCCCAAACTACACAAAAAATGTACATTTTTATTGTCTTGTATAGTTATTACTCTGTTTTTGTGATTTTTATGTTTAACATTTTTTTGAGTTTCATGACAAAATCCTGAAACTTTTCAAAATTCCTAACATTTACAACCTTCCAGGTTTTCAACCTGGAAGGTTGTAAACCTGGAAGGTTGTGTTTTTTCCCAAACGGCTTCCTCCCCACCAACTCTGGACTTCTCCCAAAAAACCCTAAACGTTTGTTGTATTTTAAAATGCTTATGACCTTCCAGGTCGGTTTACCGACCTGGAAGGTCTAATTTGTCACTTTCCTCTCAGTCACCATTTGTTCTTAGTACCCTACTTTCATATATTTGAACTCGCTTTGCTGAAACGTCTTCATCCATACCTCCCTCTGATGGTTTTGATCACTTGTATCGTCGCTACCTATGCCATTCTGCAAAGTCAACTGCACCTTTTTCAACTACCCTATGTATGGGACGAACTCGGTGTCTACAGTCGTGCGGCTATATACCTCTACGAACACTCTCTTAGTCTCCTCCCAAACGCTATTCCAGATGAACTCTCCCGCGGTCATCCTAACTTCCTGGCTTTCTATGTCGCCTGCTGGTTCAAACTTTTTGGCTGCAAACCTGTGGTTGCCCACATCGCCATGGCAGCTATCAATACCGCTGCCTTCATTTTAGTATACCTGATTCTCAAACGATATATGCTGTCGTGGACCGCCGCTGCCGCAGCTTTCATGATCTTTCTCCAACCTTTCATCCTGGCACAATCTACCCTGGTTCTGCCCGAAATTCCGCTGTTCTTCGCCACAGCTCTTGCTCTTTATTTCTACCTCAAGGATCACTACTGGCTTACCTGCCTCGCTATGATACTGGCGCTACAAATCAAAGAATCGGCCCTAATTCTGCCTCTTGCTATTTACCTGACACACCTGATTATTTGTAAACGATTAAGACAGAAACATAAGTTTCAACTGATCATTTTACCTGTTCTCAGCTTTATACTATTTATTTTTATTCAGAAGATTCAAAGGGACTATTACTTCTATCCTTTACATACCTCTCTTTTAACACGCGATGCCTACTACCTTAAACTTCGCTGGAGCGAGTTCAGTGACTTCCTTTTCTGGGAACAAGGTCATTATGTTATACTGCTGGCATGGATCATCCTATTGCCAGCCTTGCATTCCTTCAAATCCATCAAGTGGCGACAAAATGCACTGGTTTTGCCTGTCATTTTTTTGGGTGGCGTAGCCTTCTCAGTACTCAATTACTACCTCTCGCGTTACACCATCTTCTTTATGGTGCCGCTGTATTGCTTTATCATAATCAGTGTTGCAAAACCTGATACAAGTTCTAAATATGCAACCTACGTGCTGATCATTATTGGTACGCTAACAGCACTCTTTCATCTAAATGGTGGCAAGGAGTTTAAAGACACAGATTTCTCATACACCAATCACGTCAACAATCTTCAAAGCACGGTCACTTGCCTGGATGAACCGGTATTTAAAGGTCGCACCATCCGCATGGACTTCCCTCTGGCTGCCTGCTATTGGGGTGATAAAAATGGTTATAAAAGAGTGGCCGATTACAGCATTGCGTACGACAAAAATGCGTACGCCGAATTTGCCGTATTCACTTACCCGGGCAATATGCAAGACACCATGCATTTGCTTGCCAATGCCCGCCTGGTAAAAGAGATTAAAAATAAAGATGCCTATTCCAGAATCTATCGCTTACTCGAAGAGAAAGACTATCAGTAACTATTGCTTGATAAACAATTTTCTTACTTCGAAAGCGTCCGACTTCACGGTTAAAATATACTGACCGGCAGCAAAATCTTTTGTAGTAACACGCAATGCTTTGTCGGCATAGATGTCTGACTGATATACGACCACACCTCTGATATCTGTTATGCTCAGAACTCCATCGTGCGGCACCTGCACATTCAACTCTTCAGTGGCCGGATTTGGATATACGCTTAACTGATCGCGGATGTCACTTGTGCCGCTCATCTTATCATCTAATTTGAAGGTAACAGAATCTATAAATGTACACGGACCATTAGATACGCTCAAATGGGCAGTATAAACACCAGTATCCTGAAACTCGACAAGTAGATTGGTGTAATAACGTGAACTTTTACCATTGCCAAAGGTCCAGTAGGCTTTCTGTTTGGTAGTATCGACAAAACTGCCACTGATGATACTGAAATCGACATAGTACTTGCCGAAAATTTTATGCACCACCGCCTTAGGTGTAAAGCTTGGTCGCGCTGCCACCAACAAGGTCTGCGAATCTGAAGCAGAACACAAACTTAATGGGTTGGTATAACTGTACTTCATTTTATAAGAGGTATACATCTGTGTGGTGGGCAATTTCGATGCATTCAAATGCCACCCTGAAACACCAGTGCCTGTCCATGTACCCACTTTACCGGATGGCACATTATTGACTAAAGGCACAAGGGTGTCATTGGCACAAACGGTATCCGGCACATAGATCTGTATTATTGGTAGTCCGTTAACTCTGATATATAAACTATCGTTGGCCGCGCAAACACCGGGAGCCACAGTGCACTTAACCATATACTGACCTGCGCCTCTTTTCGGATTAAAGGTATTGTTAATAACAGAACTGTCTAACTTAAGTTTAGTATTTGGATTTGATCGGTCTCTTGAACCATTGTATTCGACGCACGACCAGAAATTGCCTGTTAATCGGACACCACTGTGTTTTTCTTTCACAAAACTATCTAATACCAATAAATTACCATTGATACACTGACTTGGAATATTGCTGATATAAGCCTGTCCATATCGTTTTACATTTACTTTAGACGTATCACAGGTCTGACAACCAGTTAAGGCATTCTTGAAACAATATTCTATGATATATTCACCGACATCCTGTGTATCTTTGGCTGTGCCTGTATTTAAATAAAATGTGGCTGGTGATCCTGAAGAAGTTATGATTGTGGTTTTGTCCAATGAAGAACTTGAAGGCACGGATAAACATCTAAAAGTTTCTATACCACCTGTTTTAATGAATGGCTTAATTACCATAGAATTTAAAACAAACGGAACATTTTTGTGGCATACTTCAAGTTCATTCAATTCAACTATTGGATTAGAATTATATCTAACCGGACGGCACTGATTGACATAACAACCTTTGGGATCTGTATACTCAAAGCAAACAGTATCTCTTGCACCTGAAGATGGAATCTGCGCATTATTTAAGTAATTACAAAAACTGATAAAGTATGGGTCATTAGCATTGGCGCCTCCTGTAATCCATGATGGGTTCTTTTTTTGATAATATCTTAAGGTTGAATCTTTAATTGTCGGATCGTAACCCGCTGAACCTATAGCAATGTAATTATTGGTTAATGGATAAGGACAATCGTTATAACACAAAGCTGGTATCCCTTTATAGGCGATGGTAGGCAATAAATTCACTTTTAAGTCAAAAGTATCCAAGTCAATGTATGTCTGACCATTCTTGATTCTCGTTACCTTTAACTCAAATTGCTCTGAGGTCGTTGTGGTGATTTTTAATTTTAATTCTGATGTATTGCTTACCACCAAATTACTACTGATCTTTCGCCATTGATAAGCCCCGGTATCGCCAGATGGCAGTCCGGTGCCAGTTACTTTAAGTGTGTCAAACAAACAGATTTCCTGATCATAGCCGGCATTAGCTGTTACCTGCCCTTTAGCAATGGCAAAAAGACTAACGCATAAAGTTAAAAGTAAAGACTTTTTCATAATTGATGGTTTTAAGTTAGAGTTGCAATCTAATAAAGGTTGAACGATTCAATGCTATATCAGATCAAATTTTACAATAATAAGACGATACGACATCACAAAAAGTGACGTCATTGGAAAAAAAATGAAAAATTTTAATTTAAGAGGTTTTCAGCTTGCGTCCTTTGTTGAACACCAGGCGACCGAAGTTCTTACCCTTGCGCAGTTCTTTTTGCTCGTCTTCAGGTAAAGAAGCAATGTGTTGGCACTCTTCACTACAGCAATTACTATACTTCTCGCGGCAACTTGGACATTGAATAAACAATAAATTACAAGCCACATTGTGACAGTTGGTATGGGTATCGCAAGTCTCGCCACATTGATGACATTTAGAAATCACCTCGGTAGAAATATGCTCACCTAAACGCTCATCGAACACAAAGTTCTTACCATGAAACTTGTTAGCCAATCCTTTTTCTTTGATTTGATTGGCGTAGTGAATAATGCCCCCTTCCAGCTGATAAACTTCTTTAAAGCCTCTGTAAAGCATATAGGCGCTGGCTTTTTCACAACGAATACCTCCGGTGCAATACATTACTACCGGTTTGTCTTTTTTATCAGCTAACTGCTCTGCAACAATTGGTAACTGTTCTCTGAAACTTACCACATCTGGTAAAATAGCATTTTCAAAATGGCCTACTTCACTTTCGTAATGGTTGCGCATATCGACGATAATTACATCATCACGCTCGGTGATCTCATTAAATTCTTCGGCTTTTAAATGCTTGCCAATTCGCGTTACATCAAAATTAGGATCATCAATACCATCAGCTACAATCTTCTTTCTTACTTTGATATTGAGCTTGAAGAAAGATTTACCATTGTCCTCAACGGCGATATTTAAACGATTGCCCTTCAGGAAATCGATGCTCTCCAAATGTTCTTTGAAGGCTTCTAAGTTTTCAGTAGGTACAGATAACTGAGCGTTGATGCCCTCATCTGCTACATAGATTCTACCTAATACGCCCAAAGCATCCCACTTGATGTACAGATTGTCTCTGAACGCTTGTGGATCCTGAATGTAATGGTACTTGTAAAAAGAAATGGTAGTGCGGGGAGTAGTATCCTCCTCGATCTTCTTTTTTAGAATATCTCTGTTGACTCTATTATGTAAAACCACCTTGCAAAGGTAAGCTTTTCATGAATTTTTTAAAAATGACGGAGATCAGCCTCTACAATCCTAAGGATTACTTCTTCTTTTTCACTGTTAAATCGATGATTTCAACGCCTGGATAATTTGCAGCATTAAACTCGAAATTGGTGTCAGCAATGGCTGTATTTGGTGTTTGAGTAGTAACGGTATAGGTTTGTTTGTTGCCTGCTTTGAAAGACACTTTTAAGCTCTGAACAGTTTTGGCTGTTTTGTCAACCTCCAGGTTCATTAAAAAATAAGGCTTGCTCTTATCAGTAGGTGTTAACTTTACTTTTTCAATCTCGACAGTGCCCTTCTTGTAAGAACCGTCGCTGGCGTATAAGAAACCTTTTTCCCAGATAGTGAATATCTTAGATGGATTAACACCATTGCCTGAATTAGGATTATAAGTTTCCTTCTGACATTCGTTTAATTCTTTGGTATAGGTCCATATAAACTTACCATTACAAAAAATCTCTTGTCCACTAAAGGTTAATTTAAAACTGCTGGCTTTGGTCCACAATGTGCCTTTCTCAGTTTTCTTGGCAGCTTTGGCATCAGCAGGCTCTGTCAACACACTGAAATCAGCTTTTAAAGTCTTATAGGTTTTGTATTTCTTCGATACTTCCTTTAGTAATTTGGTGGTGGCTTTATCTTTCTCACTTTCTTTTTTATCTGCCTGAGCAAACGAGTAAAACAAAGAAGAAATAAGTACTAAAGAGAATAAAACTGTTTTGTTCATTTAACTATGATTATTTTAACAAATTTTTAAGGGTGCAAAAATAGTGATTTATTTGTTATATAAATTATCCAAAAACTGTTCCAAAGAAATTTCATCAGGAATCAATACTTTTCTGGCTTTTGCTCCTTCGAAGGACCCTACAATGCCAGCCTGTTCTAACTGATCCACTAATCTGCCAGCTCTGTTATAGCCAAGTTTGAGTTTACGCTGAATCAAAGATGTACTTCCTTGTTGTGTCATTACCACCAATCTGGCAGCATCTTCAAATAAGGCATCTCTTTCGTTCGGATCAAAATCGTCTTTTGAACCACCTTCATCGTCACCCTTAAATTCAGGTAATTCAAACGCTCCTGAATAGCCTCTCTGATTGCCGATAAACTCGGTGATGCGCTCTACCTCGGGAGTATCAACAAATGGACATTGAAGTCTGATAAGGTCATTGCCCGTACTAAATAACATATCTCCTTTACCTATCAACTGATCAGCACCATTACTATCTAAAATGGTACGAGAATCTATCTTTGATGTTACCCTAAATGCCAGTCGGGCCGGAAAGTTAGCCTTTATTGTACCAGTAATAATATTGACAGATGGACGCTGAGTTGCCAATATCACGTGAATACCAACCGCACGGGCCAACTGAGCCAAACGTGCAATCGGTGTCTCTACTTCTCTACCCGCTGTCATCATCAAATCGGCTACCTCATCAATCACTACTACAATATATGGTAGGAATCTATGTCCTTCTGTTGGTAGAAGTTTTCTTTCTTTAAACTTGGTATTGTATTCGATGATATTACGCTTCCCAGCGGCTTTTAACAATTCATACCTGTCATCCATCTCCATACAAAGCGAATTCAGCGTATTACATACTAATTTAGTGTCTGTGATAATTGCATCACCGTCACCAGGCAGCTTGGCCAGGTAATGACGCTCAATCTTATTGTATAATGTTAATTCTACTTTCTTAGGATCCACCAGTACAAACTTCAACTCCGAAGGGTGTTTTTTGTAGAGTAATGATACGATAAGAGTGTTTAATCCAACGGACTTACCCTGACCAGTAGCACCTGCACACAAAAGATGCGGCATCTTACTAAGATCAGCCAAATATATCTCATTCGAAATGGTTTTACCTAGTATGACTGGTAATTCAAAATTACATTCTTGAAACTTCTTACTGGCTACCATCTGTCTCATCGGTACCATCTCAGGTTTCTTATTCGGCACTTCTATACCTATGGTTCCTCGACCCGGAATTGGCGCTATGATACGAATACCTAATGCCGCTAAACTCAATGCAATATCATCTTCCAGATTCTTAATTCTTGAAATCTTAACACCTGGAGCAGGTACTATTTCATATAGTGTAACGGTTGGACCGATATTGGCTTTGATTTCAGAAATACTGATATTATAGTTTTTGAGTGTCTCTACAATTAAGTTTTTACTTGTTTCCAGTTCTGTTCTGTCAATTTCAGCTTTAGCAATTTCATACTCCTGTAATAAATCGAGGGTCGGCATTTGATAACCTGCCAGGTCGAGGGTCGGATCATAAAGATCATCCAATCCTGCTGCCACTGCCTTCTCACTGATATTCGGCTGAACTACTGGTGCCTGAAACTCTTCTTCTTGATGAGATTCAATTTTCAATTCAAAATCTCCGGAAGGTGGCACTACAGTCTTAACTGGTTTTGCAGGTAACTCAAAACTTATAGGAGCAGCAGGTGCTTCTTCTTCAAGTTCTATCGCTTCGATACCATCATTGTCAACTATGTCCATCTCCTCTTCTATTTCATGTTCGTCGTTGAGTGTAATAATATCTATGCCTTCCATTTCATCACCAATAATATTAGCACCAGTCTCTTCCTCTGCCTTATTTTGTTTTACCTGTAAATGAGCCCTCATAGCCTCCGCTTCCATCGCATGATCAGATAAATCAACTCTTAAATCATCGGCTGCGTCTGCTGCTGGCTTCAAATTAAATCTAAAATCCACATTATAAACCACTATCATAAAAATGGCGGCATACAACAGTAAAAACAATACCACACCGGCATAACCCATCAAACCTTTGATCCACATAAATCCGTAGTAGCCAAATCCACCACCCATAAAGATATTGCTCTGATGGAAGATAAAGCCCATCAGGATGGAAGTCCATACCACTATAAAAAACGTATATCTAAGGATCTTAACAATAGGATACATCTGCCAGTTGAAAAGCAGCTTGGTCCCTAAAGTGAAAAATGTAAGAAGAATTAAAAAAGATGAAACACCAAACCATTTGTGAATGAAAAGATGGCCAAACCAGGCACCAAAAAATCCCATCATATTGGCGGAACCCTTTGGATTGTGGGATGAATACCAACTCCAACTACTACTCTGCAATAAATCCTGATCCGTTTCAAAACCCCATAAATTGATAATATGAGAGGTGAAGGCCAAAAACAAGAACAAAGAAAACAAGATAAAAAAAGCACCCGTTATCCTTCGCGTACGCTCGTCTTTAATCCACGCCAGCTTACTTCCACCAAGAGGTTTCTTCACTTCCTTCTCCTCTGCCTGAAAGTCGTCTGCTGAATTCCTGAAACTGTTTCCTTTTTTTCCGGCCATAATAATGCTTCTCGCAAATGTAAAACGCACCCGCCACAATCCTTAGTATGTGTGATAAATAAAATCCACACTTATCCGCTAATGTTTACATAAGTGGAATACCAGTTTTCGGGAATGTTACTCCCAACCGAAAATAGTATGAATACAAAAGAAATAAGTGATGTTAAGACCAAGAATATTTGACTATTAAAAAATTAAAATTACCTTCGTTTTCCAAACATATGAAAAATCAATCAAAACTTCTGCTATTTATCTCCGTTATCCTTCTATTGTCTTCCTGTGGTGTAATCACCAAAGCCAGATATGGCAACGGATTAAAACTAAACATTGAATCTAATTTGTTCGCCAGAAAAGATAAATCTGAAACACCAAAAACACCTGCGAAAAAGAAGAAAACTTTACCTCATATTTCGGATGCTCCTGTCGCTACAAGTCCAATTATTATTACTGATTCGTCTTCTTTAACAACTATTATTCATTCTGGTTCAACTTCTGAAAATACCAACAAAAACTCTACTTTGATTGAACAGAAAAAATCAATCAAGAAAGCGCCAGCGAAATTAAAGGGTATTTCAAAAGTTCTTCATCCGCTAAAAAAATATGTTGATGATAAAAAGAATAGAAAAATAGAACCTAATACCGAATTAGCCGCATGGCTGTTCTATGGCTCCTTGGTTCTAAATTTTGCCTTTATTTACTCAGGTTTGGTAATACCTGGTATTGTCTCAACGTTGTTAAGTATTGCTACTATAGTTGGTGTTGTGCTTGCTTTCGTGGGATTAAGAAAAATTAAACTATCTGGCAACGAATACA
>JACCDH010475801.1_pt1 | contig 21565 bp, 21 predicted proteins | sample 7442481 | NCBI WGS metagenome assembly JACCDH01 (sample SAMN15323433, study PRJNA562643) | freshwater metagenome | isolation source: river surface water | place: USA:Blue River Watershed | collected 2017-08-15
CTGGTTTTATTTGGAAATCATGCTGCCACTTTTTGGCTATGCATCTTTGCAAATTGACCTCAGTTTTTGGGAAGTAGCCAAAACAGTAGGTATCTATTTAGGCTTGCCGTTCACGATTGCTGTTTTGTTAAGAACCCTGATTATTCAGACAAAAGGAAGCAGGTACCTCAATACCAAATTGATACCGAAAATTTCACCATTTACGCTTTATGCACTGTTGTTCACAATAGTAGTGATGTTTAGCTTGAAAGGACAATTGATTGCAAGTTTGCCTTTTGATGTGCTTCAAGTTGCCGTACCGCTGGTTATTTTCTTCCTTGTAATGTTCTTTTTGATGTTTTGGGTTGCCAAAAAAAGTGGCGCCACTTATGCCGAAACCGCAACGGTTGCATTTACTGCCGCCGGGAACAACTTCGAGTTGGCTATTGCGGTTTCCATTGGTGTATTTGGGCTCAATTCAGGGCAAGCTTTTGCGGGTGTTATTGGGCCATTAGTAGAGGTTCCGGCACTCATTTTATTGGTCAAAGCAAGTCTTTATTTGAAAAAATATTTCCTTTCGAAAAAATGAAATCAAAGGAATGAAAATCAAGGATTTCAACTTTATATTTTTATTTGCTAATTTATAATTCTATACTTTGAAAAAGAACATTTTAGTGCTTTGCACCGGCAATAGTTGCAGAAGCCAAATCGCTGAAGGATACCTGCGCTTTTTTCATAGCGACGTCGCGAATATTTACAGTGCTGGTGTGGAAACACATGGGGTTAACCCACGGGCTATTGAAACGATGCTAGCAGATGGCATTGATATTTCAGCGCATACCTCCAATCATGTCGATGAATATCTAGAAATCAACTTTGACTTGATTTTGACTGTATGTGACCACGCCAGCGAGCGCTGCCCAATTTTCCCAAGCACTGCTAAACGCCTGCATCATAACTTTCCAGACCCCGCAAAAGCGACTGGATCGGAGCAAGAAATCCAAGAAGCTTTTGCAGCAGTCCGCGAAGAAATCAAATCCTTTTGTCAGCAACTCGAGCTATAGTCTGTTTACCAAGATCCTCTAAAGGGATTCTATGAATGACATCCAGGTGCTTGTATTCAGTAGGGGATAAGCCCGTCATCTTTTTGAATTGATTGGATAAATGAGCAATGCTACTGTAGTGCATCTTATATGAAATTTCAGATAAGTTCATTTCTCCGTAAAGCAATAATTCTTTGATGCGTTCAATTTTATGGATGATGATGAACTGCTGAATAGTAATCCCGTTTTCAGCCCGAAATACGTTTGACAAATACGTGTAATTTAAGTTTGTTTTCTCACTGAGGTAAACGGAGAAATTGGTCTTGATGTGCTCCTCCGAATAATGGATCATTTGAATGATGACTGCTTTGATCCTTTCTGAAAGTTGAGATTTTGAATCGATGATCAAATCATAACCCTCTTGTTTGAGCTTGTATTTGAAATCGAGCTCTTGGATCATGCTTAATTTTTGTGCCAATTCTACTTCGCCTAAGCCTACAGAAATAGAAATAATCCCCATGTCAGTCAACAATGCTGACACTTGACTTATACATCGATGGCTAACCATATTTTTGATAAAAATTTTCATGAGCGGTGGTTTTGTAAATCGAAGTTAAGGCCTGTACTTATTGATCTATTTGCAAAATTCTATTGAAGTTTTGCAATATTTCTTACACTCAATGCAACTTAAAAGGCGCTTCATCTAATTGGTACGATCCGTCAACAGGAAAAGTAGACCATTCATTTTTGCCGACCCGATGATAGATCTCACATTGCAACCCAAATTCTACAAAAAGCTGCACCTTAAAATCTTTGGCTTTGATTTGTGGGTTAAAGACAAACATGCCCTCTTTTTTGTTAGTAGAACAAGCCTCAATCAGATCCCTGGTTTTATGCGCAAAGTGCTCCTTTTGCAAATGTGCATGTTTGGAATGATCTGTTTTTGGCGCTTCTTTGTAATAAAGCTCGATCAACAGAAAAGGAAAAAAAGCATTGAAATCAGCTTGTAATGCTGAAACTTTGCGGTGTTGGTAAATTTCTAAATGAATCATGAGACGAGTACGATTGGGTAGTTAGGTTGAGAAAAAGAATTGGGTAATTGTTGAACACGCATTTGATTGAGGTGATGCTCAATGCGGTTGCGCGCCATTAAATAAGTGGTTGTCGCTTCCGCTCCTTGATTGATATTTACTTCATTGGCTTCAATGCCATCCAAGCAGCCACCAGAAATTGGGTTATAAACAATTTGCCGCAATTGATTCTTACCTAAATACCAATCAAAAGCTTGTTTCATTTGTAGAAGATAGCGTTTATTTCCGGTTAGTTCATAAAAAGTTGAGAGTGCCAAAATGGTGTATGCTACATCAATAGGTTGCTCTCCAGAGCTAGCTGTCTGAATGCCAGGCTCATACCATGTTTGATTGGAAATTACAGTAAAATGTTCATTTTGAAACTGCAACTCACATAGGTAATGAAAGCTCTTCAGGGCGATTTGCTGAAAATTGCGATTGCCATCAATTTGAGACACAAGCAGCAAAGCTTCCGGTAGTACTGCGTTGCCGTACGTGATTTTCGATTCAAACCAAGGATGCGACGGCGTATGGTGTAAGCGGTAATTTGCGGCTAAACGGCTCGCTAACTTTTGTAAGAGCTCATTGATTTGTGGATCTTTAAATACCTCGTTGTATTTGATCAGTCCTTTGATACTAAAAGCAATAGCACGAGGCGAATACATGTGTTCAAGTGCGTCAATGGCCTTGCGCAACATGCGTTGAGTAAGTCTGAAATAATTTGGGTTAAATAAATGATGTAAGGCCATCATGGTACCTAAGGCCCAAATAGCTCTCCCGTTGGCATCGTCCAAATTTTCGACGTGGTTCTGGGTACTGATTTTTTTGTCCGCATCTAAATAGTTGTAAAAGCGGCCATTGGGTTGTTGCATGCGCTGTATGAATTCAAAATGCACTTTGATATTGGACAGCACACTATTGTCAGATTTCAATTCATAATAATCTAGCAAGGCAATTAAGGCCCGAGCGTTGTCATCGAGTGTATAACCAGAACTCAATTGCGGCTCTTCTGCCTTGCAAAATTGTAACATCCCTACCTGGGTAGTGCAGCCATGAAAATGACTCAGGTTATAGGCAGGCAAACTAAAATGAATTGGTTTGACCTTTTTGGAATGACAGCGCTCTATGAGATTCATGTGCTGTATGGCCACATTTTGCCAGGCAGAAGGCCTAATTTGTTGCAAGGCCGCTTGTTTCATAGACGACAAACGTTCAGGAGCATTTAAAATCGTTTGAATGGCAGCAGCCATTTGCGCTGCATCATTGAAGTCAATGACTATGCCTGCAGGGCCGAGACTATCATTTGCTTGTGGAATTGCAGTAGAGACAATAGGGCAACCACAAGCCATGGCATAGGCAAAAGTGCCACTCACGGCCTGATTCGGATCGATGGAGGTAAATAAGTAGATGTCGGTTGCTTGCAAGTAATCTTCGAGTGTTTTTTTGTCTACAAAGGAATTGACAAAGCGAACATTTTTAGTCAAATCTAGAAAGCTGATCAACTCCTCTAAATAGATCCGGTAACTTTCACCCTCGGTTTTGAAAACTTCAGGATGCGTTTTTCCGATGATCAAATAGAGTACATCGGGATGTTCTTTAACGACTGTAGCTAAGGCATAAAGTGCAGTTTCAATGCTTTTTCCTCTACTTAATAAACCAAAAGTGGAGAGCACAGGGCGCGTGCCTAAGTTCAGCTTCGCTTTTAATTCATTGGGTTCTTTATAAGCAATAAGTGGAATTCCATGCTGAATAACACGGCACTTTGTACTCGGGCATACGTAATGCTCACCAAGCAAACGAGCACTTGCATTGGTCAGGCAAATGACAAATTTTGAACGCCTAATTATTTCATTGACGACTTTAAAACGCAACTCATCTGGTGTTGGTAAAATGGTATGAAAAGTAGTAATGACAGGTATCTTGATTTTTTTTAAAAACTCGAGTAAATAAGCACCATAAGCACCACCGAAAAGTCCAAATTCATGTTCAATAAGAATGACATCGTATCTTTTTTCCGAATTGAGTTGCTTCGCTAGGGCATGATAAGACGATAAGTCATCCACCTTTAAAACCTGCGTAACGGGTGCTTTGTAAGCCAACTTTGTTTGGCTATTATCGAGCGCACAAAAATCGATATGGCAGCTGCCACTGAATTTTTCCAAGATACTTTCTCTGAGGTCGTGGCTAAAGGTTGCCAAACCGCATTCTCTCGGTAGGCTACTACTCATGAGTAGTACCTGATAATGTTGCTGGTTCTGAAATTGAGACATGGTAGTAGTCGTTTATGTAAATAAATTTTCAACTAAGGCCGCCTTTAAGTCTGCAACCGAAACTTTAGCGCAGGCAATACAGGTGTCGGCCGCACCGTAATAGATATACAACTGCGCATCGTAGAAAAGGCAAGCAGTTGGAAAGACAACATCAGGCACATTACCAAAGCGTTCGTAATCCATTATCGGTTCCAAAATCGGGTAGGGCAGTTGTGCTAAAATGTGCATGGGGTCATCGATATCTAGCAGCGCCACATGAATCTGATAAGTAATTTGCCCTTGAGATTCAAATGCTGCATGAAAAATGAAAATCCAACCCAAATCAGTTTCAAATGGTGGACAACCTGCACCGACATAATTAGGCTGGTTCAGATGAAATTGAAAATTCAATGTGTGCGCATCTTTATCATTTAAAAAGTTGAACCAAAATATGGGTGTAAGGTCGCTTAATGATGCTACAGCTGTAACTAAAATAGAAGGTTTGATACGGTGAAAAAAGTAGAGTTTTTGCTTGATTTTTCTTGGAAAAAAAACCAAATTTTTGTCCCAAATTTTCAGGGAACCTTTTGTAAAGCGCTCCTCTCCAAGAGGTACTTCTGGCACGATGATCCCAGCGCGCGAGAACTCCTTTAAATCTTTACTCAACAACAGTGCACCAAGGGCATTTTTTCCGTCAAAAGCGGTGTAACTCAAAAAGAAATATTGGTCAATTTTAACAATGCGTGGGTCTTCGATACCCATGCGCTCTTGCGGACCTTCCGGAGAAACTACTGGCTTTTGCTCACGCAGTTCAACTGTGAGCGGATCGGACAACAGGCAGTGCCCGAGTGTTGAAACCATATTACTTGAAACCGCTCTGTAAAACATATGTATTTGTCCATTAAATATGATGACTGCCGGATTCAAAACCCCTTTTGCTTCAAAAGCAAGTTCTGTTCTTTCCAGTACAATTCCTGCTCTCTCGATTAGCAACATAGATCAATGCCTCGCTTTAAAAATGGTTGGCTGAATGATACACGGCAGTCGCTTCAGTGGTTGTTTCTTTTTGTTTTTCTTCTGCTGCCCCTGCTTTACTCATGGCTATCAGTAGTTGTTCAGCCAATAGATGCAGCGCACTCTTTATAACGGGAGATTTGATCCCCATTTGATTTGTCAAAGCGTCCCACAAATGACTGTAGCCCTGTTCTTTAGTTTGCTCATCATGCGAAGGAGCGGTCAAAACCTGTTTGACAGTATCGGTTATGGCTTGAATCGGGGAGAAGAGTTGCCTGACTTCTTCGAGGTTTTCAACGAGGTCTTTCTCCTGGGTATTTTGTAACTGATACAAACTACTTAATTGATTTTCAAGTTCATTGATCGTTTTCATGGCGCTAGTTTTTAAATAACTAAAAGGCATCCTGATACATCTGTTTAAGCAACCTACTTTGCAAGCGCTGTTTGATAAGCTTGGCAGCAAAAAGCACCACGAGCAAAAGGATGCATCCAACTGATGCCGCTAAAAGGCCAAAACCAAAAGCATAATTCTGCAGGATATCTGAAAAGTAAAAACCTAAGGCCAAACCTGAAAAAGCTAGAAACAAGGCTAAAAGCAAGCCTATAAAAAGCTGCAAGAGTAACATAGAGCTCATCATTACGGTGCGCTTGAGTATCTCCAACTTGACAATTTCTGTTGTTGTTTTGACATATTGCTTGAGTTGTTCACTCATTTCTGTAAGGGTTTGATCTGGTTTCATAGTGCTTTTAATTTATGGAGATAAAAAAACCAGCGCGAACGCTGGTTTTCGCTTGAACCTTTATGCTTTTTCAGCAAGTTCCTTCTTGTCGTTGGCAAATCCCATCGTATGAGAGAGGTCGCTAGCAAGTTTCTTGGCACCACCTGAAAGTTTGTGACGCGTAACACTCCCTTTGTCTGGTGCGAAAAGCACGCCGAGTAAGGCGCCTACAGCAGCTCCGGCTACAGCAAGTGTAACATAAGTCGAGGTGTTTGTTTTTGGAGTTTCCATGATTGAAAAATTTAAAAAGTGAATAAATATTGTATAAATCAAATTTATATAATGCTTAATTACAATTGTTTACATAATTATACATAAAGTTTATATTTAAATCAGAATGTACTCCAGCCAGCGTCTGCCACCAAGATTTCTCCATTGATCATCGAGGACTCATCAGAAGCCAAAAACAATACAACTTCAGCTATTTCTTTTGGCTTTCCAACCCTCGGATTCAACTTCATGCCATTCACTAATAATTCATTCATTTCTGCAGAAACTTTTGAATAATCAATTGAGTTGCCAATATTGGTCTCTATAGCGCCAGGAGCCACTGCATTGCAACGTAAGCCGGAATCGGCATACAAATAACCTGTATTTTTAGTGAGTCCATTCAAAGCAAACTTACTTGCTGTATAAGCAGCACCTGCCCTGGCACCTTGTACACCGCCAATTGAGCTAATATTGATGATGTTCCCTTTTTTATGGTGCAAAAAATGCGGGATCAAGAGGCGCATCAACATAAATGGCCCTCTTAAATTGACATTCATGATCCGATCCCATTGAGAATTGGTAACATCAGCAACCGCTTCGAAATTATCCATCACTCCGGCATTGTTGACTAAGATTTGAATGTGACCAAATTCTTTGATGGCATTGCTCACCAATATTTCTATTTCTCTTTCTTTGGTGATGTCACAAAGAATGGTGTGCAAGCGAGTTCCTTTTTGTGGTGCTTCTTGCTGCAAGGCATCGAGTGCAGAGCTATTGATATCTGTGGCAATTACTGTACAATCTTCTTGTAAAAATCTGTAGGTAACATCTCGGCCTATTCCGGATGCGGCGCCTGTAACTATGGCTACCTTAGCGTTAAGTTTTCCCATTTTAGTTGATATTGATTAAATAAAAAGTGTGTATTGATTGTACACAAAGGTGTACTTAAATACATGGCTCGACTTACGGCATTCTGTTTTAGATTTACATAAATCGCACCTTGCATTTTTTCAAATTTCTCTCGTCTTTTTACAACTCACTTTTTTCAATTCACCCGACTTTGGCACATGGAAAATTTTGAAAACCAAACCGGACTCAGTCCTAATAAGGTCAAGGAACTACAAAAGAAATACGGTAAAAATTTAAATAGCACGGCTCAAAAAAGTACTTTTCTCAAGCAATTGCTGCAAATTGGGTCCGATCCACTTTTTTTACTTTTAATCCTTTGTGGCCTGCTGTATTTTTTACTCGGCGATTTTCAAGCAGGCAGTATCTTTCTGGGTTGGACCCTCCTTGTTGCCATGAGTAGTGTTTATCAGCAATACAGGACACAACATGCCTTAGCTGCCCTGCAACAATTGGCCCCAGAACGCAGCCATGTAATTCGGGCAGGAGTAGCGCAGCAGATAAATAGCGAAGATTTAGTGCCCGGTGACCTCATGCTACTTACTGAAGGAAATCGTTTGGCAGCTGATGGCGTATTATTAGGCTCATCGGTGTTATCTGTAGATGAATCCATTCTAAGCGGGGAAGCACTGGCGGTTCAGAAGTCTAAGGACAACAAGCAACTATTTAGCGGCACATTAGTAGCAAAAGGACGCGGACTGATGCGCGTAACGGCTATAGGCAAGAACTCAAATATTGGCAAAATCAATGCACTTTTAAACGCCGAAACTAGCCTTGAACGCTCTCCGATTAAAAAACAAATACAAAAATTAGTTAGGGTTCTGCTCGTCATCGCACTGCTCGTTTGCACTTTTATTACAATTACATATACGGTCATGCGCTCGGATTTCATGAGTGCCTTTCTGAACGGACTTGCCGCTGCAATGGCCATTTTACCTGAAGAATTCCCGTTGGTTTTTGGCCTTTTTATTAGCCTTGGAGCTTGGCGCATGACCCGACAAAAAGTGCTCACTAGAGAGCTTGGCGCCATTGAATGGCTAGGAGCAATTTCAGTGTTATGCACCGACAAAACAGGCACTCTCACTGAGAATAACATGAGTGTGCATACGTATAGCGCTGAATTTAAAAATCAATTTGTTCAAAGCATACAACAAAAAAGCCAAGCAGTACAAAATTTAGAACGTTGCGCAATACTTGCCACACCCAAGCGCAGCCACGATGCCATCGAAAAGGCCATCCGTCAGCAAATTACTAAACCTAAAGACCTCAATTCTTTTGAGCTCATTCATGAATACGAACTCACAAGTGACTGTTTGGCCATGACTTTAGTATATAAAAACATGGATAACGATGCTGAAGCCTACTGCAAGGGGGCTCCTGAAACCGTTTTAAAGCTCTGTAAGCTCACAGAACAGAAAATACAAGTACAATTAGATCAAATAGAACAAATGGCCGCACAAGGCTTAAGAGTACTTGGTTTTGCAAGTGCTCAATGGACTTCAGTTCCTTTACCCAAAACCCAACAAGAATTTCTTTTCGAGTTTAAAGGATTTATTGGTTTTGAAGATCCGATTAGAACGGGGGTTCAAAAAGCTGTTCTAAAATGTCAGCAGGCGGGTATTCGGGTACTCATGCTTACCGGAGACTACCCGACAACCGCACTCAGTATAGCCAAACAAGCTGGATTTAAGGAGCCAATAGAAGTGGTTTTGGGAAACCGTGCCAATTTTAAAGAAGCTTTACAAAAAGCAGCCAGAAACCCTACTTATTCAATTTTTGCTCGTATCAGACCCGAACAAAAGCTACAACTTGTCGAGGCACTGCAAGCTAATGGTGAGATCGTGGCCATGACCGGTGATGGTGTTAACGATGCGCCAGCCTTAAATGCAGCTGACATCGGTATCTCAATGGGGAAGAGGGGGTGTGACGTTGCACGGGAAGCCTCTGCTTTAATTTTACTCGATGACAATTTTACGCATATTGTTAGTGCCATTCATCTAGGCCGAAATATCTTGGATAAACTACAAAAAGCGCTCTTGTATATCTTGGCCATTCATGTGCCAATCATTGGGCTTTCTATTTTGCCAGCGATCTTTCAGTCGGTGCCCGTTTTACTCATGCCCATGCATATTGTATTACTCGAATTACTTATTGACCCCATCAGCACCCTCGCATTTGAATCTGCAGCAGCCGAACAAGACCTCATGGAAAAACCACCCCGAAACCCCCAAGAAGCATTTTTTGGACCTCGCATTCTGATGCAAAGTGTACTTTATGGCCTGGTCGTTCTACTCTGTGTTTGCGCAACGCTTATTACTGCAACACTCACCCATGAAAAAGCAACTGTGATCAGGGCTTTGTGTTATGGCACCTTAATGTCTGCTAACTTATTGTTGGTATTGGTTGTGCTGTCGCGCTCAAAAAGCCGTTGGCAAACCCTCAAAAGTAGTAAAGCAATCATTTGGATCATTTTTGGTTTTGCAATACTAGCGCTGGGCCTAACCTGGAGTCTAGGATATCTTCAAAAGCTCTTTGCCTTTGAGCTACCAAAGTGGCCAGCTATGCTCTACGCATTTGGCTACGCCTTGTTAGCCGCGTTTTGTCTGAGTGCATTAAAAAAACAATTTTCAAAAAAAAAAGCCTCAACGAATTGAGGCTTTCTAAATCGGCTAATTGAAAATGTGTTTATTGCAAATCAAAGCGGTCTGCCATCATGACTTTCGTCCAAGCCGCCACAAAATCTTTCACAAATTTCTCTTTGGCGTCTGCACTTCCGTAAACTTCGGCTATCGCGCGCAATTCTGAATTAGAACCATAAATGAGATCAGCGCGGCTTGCGGTGTAAACAATGGCACCTGTTTTGCGATCGCGTCCTTCAAATAGTTCTTGATTGGCATCTGTAGGCTTCCAAACGATGTTCATATCGAGCAAGTTTACAAAGAAATCGTTGCTCAAAGTACCCACTTTCGTAGTGAATACACCTTTATTTGAATCGTCGAAGTTCGTACCTAACACACGCATTCCACCCACTAAAACAGTCATTTCAGGAGCAGTAAGACCCAATAATTGCGCCTTGTCCACCATGAGTTCTTCTGTGGTAAAAGTATATTGGGTTTTCTTGTAGTTTCTAAATGCATCAGCAATAGGCTCCAATACAGCAAATGAATTCACATCTGTTTGCGCTTGTGTGGCATCCATTCGACCTGCCACAAATGGCACACTAACATTTACACCTGCATTCTTAGCAGCTTGCTCTAGTGCAGCAGCACCACCAAGTACAATGAGGTCTGCTAAAGAAACTTTTTTACTGGCGTTTTTAGCATTGAAGTCTTTCTGAATTTGCGTGTACACACCAAGCACTTTATTCAATTGTGCTGGATTATTTACTGCCCAAGAACGCTGCGGCTCGAGTGCAATGCGAGCGCCATTGGCACCACCCCTGCGATCAGAATCGCGGTAAGTGGAAGCAGATGCCCATGCCGTTTCCACAAGCTCACTAATGCTCAGACCTGATTTCATAATTTGTGCTTTTAAATTCGCGATATCTGTAGCGTCAATTAAAGCATGATTCAGCGCCGGAATTGGATCTTGCCAAATGAGGTCTTCTTTTGGCGCCTCTGGGCCGATGTAACGCGTGCGTGGGCCCATGTCGCGGTGTGTGAGTTTGAACCACGCTTTAGCAAAGGCTTCTTCAAACGCTTTTGGGTCTTCCATGAATTTCTTTGAAATTGGCCCATAGATTGGATCAAAGCGCAAGGCGAGGTCCGTGGTCAACATGGTTGGTTTGTGCTTCACGTTCGGATCAAATGCATCCGGAATGATTTTATCTTCCGTTTTTGCCACCCACTGCTTAGCACCTGCTGGGCTTGTTGTGAGTTCCCATTCATAACCAAATAAAATTTGAAAATAGGAATGCGTCCAACGCGCAGGTTGGGTCGTCCAGGTTACTTCTAGACCAGATGTGATGGCATCTTTTCCTTTTCCGCTCTTGTAGCTTGAGGTCCAACCAAATCCTTGCTCTTCAATAGCAGCAGCCTCTGGCTCCGGACCAACATGTGAAGCAGGGCCTGCACCGTGTGTTTTACCAAAGGTGTGTCCACCAGCTATAAGCGCCACTGTTTCTTCATCGTTCATTCCCATGCGCCCAAAAGTTTCGCGGATGTCTTTTGCTGAAGCAAGTGGATCAGGGTTTCCGTTCGGTCCTTCTGGATTCACGTAAATGAGCCCCATTTGAACGGCAGCTAATGGGTTTTCAAGTAAACGTCCTTCGCTGTAGCGTTTGTCATCTAAGAACTTGGTTTCTTTTCCCCAGTACATATCTTGCTCAGGCTCCCATACATCGGCACGACCTGCTGAAAAACCGTAGGTTTTGAATCCCATTTCTTCTAAGGCGACATTTCCGGCCAATACCATGAGGTCGGCCCAAGAAATTTTGTTGCCATATTTTTGCTTCACTGGCCATAGAAGGCGACGAGCTTTGTCGAGATTTCCGTTATCCGGCCAGCTATTTAAGGGCGCAAAGCGCTGTTGGCCAGCAGAAGATCCACCGCGACCATCTCCGGTGCGGTAAGTCCCGGCGCTGTGCCAAGCCATTCTGATAAACAGAGGTCCGTAGTTACCGAAATCTGCAGGCCACCAATCTTGAGATTCAGTGAGCACCTTTTTGATATCGGCTTTCAAAGCATAGTAATCAAGACTTGAAAATGCTTTTTCATAGTTAAAATCAGCTCCCATCGGATCAGACATACTGGAATGCTGACGCAAAACCGTGAGGTCTAACTGATTTGGCCACCAATCGCGGTTGGTATTCCCGTTAGGATTTACCATAGGATTCACATGAGCATCGTGTCCTGCAGGAGGAGGAGTTGTGGCCCCATGCATCACCGGGCATTGCCCTGCAGGTGGCGGTGGCGGTGGAGGAGGGGTGTTTTTCTTTCCTTTTTGAGCTGACAAGTTCAAAGCCAAGCCAAAACTCAGGAGTAAATAAACTTTTTTCATAGCATATCGATTAATGTTGCCTCAAAAATAGGTCACCTAATCAATCGATGGTATCGATAGTGTTTATATATAAATAGAAATTATTTATAAGGAAATAAAGCTGAGTACAATTGGAAAATGATCCGAAGGATACGAGCGTTCAAAAGTATCCTGAAGCACTTCGTACTTGATTTGCATCAATGAAGCACTCCCGAAAAAGTAATCGATGATTTTATCATCAGTGTTGGAAATTGTAAAAGCATTAAATGTTGGGCCTGAACACAATTCCGGATGGCGCATACCGCATGATAAATCTTTGAATGATTTTCTAAGATTCACGATAGGAAATGAATCGGGCTCTGCATTGAAATCTCCCATTAATAAAATAGGAGCGGGCTGATAATGTTGAAGCGCTGTGTATTTTTCCTGAAGCAACAGTGCTGATTGCAAGCGTGCTGCTTCACCAATATGATCAAAGTGCGTATTAAAAACCCACAATAATCGATGGTCGAGTTTACTTTCAAGTAGCGCATAGGTGCAAATCCTGTTCAGTGCTGCATCCCAACCTTTAGAAGGCTTTTCTGGCGTAAGCGAAAGCCAAAAAGTGCCGCTTTGCTGACAAACATAGCGCGTGGTGTCGTAAAAAATTGGAGAGAATTCACCAGCTGTTTGCCCGTCATCGCGTCCAACTCCGATAGCAAGATAGGAGGGAAGTGCCGCTTTCAAATCTGTGAATTGGGAATAAAGCACTTCTTGAAACCCTATAATGGTTGGCGCCTGAGCTTGAAGTTGAGCGATAATTGGAATTTTTCGCGCTGTCCAGTCTGGAGCCAAATCAGTATGCCCGTCATAGCGAATGTTATAGGAAAGCGCCTTGTGCTGCTCGGGTTGAGCAAAAACAAGAAAAGGCAAAAATACCAACAGGAACCTGAGCTGCATTGTTAGGCCTCTTTCTTTCCGCCCGTTACTAATTCAGAAAAACTTTTGGCCGCAGAAGTAAGATCTGAAGGTAGCATCACAATAGTGGTAGTATTGTTGTCTATGCCAATTTCTGAAAGCATTTGCATGCGACGCAATTCTAAAGACAGCGGGCTTTGCTCCATTTCTTTGGCACCCTGCGTGAGCTTAATCGAAGACTCTAATTCGGCTTCAGCCTTAACAATTCTCGCACGTTTTTCTCGGATAGCTTCAGCTTCACGGGCCATGGCGCGTTGCATTCCTTCAGGAATCTCGACATCTTTCATTTCGACCATTTCAATTTTTACACCCCAAGGCTCAGTGGTTTGATCTACAATTTTTTGAAGCGTAGCATTGATTTTTTCGCGCTCCCGAAGTACTTCATCTAGGCTATGCTGCCCAATGATATTTCTGAGTGCTGAAACAGCAAATTGGTAAACTGCTACATTATAGTTGGCTACTTTAATGACTGAATTTTCCGGATTAATGATCCGAAACCATAACACCGCATTGACTTTAATCGTGACACTATCTTTGGTAATGGTTTCTTGCTGCTCGAGGTCCACTGTTTGGGTACGAATATCTACTTTTTGCTGTGTTTCAATGAAAGGAATCAACCAATATAAACCCGGCCCTTTGATACCCTGAAAACGCCCCAAACGAAAAACGATAGCACGATGGTATTCTTGCGCAATTCTTAAACCAGATAATAAAAGTAGTGCCAAAGCAAAGAGTATAGGAGCCCACATAATTGAAAAATTAAAAGTGAAAGTCAAAAATTTAGTCAACAATGACTAATTATCAAATGTAGCTTTTATTTTGCTTGTAATGTTCGAGTGCTTTTTCAAAACAATTTTTAGCTTTATTGAAATTTTTCTTCCATGAAATCCAATCAAATCATTCAGCGATTCCTTTACGGTGGCTTCACCGCTCTAGGGATTTACAAAATTGTAACTGGTCATTTTGGCGATGCAGCCATGTATTTTGGAATTGCCATAGCTTTCGACCCTTTTGATCAAACAATCACTTGGAAAGAACGTCCATTTTGGCAGCGCGCATGGTTAGTGGTTCACTTGGCTATTTGTGCCGGCACTTTAGGAATGGAGATTGGGCTCGGAGATTAAAGCAACTCCTTCTCAATAATCTCCTTTAAGGAACTTTTTGGTAGTGCACCTGCTTGCATCATGGGTTGTTTGTCTAGCGGGATGAAGAGCATACTTGGGATGCTCCTGATATTAAACACAGCTGACAATTCTTGCTCAATTTCTGTATCGACCTTATAAATGACGAGGTTTTCATATTCATTACTGAGTTCTTCCAAAATAGGAGCAACCATTTTACAAGGCCCACACCAATCGGCATAAAAATCAATAATGGCTGGTTTAGCTCCTTTGAATTTCCACTCTTTTTCAGTGGTGTAATCAAAAATTTCAGCTAAAAATTTGTCACGGGTTAGTTGTACGGTTGGCATAATTTTAATTTTGAAACAAAGTTACATTCAACAAAAGGTATGAATTGTAACTCAGGTTGCATGCTCAACCCTTCAATTTCAATTTTTGAAACTTTTGGGAGAGGTAATACATCCCTACACCGAAAGAAACACCGCTAAGGATCAAGAATTGGGCAAAAAGACCTTCGGCACTAAATGACAGTTTTAAAAGAATCGTCGAAATCACAAAACTTGAATTGCGCATGATGAGTGCATAATCGTCTGTGTAGAAAAGCGAGAGCAACAATATAAGCACATCACTTACAATCAATAAGGAAAAAAAGTGATCGAAAAAGATGCCGTTCAAATTCAAGGCAGTACCTAAAGAATAGTTGCCAGAAGCATGCAACAAATAATCAGCGAGCGAATAAACACCTAGAAAAAAAGAACTGATCAACAACAAAACAGCAATGATTTTCTTAGAACGAATAAAGCGCTGAACGGACTGTAATTTAGGCTCTTCTGTTTCCTCATGTAGGAATCTAAAACGATTACAGAGTTTGTAAAAAACATAGATTAGTAGAAATACTAATACCACTGTTATCAAATCGCCAAGTAACTTATTGTACGCTCCGTGGTCTGGCCATTGTTGCGCTAAAGGCAAGTGGGTGATGTCTTTAAAAACTCCCCTGATCAAGATAAGTGTCATGATTTCGTACTGCTTACCAATGTAGATACTTGTAGACTTTGGTAAATAATAAAGCAAAAGAAAAGCTTCGAAAACAAGAAGAAACGAAAAAGGCGTATAAAGCGCGTTAATAGGACTAGAAAACAATTTATCGGCAGGCCCCTGCCAAACATATTGATGCAAAAAGTACAGGCTAAGATGTCCTAGGAAACTAATAATGGCGACATACAACACTGCTTTACTTAACTTTTCCTTGAAATCAGGGGTCAGTAAATAGTGAAACTTTTTTAAGTAATTCATTATTAGCAATTTATGCTAATATAGGGTTTTAAACCCAACCTTTCACAATCAAGAAAAATATGGCTAAAACCGATGGCTATGAAAGCGATCCACTTCAGCAATCATGCTGTGATAATAGCGGTACCATTTACCTTGTCCAAGCTGCTTAGCCTTTTGATGGATCGGGTTTTTCGCCCATTCGGCAATGGCCTCTTTGTTTTGCCAGTAGCTAATGAACATCCCGCGGCCGTCATGCTTCATGCTTTCATACCCTAAAAACCCTGGAATTTGCTTAACTAACTCCAAAGTTTCGTTATCATAGGTCTCATAACCATCTAAATCATCACTTAAGTAATAATTGAAAATAGAGGCGTAAAATGGTGCCTGGGGCGGGGTGGGGGTGTACCAGTTGATCATAATTAAATTAGAAGTTGAAGTATTATTGCTGTCATTCTAAAATTAACTTTCAAACGCAATATTTCGACTAAATTTACTTCAAAAATAAACTTAATTCCTAATGTCTACCCAATTCTCTATTTGCCTCTGGAATCAAGATGCTAAAGGCATGTCACAATACTATCAGCAAATTTTCTCTGATTTTAAGCTCATTTCAGAGAACCCAATGGCCTCCGTATTCGAAATTGTCGGTACGCGCTTTATGTGCTTGAACAATGCGGTTCCTAACATTCAATTCAACGAAAAAATTTCATTTGTTCTAACCGTTGACACACAAGCCGAAATTGATGCTTATTGGGATTACTTCTGCCAAGAGGGGCAAGCAGAGCAGTGCGGCTGGCTCGAAGATAAATACGGTGTCTCCTGGCAAATTGTACCCAGCATCTTGGGCAAACTCATGACCAACCCCGAAACAGCTCCAAAAGCAACTTACGCATTTATGCAAATGAGCAAATTTGATATTGCGAAGTTAGAGGAGGCGGTGAGGTAAAATTTTATAAGGTACTAGTTTTAGGATCAGTACTTCATTTTTACACTACTTGAAAAACTTCCCATGTCGTTAGGTCGTTCATAATTGATTTGAACGTTGTAGTAGCTTCCTTTTTGCATTTTTTTTGAACGAATAAGAATCGTATTTAAGCCGGTATTTCCTTTAGATTTTTGACTCACTAATACTTTTTCAGATTCGGTGTCTTTGATTTCAATTTGAATATCTGACTGTTCTATTAAATAGATTTCTACCTCGACTTCATGTTCTTTTTTATTGGTTATTGCCCTGATATTGTCTCGATCAGTAATAAAGGTTCTTGTCTTTTTGATACCGCTTTCCACTCCTTTAATTTTCGAGTAAGTGATGAATCCCTCAACAATTCCAGTTTCTATGAAAACAAGCGGAAAAAATGGTAAAATATTAATTTTCCAGGGCATTCCGTTTTCATGGCTTTTAACCTGAACAATTCTAGGATAAATAAATTTACCTACCGTATCGAAAGTGACACCTTGTAAGAATAGTCCAAGTCCGTTTTGGGTTTCAATCACTTTAAGATCTGTTTGATACTCTTGAAATGGTACAAACACAGACCCCATAGTATACCCGTCATTGGTTTGCTCAACCAAAAAATCTTTTGTGAGAGTATAAGTGCCGGAAAGATAATTGTAATCTTCTATTTGAAATCTCATTGCCCTTTTATTGTTCAAAATAGTATCTCCGAGATAGCTAATATTTTTAATTTGCTTATCCTCATATTTAGCGAAATGAGTGGTGTCGTCATACCATTTTCGGCGATAGAAAAGTTGTATTTCATCTCCTATTTGAATGTCAAATCTTGTCGAAGCTTTATAATTACTGAGTAGGCCTTCTGAGATGTTATTATAATTGTCGCCCATTAACTTTTTTAGGTAAAAATCACCATTGCTAGATACTACTTCAGCTTCAAGGAAAGGTATAATGACAATATAAATTTCCGAATTGTCCATTAGGAAATATTTCCTCGGAACCATTGTAGTAATAGAAAGCGAATCTTCGTTTGAATTACTTCTGGAAAACAGGAATTTAAGTGAGATTTGAGATTTTTTACCAAAAATGATACCGTCTTGCTGATTTTTGGTCTGATAGTTAATTCTATGAATAATGGCAAGACTGCTATCTAACAGGCAATAAGTACTATTATTAAAGGTTTCGAAGTATGTTTTAACTTCCTTCGGACCTGCATAATCTGTAAAGTCAGCCATCTGAAATTTCTTATATTGAATAGCTCCAATTACAGTATCGATAAGATCCGTTCTCACCTGCAATCCAATCAACTTATTCTGCTCGTTAAAATAAGTCCCCTTGTAATAAATCTTTGAATAAGCTCTTTCTTTTGCCGACTGACCAAAAGCAATATGACCAATAAGCAAGAGGAGTAGGGTGAGGGTGTTTTTCATGAAGTCAATAAAATCTAAATTAGTAAAAAAGACTTGCCTGGCTTCAGTAAGCTAGCAAGTTCTTTGCTGCCGCACTTACGTAACTCATTTATTTTTAGTACATTTAAGTTCATTTTCATTTTCTGTTGACTAGGGAATCAATAAACATTCTTTAAGTATAGTTGTTTTATAAAAGCACAGTTTAAATACTGAAAATCAAATTGATGCGTCTTTTCTATTTTCTTATTTATTTTGGACTATTTAGTCTCGGTTTTGCGCAGCAGACCTTGCAAAACAACAACTGGATGTTTGGTGCAACGACAGGAGGGTTCGGTATTCCGCAATCGACTGGACCTTCGCTTAATTTCAATAATTGCAGCCCAACCGTTGCCTATAATTCACCTGGCGTTCAATTTGAAGGGCAGACAGCCATTTCAGATGCAACAACTGGTAATTTGCTATTTTACAGTAGCGGCAGTCAATTGAGAAATGCACTTGGGCAAATTATGCCCGGTGGAAATTTGGTCGCTACATCAAATAGCATCTCCCAAAATTTAATTGTCAAAAAACCAGGATCAAGTACAATTTACTATCATTTTTCTCCTGAAACACAGGCTGGAGCAATTATAAGCACTACTAACCCCGGACTAAACGGATTCAGTTACTCGATAATTGACATGTCTTTAGCAGGTGGCTTAGGAGCCGTGGTTTCAAGCGGAAACTTATTACAACCCTTTCAAAATTGCGAAATGGTTACTGGCGTTTATCATCCCAACGGACAAGATATTTGGATCATCGGACACAAATTCGGCAACAATACTTTTTTCGCTTATTTACTCACCCCATCTGGCATTAACCCAACTCCGGTATATTCAAGCGTAGGCCCAAGCATCGTCACACCTGGCTCAACTAATTATGCAAATTCAAATTATGACGCCGTTGGCGAATTAAAGGCGTCTCCCGACGGTACAAAATTGGCGTTTACAACCTTTTACAACAGTTATACATGTCTCTTTCAATTCAATAGTACAAATGGAGTAGTTTCCAATCCTATACCACTAAGTTTAGGCCCAAACAGTGCAGGTTATGGCACTTCTTTTTCTCAAGATAATTCAAAATTATATTTTTCCAGGGTTGACCCAACTCAAGGAGGAGTGAGTTTTCTTCCTAATGGGGCAATTATTCAATTTGATATCAGCACTTATTCTCAGGCAGCCATTCAAGCTTCATTTTATGTTGTTTATTCTTCTCCAACAGGATTCCGAAGTTTGAAGTTAGGGCCTGACGGAAAATTATATGCAGCAAGAACAACGCTAACTGCCGGAGGAAATGGCGCTTCATACTTAGCTGTTATCAATAATCCAAATCAAGCTGGCGCAGCCTGTAATTTCGTCAATGACGGCATCTTTATTGGCGCAAATAAGGGCAGGTGGGGGCTGAATAACACCATCGAAGAATTTTTTACCTGCAATGATTTAATTTTCAACTTAGGTCCTGATATCAATAAATGTCCAGGAACTTCAGTAACACTTGTAGCACCCTCAAATCAAACAGTTTATAACTGGAGTAATTCAGCTTCAACACAAAGTATAACAGTTACTCAGCCAGGTACTTATTGGGTAAATGTTTCTGGCCCAAATGGAACTGGTAGCGACACGATTGTCATTAGTGATTTTCAGCTCTCACAGTTAAATATTAGTGGCACAATTGCGCTTTGCCCAGAAGATTCCACAATACTTACGGCAAGCCCGAATTTTACAAATTACATTTGGAATAACGGTGTTCAAACCCAAAGCAATATTGTTGGCCCTGGAACTTACTCTGTCATCGCAACAGACGCCAACGGTTGCTTGGCTTATGATACTATAACCTTGGTCGCATTTCCACCGCCAACAATTTCGATACTTGGTGACGCAGGGGCTTGTCAAGGGGCGAGCACAGAACTCATCGCTAGTCCAAATTTCACCAATTACCTTTGGAACGATGGCGTTCAAACTCAAAATAATATTGTCGACCCAGGAACTTATTGGGTTACAGCAACTGATGCAAACGGCTGTATTGCTTCTGACACCGCTACAGTTGTATTATGGCCAAATCCACAAATAGTTTTTTTAGGAAATACCAATGTATGTATCGGTCAACAAGCTTTTATTCAGGCAAATTCAGGCTTTAGTGCTTATCAATGGTCCGATGGGATTAATGCTTCCTACAATTCATTAGCCGCAGGATTTTATTACCTAACTGTTACAGATAGTGTAGGTTGTCAATCCACAGAGTTCATCTCTATTAATGCATCAGCACCGACAGCTGCGTTTGCTCCCAATACAACTCTAATTCAGGATAATTCCATTCAATGGCAAAGTACAAGCACAGCGGGTAACTTTCCCATTACATCTTGGTTCTGGGATTTTGGTGATGGTAATTCAAGTAATCTAGAAAATCCGACGCATTTATATTCACAAGGAGGTACTTATACCGTAAACCTCATTGTTACCGATGAATTAGGTTGTTCAGATACCGCGAGTTATCTGATTGCTTTCGATCCTGAATATGCTTATTATGTACCCAATACTTTCTCTCCAGATGGAGATAATTTGAATCAAATCTTTAAACCCATCTTTTCGACAGAAATTGACCCAAGCAATTTCCAAATGTTAATTTTCAATCGCTGGGGAGAAATCATCTTCGAATCTCAAGATCCAAATACAGGTTGGAATGGCTATTTTGGACCGAATGGCAATCAAAGTCAAACAGGCACCTATACGTATATCATTTCTTTTAAAGATCCTTCCACAAACGAACTTTTGAATATCAGCGGGCATGTTAATCTAATAAGGTAGGAGTGGAGCATGTTACTTTGAATTGTAGTAAAAAAGCCGTCTTTATTCGCAAACAACTCTTCGGAAGCTATCCTGCGGATTTGATATAAGTTGTTCTCTAATGTGCTAAATGCGCGTTCGCTCAAATCGGTTTGAGCCCATACCAAGAGGCCATTTATGTTTGCTTTTGATTTTAGGGCTTGAAGAAAGCTAAGGCTTGTAACTTTTTCCAAGTTCAATTTGTTTGAATACTATTAATCGGCATGAAATTAAGCTAAAAAATCTGCATGAAAAACATCCTACTCTTTTTGACCCTAAGCACTAGTCTTTTTTCAAAGGCTCAACACATTTACGGCTCCATTTCCGGTGGATATCTTTTGAATGCAAGCAACAATCAGGCTCCAAGTTATATCGTCAACACCTATCATCAAATTTCCTTGCCTTGGTTTTGGAGACAAGAAAATTACGCTTTCAAAAATAGTCTGCATACTGACTTGAATTTTGGACATTTGATCACGGAGCAAATCGGTTACGAGCTTTCATTTAGCTACCTTAAACCAAATAGTGTTTCGGACAACTTCAGCTACGGGCAAAAAATTATGTCGGGCGCGTTCTTTCAATCAGCAGCCAAACTCATTTTATCCGTTCCGCTGAAAAAGTTCGACCTCTATGCCAAACTTGGCCTGAATATCGTTAAGGGAAATATGTCTTATCTACAAACAATTGAAGACGGTAACTTCAACTCACTCGGAACCTCCACCGCATCGCTGACCTACACTTACACAAGCCCAGTATCACTTGGCTA
>JACCDH010194096.1_pt1 | contig 21563 bp, 22 predicted proteins | sample 7442481 | NCBI WGS metagenome assembly JACCDH01 (sample SAMN15323433, study PRJNA562643) | freshwater metagenome | isolation source: river surface water | place: USA:Blue River Watershed | collected 2017-08-15
TATCTTAGAGGTATAGGCATTAAAAATTTTATCTACTCCAAAACCACTTGACCAGTTATTCGTTAAAATACCAACTGCACCTGCTTTCTCCAATATGATTGGAAGCATTCTTGTAGAATACCCTGTTTTAGTAATGCGATTACGCCAAGCTTCGGTTTGTGCAGTCCTGTCTTTCTTTAATTGCTCAAAAGAAGCTTTTGTAGCAAATTGTTGCCAGTTGTCATCTGGTCTTCCGGTAGGTTGATTCATTGAAATCATTACAAACTTGCCTTTGACAGCAGGCAACCAATTTGCAAAAGCAATAGAATCCGCCACCTCAGGTATAATTATAATTTCAGCTTTGACCGCCTTTCCTTTTGTAGAAGGACTCCAAGACAACTGTGTGCCTTCTAAACTCTTAACCCTTGGAGATAGCATATCAATATGCGTAATACCTCGTTCCCAACCTTTCCATTCACCCCATTTTTCGTTACGCGCACTGATACCCCAATTGGTATATTTTTCTACGGCCCAGTCATTGGCTTTTTTCATTTGTGGCGTACCCACCAATCTTGGCCCAATGCCATCAAACAATTCATGTGCTAATGTTAGCAATTGAGATCGATTGTTGCCTTCATCAATGATTTTTTCTACTACTGTTTGTGCAAATAAATGTTGCGCACTTAATAAACAGATAAGGATAAAAATTTTAGCTTTACTTCCTGTAGCACTAAAATGAAGGGATTGATTTACTTTCATAGAGTTAAATGTAAGAAAAACAGTAAGTATTAACAATAAAGTTTTATAAATAAAGTCATGACCAACAAAGCAACCATTATTAAATCATTGACGGATGGCGTAGATCAATTTAACGAATTGATAAACAACCTAAACGAAGAAAACTTTGAAGCCAATTATAACAATAAATGGTCTGCAGGACAAGATTTAGTCCATCTTATTAAAGTGTTAGGTATCGTAAATATTGGCTTTACCTTACCAAAGTTTTTATTGCGCTTATTGTATGGTAGGAATAAAGCTGAGGCCAGGAGTTTTGAAGCGCTCGAAACCTTATATAAAAAAGCACTAGAAGGCGGCGCAAAATCACCGATTATCTATATACCAAAACCAGTTTTATTTAAAGATAAAAACGCGTTAATCAATAAGCATAATGCCTTGAATGATGCATTTATCAATAAAATGGAAGCACACTCAGATAAAGCATTAGACAACTATAGACTACCCCATCCAATCTTAGGAAAAGTAAGCTTAAGAGAATTGAGCATATTCACTTCCTTACACACAAGGCATCATTTGAAATTGCTAAAACAGAAATTAGGGCAATAAACAGCGATTCAGTTATCTAAAAAGTTTTTTGTCTGCATAAAAAGTTCCAAACGGAACAAGTGATGCTACAAATGCAAAAAATATTTTAAGTAGGTTCCAACGGTGTAAAAATGCCACTTGAAGTAGCAAAATGATATACAGCACAAAAAGAAAACCATGAGCCGAACCAACTATGTAATTGGGCAGTGGCATAAAAAACTTATATTTTAAAAGCATCGTAAAACCTAAAAGTAAATACGAACAACCTTCCATAAATGCTACAATGCGTAGCCTCCCCAATGCCGTTTTCGATAACTCTTTTATCATTTTATTATGTCTAATTAACTTTTGAATAAATTAAAGTAACCACTTTAGTAAAATACCGTTCCGTAAAAGTACGAATAAGATAGGAGATGAAAACTCCGCTTTTTAATCTACTTTAGTCTTAGGATTTACAGTATAATAATTTACAAACTTATGACGGATTTAAAAGTTGGATTTTACATCAAAAGTACCCCCGCTTTGAATGATAGCTTCTTTGAACACACAACCATCCTGATTGTTGAACACAATGAAGGCGGAAGCTTGGGTTTTGTAACCAATAGACCACTTAACAAGTCCTTGCACGAACTCATTGAATTCAATCATAGTAAACCCTATCCACTGATGGATGGTGGCCCCGTTGATAGAGCACACCTCTTTGTATTGCATAAACGACCGGACCTTATTGATGGAGGCAAACAAATTATGGATAGTCTTTATTTGGGTGGGAATATGGAGCAAGTGATCGAAGCCATCAATACTATGAATGTCAATCAAGAAGAGATTCAACTTTTTATCGGCTATTGTGGTTGGGATCTAGGAGAATTGGAGGCGGAGATAGAAGAAGGAAGTTGGACATTGTCTAAATCAGAAGACGGTTCCTTTATAAAGTAAGTGCCATTTGAATATTGCAACGCTCATAAGGTGATGTGCGTCCAAAAACTTCGATAAATCCTAATTTTCGATACAAACTTATAGCAGGCATTAAAATGGTATTACTCTCTAAATAAAGTGTTTTTGCACCCAGTGACCTTGCCTTGTCTTTTATTGCCTCCCCGATTAACCAACCAATTTTTTTTCCTTGTGCTTTTGGGGCTACTGCCATTTTTGCCAGTTCAAAATCATATATAGGATCATCCATTTTAATTAATGCACAAACGCCTATTGGCTCCTTATTTAATAAAGCGACTAGTATATGGCCTCCATTTTGCAAAATATAACTATCCGCATTTTCTAGGGCTTTATAATCAGACGGTTCCATTTTAAAGTAGGTTGAAATCCATTCTACATTTAAATCCCTAAAGACTTCCTTGTAAGCAGATTCATAGTTAACTATCTCAATTGTATCCATGTGTCAAAAATAAGATTAAATTTTATCGGTCTTTGGATTTTTATAACTTATATATTATTCGCAAGTATAACACCTTATAGTGGCGTAGCACCTTATTTTAAATCCAGTCTAGATCGTTTAACTCTACTTTGAATAATTACCAATCCAATCCAGGCTGTGTTATTTTAAAGTTTTCTTTTTCTTTTGCCTCATCTACCATCACTTTTACATCTTTCAATAACTGTTTGGCATCATAAACAACTCCATCTTTAATAGTATATTTAACGCCACCAATTCTTGAAACAGTACCTTCTTGATTTAAATGAATTGCGCCAGTACCATACAATACTTGTAAATTTTTTAAAGGATTTGCATCAACAATAATGATATCAGCTAATTTGCCAATTTCAACCGAACCTAAATCTTTTTCAGCACCTAAAGCTTGTGCTGCATTTAAGGTGGCGGAACGAATTACTTCTAATGGATGAAATCCTGCTTCTCTCAATAACTCTAACTCTCTAATATATCCAAATCCATAAGTTTGATAAATAAATCCATTGTCAGATCCTGCAGTTACTCGGCCACCTCTATTTTTATATTCATTGATAAAAGCCATCCATAGTTTGTAATTGTTTTTCCATTCTACTTCTTGTTCAGTTCCCCAATCAAACCAATAGGAGCCATGTGAGTTTCTGCTAGGTGCATAAAATCTCCAAAGTGAAGGTAAAGTGTATTTTTCATGCCATTCTGCTCTTCTTGCTCTTTGCAAATCTCGGTTTGCTTCGTAAATATTGAAGGTTGGATCTAATGTAAAATCTAAGGCCAATAACTCATTCATTACTTTATTCCACTTTTCTGAATTGGGCGCTACTGCTTGTTTCCATAATTTTCCTGCATTTTCAAATCTGCTTTGCTCATTGGTGTAATTGTAATCTAACGGAAAATCTTGTACTGTTTTATTTTCAAATAAAGCTTCTGGTAATCCATACCAATGTTCCATGCTTGTCATACCTGCTCTTGCAGAATTTAATACATTCCATCTAGCCACATCTGTTTGTGCATGGTGAGCACATGATCTTAAACCTAACCTTTTATTTTCTCTAATAGCAGCATCCATTACTTCGGGAGAGGCGCCAAAAAATTTAATTCCATCCGCGCCATTCTTTGCATTTTCATTGACCCAATCTCTTGCATCTTGTGCAGTAATAATTGGTTTTTTACTTCCTTGGCCAAACCCGGTGTAGGCGTAAATACGGGGTGCGACAATTTTATTTTCAGCACTTCTTTTCTTTTCGCTTAATACCCAATCTAGTCCATTGCCTGTCATTACATCTCTAACGGTGGTAATACCATGTGCCATCCATAATTTATAAACATATTCAGCTGGTGTGCCTTGTTCTGTTCCACCTATATGTACATGCATATCAATTAATCCAGGCATGGCAAACATACCATTCGCATCCACTTCTTTTCCATTTTTTGCTAATACCGGTCTGCGCTCCGCTTTTATAGGCATGCCTTCATTGGCTACAATGACAATTCTTGCAATTCTATTATTTTCAATAACTATATCCACTGGACCTACTGCAGGAGATCCAGTTCCATTGATTAAGGTTACGCCTCTTATAATTAATTGTGTGTAAGGACCTCCACCTTCATTGCGTTCTGGGGCGGGAGTTATTTGAGCATTGACTGTTTGAAAAAATAAGGAGAGTCCCAATAATTGAATGGAGCGAATAAGTAGTTTCATACTATTTTATTTTAGTAACTAAACTTACGCAATATTCTTAAAATAACGCTTCATAATTTATGTGATTTGATATTTTACCAGTTCTGAATTAGATAGTATAACGTATATAACAATACCCCAAGACATAATCAAAATGATAACCTTGATTTGTAAGTAGTTATGTTTTGACAAAACCTAAATCAATCGATTTCAGGGTGTATTTTCCTCAATAAGGAGGTGCATAAATTATGTTTTGAAATAATTGCTTAACTAAATACTGCATGAGAGATGACATACAATATATCCTTTCTGGAAAGAGCTTAGTTAAGCACCATCATCTTATCCAAACAACCTGCAGTTACCTTAAAGGAAGCAAAGAGCCTAGTTTAATTTGCTGATGACAATAATCTTTGGGTAGAAAATATCAATATTAATTTATCCGTATCACAAGGAGCTGGACAAAAAATATCGAAGAAATTATTGCATCACCTAGCACATTGATAAAACTGCATTAGAACAATTGAAGGACTATATAACCAATTACCCTGCATAAATGTATCCACAACCATGCTCTTGTGCAATACCTAAGGCCCAAACACCAGATGGCACTAATTGAATGTCTGGTAAAATATGATTAATCCATTCTGTATATACCAATACCGAATCCAATCCTTTTTTTGTTGCCAAGTCGCTCGTTATTTTTTTGATCGCTAAATCGCAAACACAAAAAAGTGCTCCCCTTTCTTGAAGTTTTTTGATACCATTAATTTCCGGCAGTGGAAAGTCGCCATTTTGTGGTTCATAATATATGTTACGAATGCTCTGTTTTTGAGTGGCTGAATCAATGATTCCAAACATGTTCCCTAATTGATATTTTTCCCATAGAAATGAGTCCAAGGCAAGTGCAATGCCACCATGCCTCAAAACACTCATTGCAGTTATATCTTTATCAATACTCCCCGTTTGATTGTTGCTAGCATAATAAGCCCAATTCCAAATTATAGGTAACCCTTTATTAGGATTGGCTCCGTCATACACTATTCGATGCTTGCCTTTTATTTTATTAAACCAAACGGTAGCATTGTCTAATTGCAAAGGAATAAATCTTTCATCATTTGCATATAAGGGATTAGATAAAAGCGAAAGACTACTTGCTGTAATGCCCATAGCCATTGCATTTAAAAAGTTGCGCCTAGTCTTTCCATTTTGCTCACTCATAATACTTGATATTTGATCTTACTAAAGATAACAAATTGACAAAACTTTGCAATTTATAATCGTAGCTGATTTAAAAAATAGTTTAACAAATACTCATGATAATTACCAATTTAACAGAATACCAATGATCTTTACTAATGTAGTGTTGAAAAAATCTAATAAATAAAATTAAAAAAAGGCTTCATCAAGTGTTAGGTGACGACACAAAACTTTTTATCTACCTCTAAATTTTAGAAAAAAATTTAACTAGATCTAAAGGTTTTAACTGCTTTGGAAATATCTGCTTTAAATGTTCGTGTATTTGGCAAATAATAGGTTTTCCTCAAAAAGAGGTATGAATATTTCAATAGCTTACTAAATTAAAAATTTTCGGCACCTTTTAAGGAAAAAAACACAATACCTAACCAAATTACAGAACTTGTCATACTGATTGCTCCTATCAATACAAAAATTGGAGGAAGCCCAAAATAAACTTCTGATAAAATACCTAATGGCATTAAAAGCCCACCTAGCGCTAACCAAGAGATTTTATTAACTTGGTTTAATCGATTTGAAAAATGAATTAATAAAAATCCAATGATAATGTTTAAGACAGCGAACAAATTACCATGTACATGAGCAAGTCGTGACTCAAAATGTTTCCCTATGCTATATGAATTAACCCATTCTAGTTTATTAGGAGCAAAGTCTCTTAAATAGATTAATAAGAAACCATAGATCATAAAGAAACCCATAGTTAAAAATCCAATTGCGATATTTTTCTTGCCTTCCATGTTAATGTTGTTTGTTGAAAGTACAAGCTACCTTTTATTCTGTCAGCAAATCATGATATACATCATATTTAAAATTAAGTGGTATACTAAAATATCTCAAAAAAAAATGAACCCACGATTCAACGTAAGTCCTTTATTTTCATCTAGCGAGACCGGAATTTGAAGGTTTCAACTAATGGTCATAACTAATTACTCTTGAAATTTTCCATTTACCATTGTCATTCTTCCAAATCATTAAGAATTTGAAAGTGCCTATTTCGAGTTTGCCATTTTCAATATGTTTGAATTGATGTTTGCCAATCTCTATTGCCCCATAACCTTCTATAGGATGTACTTCTAAACTCTCTTTAATAAGATTTCTTTTAAGGTCATAATCTCTATTAAAAATTGAATTGAAATTTTCAAACACTTTTTCAAAACCAATAAGTCCACCATTGTCTTGATACCACTCAAGGTCGTTAGTGAAATATGTTTTCATCAAATCTAGCTTCTTTGAATTGTATGCTGCGAACAAAGTACTATCAAGTTGGGCCACTTTATTAAAAAGCTCTATTTGAGTAGTAGCAACCTTTCTTTCGTTTTGGCTTTGAGCAATAACAGTTGAATAAATTGAAATAGTAAATAAAAGTAAGATTAGATTTTTCATGTGCAAATATACAAAGATTCAAGTCCTATTTACATCAGTAGAAATATCAGCATTAAAGGTTCGTGTATTCGGTAAGAAATGACAAAAACCGAAATCACACGATTTGGATTGATTTGAGGGGGTGTATTCCTCACTCAGAAAACATTAATTTTAATTGATGAATTTGAATATATCATTTGTAGAAAGAGCCAAGTTGTGCAGCATCATCTTATCGAAACAGCCTCCAGTTACAATAGAGGAAGCAAGGAAACAAGCACAATGGTTGAAGAGTAGGTCCATCAAAAAGAAGAGGCAAAGAAATTAAAAGTAAATTTGTCCCTTAATAGAAATATGAACACACTATATGAATACAAAAAAGAGATTAATGCACTTTGTGCTGACCACAAGGTAAGAACCTTATATGCATTTGGGTCGGCCTTAACTCCCAACTTTAATAGTAAAAGCAACTTTGACTTAATCGTTGATTTTAAGGAAATAGATGTAAAAGATTATGCTGATAACTACTTGAACTTTAAGTTCTCCTTACAAGATATACTCAATCGTCCAGTAGACTTATTGGAGGAGCAGTCAATCAAGAACCCTTATTTTAAAGAAGAGCTGAATAAAAAGAAAGTACTAGTTTATAAGGAAATTTAATTACTACAAAACAGTTATAATAACTTGTTTAAAAAATGATCCAAATCTGGGATTTTATTTTGAATGATGTCCCATACAATATCATAATCGATTCCGAAATAATCATGAATTAACTTATCCCTTGCACCAGCCATCTTCTTCCATTCAATATGAATATGTTTGGATTTAAATTCTTCGTCATTTTTTTTTGATGCTTCCCCAATAATTTCAATGCTTCTAACAACAGCTCGACAAAGCACTTCATCTTCAATAACTTGCTCTTTAGATTTTTTATCAGTATGTTGGATAATAAAAGCTGTTTCAGTCAAAATATGACGAACCAACTCAAGATTAGAGGCTGATATTAATTACCTCATTTAAAATATGTGGGCCAATATGTTTACTTAATGATTGTCGAGTAACAAGTTCAACCTTCCTGCCAAACAAGCCTTCCAAAAAGAATGACAAATCCATAAAGTTATCAAAGCTCTTTTTTTCTGGAATAAAATCAACTAATAAATCAACATCACTTGTTTCAACAGCAGTTCCTTTAGAAAAGGATCCAAAAATACCCAAACCATTTACCCCAAATGATTTAATCATATCTCTGTTTTCAGAGATAGCATTCATTAGGTCTTGTTTTGTATTGTATTGAATCTTGTTCATTGTAAAAGCAAATTTACAATTAAATTAAAGAACGCCTACTTTTTCGCTGAATTAACTATTAAATCAATGAATATTAAACAGTTATAAGAAAAATAAAACGGGGACAAATTAGGTTTATACTGATTTATCCTTTTTTTAGCGAGACCGGGATTGCCAGCTTCGTTTCACTACGCTGTCATCCCACAACAGTTCGCCTTACCCAAAACCTTTCAACTAAACGCTTCGCATTTAGTTGGCTTTTTTAATACTCGCTAGCTTACAAGAGCGAGCTCTTGACGCTGCTCGCATTAAAAAAGCCTCTCACTTTCGTGAGAGGCTTTGTAGCGAGACCGGGATTTGAACCCGGGACCTCAGGGTTATGAAGATTTTTTGAAAAAACGGAGGCGTTCATTTATAATGGGTTATGTTTTCACAAAACCGAAATCAACCGATTTGGACCGATTTGAGGGGGTATTTTCCTCACGCAGTGGTTGCTAAATTTATGATTGAAATAATTCATTAACTTTGCTTAACTAAATACTGCATGAGAGATGACATACAACATATCCTTTCTGGAACGAGCCAAGTTAAGCACCACCATCTTATCCAAACAACCTGCAGTTACCTTAAAAGAAGCCAAGGAACAAGCTCAATGGTTAAAGACCAACAGCAGCACAAAGAAGAAGAAACAAAGAGACTAGTTCGATTTGCAGAAGAGAATAATCTTTGGGTAGATAATATTAATATTGACTTATACGTATCTCAAGGAGCTGAACAAAAAGTGTATCTTAAAGATGGCTCAACTGTTCTTAAATTAAATGATGGCATTTATTACGCTAGTTGGATTGATTATTTTCACAACCTATTACTCAACAACTTATTTTTCCCAGATACAGCTTATCATCTTTTAGGATTCTACAAAGATTTAGATATTATTTATGCAGTGGTTGAGCAACAATTTGTAAAAGCTAATGAAAAAACTGATTTGAATGCAGTAAAAACTTTTCTTGAAAACAATGGTTTCCGTAATACAAAAAATCATGATTATTTAAATGAGGAACTTGGTTTGATTCTAGAAGATCTTCATGACGAAAATGTGCTTACACAAAACGGCATGCTTTGTTTTATTGATACAGTATTTTATATTGTACCGCCAAAGATTTAATCAGCTACCCTAATTTCCAGCTTCTATCTTTTCCCCCTTCACAGGAGAATAATCCGATTTTAATACTCCATTTACCTTTAGTTGATCAAAATAACATTTAGCACCAATTGCTTTTGTCATGTCTTCCACATTTTGTAAATGAAAATGTAAGTGAGCTTCTGAAGAATTTCCAGAATTTCCACACAAACCCAATAATGCACCTGTACTTACTTTCTGGCCCTGCTTCACTACGATAGAATGTTGTTTAAAATGCGCAAAGAAAGCATATTCACCAGTAGATGTTTTTATTATGACAGTATTACCAGGAATATAAACAGGATTAAGGACCCCTGGAACGTTATCCTTTACGCCATCTACAACCAAAACTACTTCACCATCACACGGCGCATAGAGCTCTTTGCCAAAAGCATAATAATCTTCATTATTCTCCCCTGTTCCCTTATGAGTAGACCCTTTGTCATCATAAATTAAAAAATCAAACGCATTTTTTTGAGCAACACTTTCAACATGATAGTTTTGCTCCTTTGTGTCTCCACCCCATGTAACTGACCACTCACCTTTAAATGGTAATTTAATTTTAGCAGTATTCCTTATAATTTCTTTTGCTTCTGTGTATGGCCTAAATAACAATCCTGCAATTTCATTTTTGGAATTCAAAGTGATGGTCATTCCTAATACCTCTTTTTCAAAAGTAGTTTCGTATAATGCGGATGTGCTTTGTAATCTAACAAACCTTATTTTCTTAATAGATCCTAGTTGTGATTTTAACCCTGTAGTTACCTGTGTGAATTTTTCAATTGGTAAGGCTGCATTCATTTCTGCGGAAAACATCGCTACAATACTGTCGTTTTTACTTTCATTAAAAAAGGTTACGAATTTCGTTGATACGTTTTTATAGTTTGATTTCTCAAATTGCGCGAATAAACTATTGTTTATCAAAAGAACAGCGATTAAGCATAAGATCTTATTCATACTTGAAATTTAAAAAATGTATACTACAATGAGATTATAAATTAATAATCCATGCAATTGCCTTTCCTTCCTTGCCCCATGTTTTTAAGCCTTTTTCAACATCTTGTGCAATTTGACTGTATTTTACATATTTTGGCTTTGTTGGAAGTTTCGGAACTAAAGTTGGATTAATCAATTCAAGTTTAGTAGCAAATAAAGTCAGTGCTAACCTTGGAACAGCCAAACCAAGTATCATACCAGGTAATCCATTAAAGTTTTCAGGCCCACCTTTGACCAATATCTGATCTGTATAAAAAGCCACAGCAACCACCGAATCATTGATCTTAGCTAATGCTTTTTTACATTCAAAACCTGCAATATCTCTTACTTCACCTGTGATTTTCCATTGAAATTGCTTAATACTATCTTTTACCAAATATTGATTTTCAAAGATTCCCCTTGTCATGGTTGTTAAACCTTGATTGAATTCCTGGAATACATAATTTTGTTCAGATGGTTTAAAGCCATCTATCATATACTTGTTATCGGCATTTTCTTTCTCTACTTTAAATAAAGAACTATTGTTATTGAATTCTAAGGTGTAATAATCAGTAACCATTTTAGGATACACTTTTTTCATCTCAGTAATCCAAAAATTGTCTTCTCCCCCATTGTCATTCAAGTTGTCAATTAATGTAAATTGTGCAACTTTTCGTTCAAAAGTCAATTTTCCAGCACTTATAAATTGTTGTGCATTAATGGTCTGAGCAAGGAATAGAAAGGAAATAAATATAAAACGATACATATAGTAATATTATAAGAATGATAGTTAATGATTAATCGAAACTTGGCGGTTTACTGTTTTTAGAGAAATTATATACAAAGCCAAGTAAGAAATAACGTCTAATGCCGTTATTGGTTGTCTCTGATATAAAATTGCTTGATATATTTCTTCTTACATAATTATTTTGATTGAAAATATCAAATGCAAATAATTTTAACTCAAACTGGTCTTTCTTTCCAATTACTTTTCGAATTGAAGGACTTACTAAATAGATATTTCTTTGATCAGGAAAAGCTATCGATTTTTGATAGACATTAATGTCATTCTCAATTGCAATGTAGGTTTTAGCTTTTTTGAAATTAAAATTAAAATTGCCATAGCTAGAATAAGACCAATAGTTTGTAGTGGTATTAGCCCTAATGCTAGATGTGGATTGGTTATTGGTTGCCGTTAGTTGCCAATAGAAATTAAACCAAGTATCACTCCAATAATTTAAATTTAAAGTATACTCAATTCCATCATTATCATTGATGTTTTTCACATCATTTACGTAATTGATATATCGATTAAAGTTTTTACCCGTTCGTAAGCCAAGATTAACACCTTTGTAGATGTCTAATCCATACCCAACATTAAAATTGTAATTAAAACTTCCATCCACATTAACGTATTTACGAATTGTACGCCCATTGTCATCCACTTGACTGCTATTGGTTATTGCATTGTTTGTAGCAGTATAATTTGCATTCAAACTAATAGATCTACTTTTTAGTACTTTATAATCACTTGCATTAAACGAGAACTTATTTGAAAACCCTTGTTGCAAATTTGCATTACCCACAGCGATATTTAAAGGATCCGAATTATCAATAATTGGCTGGATCTGCTGTAGTGTAGGGTTTGTGGTATTACCATTGTAGTTAAACCTGACTTTTCTTTGTTGTTTAGGATTAAAATTTAAAGAAGCGCTTGGAATAAAATTTGTAAAATTGATGCCCCTGTTGGTGCCTAATTCCAAATCGTTTAACTGATAGTTTGCTGTACCCACTCCTGATCCAATAATAAAATTTACTTTCTTAGCTACGTATCGGTAACTAAGTGACCCACTATTATTAACTGTATTAAACACAAAATGATTACTCAATGAGTCAACAATTGCGCCATTATTATTAGAAGTCACTCTTTCGGCATCATTTTTAGCTATGGTTAACCCATATTTAAAGATTAAAAATGACTTCTCACTCAATGGTTCTGTGTATACCACATTAGAAGCGATAGATGAGGTTGTTTGTTGGTTGGCTTTGATTTGATCCACCTTGTCTATAGAGGTGATTAAATTAGCTGCATCAAAGAAAATATTTTCAGAAATCAAAGTTGCATCTTGTGCTTTATCGTTGAAATTCAAATCAGAAAGCACAGATATTGTCCTGCCTTTTTTAGCAAACTTCTTTCTGTAACTCAAATTAGAAGTAAGCAATTTGTCATTTTCAGATAAACTGGTTTGTCTTTCTGTCTGATTGATTTTATTTCCAAACTCATTCGTTGTTAATCCAGCATAATCTGCATTGGCATCTTTTAAAGTGTTTGCCGCTTTAAAAGTTACTTTAAATAAACCTGTACTATCTGTTCCCCACTCATTAATGGTATTGAATCGATACTTTCTTTTATCAAGCACTTGGTCATTGGTCGTGTTATTGTTTAAAATTGAGTTAGACAGAATTGTCTTTGTATAACTAGTTCCTTTTGCATTAGATTGTAATCTTTGATACTGACCTGTATTGTTAGTTGATGCATTACCCCATTTATTGGCAAATACCAATCCACTGCTTTGTTGGTTAGGCAAACCAATCTGTTCATCATAATCCTCACCACTAGAGAAGTATATACTCATACTTCCATCATCCCCTATTGTAGTGACCGTATTCCCTCCATCAGAATAATTTCTTTGCTCATCCCAACTTAACCCTTCAAACTTTGTATTGTCAGTAGTTAGGTAGCCTGCAAATTTCTTCTTCCCTTTAAAAGCATTGATCAATGCTTTTGCATTTTTATATGTATCTAAATTTGAGCCTATTTCAAACTTACCATAATGGCCATTTTTCTTATCTTCTTTTAATTGGAGATTAATGGTTTTACTAGTTTGACCATCATCAATACCAGTAAATGCTGCTTGGTCAGATTTCTTATCAAATACCTGCACTTTATCTACTGCATCCGCTCTCAAATTTTTGGTAACAACAGCAGGATCATCACTAAAAAACTCTTCTCCGTCCACAAGGACTTTATTTACTTTTTCTCCCTGCGTAGTAATCTCACCTTTTGAATTGACCTGAAAACCTGGCATTTTTTTAAGCAACTCTTGCACATCTGCATTGGGAGTGACCCTAAAACTATCCGCTTTATATTCTGTTGTATCTCCTTTAACACGAATAGCTGAAACGGTATTTTTAATGATGACTTCTTTGAGTAAATGCACTTTTGTATTTAGCGGAATAATTTTCAAATCAATTGACTCATTCAATTCAATTTTTTCTAAATAATCGGCATACTGTGGATATGCAATCATTAAAATGTAGCTTCCTTTATTTACCTCACTGAGGTCAAAATGACCATCATCTTGCGTTCTAGTCGTTCTATATAAAACAGAGTCTTTTGCATGCAATAACACTATTGATGCATTTTTTAAAAACTTCTTATCTACCGTATCTCTTACTGTACCTTTTAGGAGAAATCCTTGAGCAGAAACATTGAAACTTACAATAGTAAGTAAAACAAAAGCAACATATTTCATTCAGCGTATTTAAAATGTGGAACGAAAGTATTGGGAAAAAGTTACATACACTTAAATTATATGTTAAAATAAGATTTATGAATGATGATTGGCGATATTTTAAAATAACAAAGGAAAATAGATTAACCGAAAGTTGTTGATTTTCATTAAGTGACTACTTTAATTTTATTTATCGTTGCCTCCTACCCTTTTTCATCGGAAATTACCTTAACAAAAGCATAGAATTTCATAGTATTTAGCCAAATAATTGACTTTTTACCTTGATTTCCAGCTATTTATTAATAGAAAAATAAGGTTATGGTAAAGATGTATTTCTTGTGTTGTTCGTATAGAACTAGAATTAAGGATCATGGTATTATTAAACTAAGGATTGCAGGTCTTGACAAACAAATCAATCACTCTACTCGTATTTGCATTCCCATTGCAGATTGGGACTCAAAGAAGGTCCAAGTTAAGCCTAGACATGAACAAGCTTATATCTTAAACAAGCAAATCAGTGATTTAAGGTCCAAAGTAATAGATTGGTTAGAATCCAGAACTAAGAAGGAAGAAATCATTTCAGCAGACTTACTTAAAGAACATTTACTTGGAAAGAGTACATCCACTCAAACTCTTCTTGAAATGATACAGTACTATATTGATAATAGTAGAAGCAGAATTGCAGAAGGAACCATAAAACAATATGAATCTATTAAGTGTAAAATAAGTAAATACTTAATTGAAGAGCTATTAATTCCAGACTACCCTTTAGATAAGTTGAATTACCGTTTTTTAAACGATTATAAAGTGTATTTAGAGACTAAGTGTGCAAACAACCCAAACACCATTGATCGTGATATTAAACGTTTAAAAGCCGTAATACACTTTGCTTTAAAATTAGAGATTTTAAAAGAGGATCCGTTTATCAAATACAAGTCATTTACTGTTCCTACTCATAGATCTACTCTAAATATGAATGAAGTAACTAAAATAGAAGAGCTTGAATCAACTAATCAAACTATACAGCTTGTAAAAGATGCATTCTTATTTATGTGTTATACAGGTTTATCATACAGTGATTTAAAGAGACTTACTCTAAATGATATTCATACAAGTGTTGGAGGCAAAAGAGTAATTAAGATTAATAGACATAAAACTGATGAGTATTGTATGGTCCCATTAATGAATAAAGCTGAAGCAATTATTGAGAAGTATAAAGAATATCCTACTGTATTGTTAACTGGAAATATTATCCCTACTCTTTCAAATCAAAAGATGAATCAATATTTGAAGCTAATAATGGAACTTACTTCTATCAATAAAACTATTACTTGCCACGTAGCTAGGCATTCATTTGCAACTAATTCACTTGAACACTCTATTCCTATTGAGACAGTATCTAAGATGCTTGGTCATTCAAACATCAAAACAACTCAGATTTATGCAAAAATCACAGAAACGAAGCTATTAAATGACTTTGCACTGTTTGAGACAGAAATAAAACCTAAAAAACAATCATTAAACGTAATATTAAACTAAAAACTATGGAAATCGTAACGAAACAAATGCTAGATGAATTTAAACATGATTTAATCAAAGAAATCGCTCAAATGAGTAATCCCACCAGCCAGCCAAAGAAACTCTTAAAAAACAATGATTTAATGGAATATTTGGGTTGTTCTTATTCTACTATTGAGAATCTAAGAAATGCAGGAAAGATCCCTTACAAAAAAGTGATGGGAACTTACTATTATTCATTTGAGGAAGTTAGTAGAGTATTTGAGCAAGGAATTTAACTTATAATTGTTTTATCTTCATCAGATGGATGTTTATAAACTTCACTAATTAATGCATCTTTTTTGAAACCTAATTTATTTTCATTATCTATTTTTTTAGCTTCTAACAATAGTTCATTCTCTGACTTGAAACTACCTAATTGATTATTTTTTTTTGATTTAGAATCGAACTTAAATAAATAAAACATTGAACTATAGCTATCATAAAGATAGTAATAGCCAGATTTTCCTAACTCAATTCTATCTGCTCTTGCTATTAAGCTCCCTGAATAAGTATAAATTTCATTATACGTTCTTTGACTTGAGGTTTTCATAATAGATGAAGTATCATCTAATTCAGAGATGGATGTAAAAACATTAGTCTTGACTCTATTTATTACTAAATTTAATTCTTTTAGCTTCCTTTCTCGTTCTTTATTAATAGCCTTTATCTCTTTTTCCCTTATTTTATTTGCTTTTTCAACTAATATCTTTCTTTTTCGATCTCTTTCCTTTTCTTCTTCTTTAGTTAATTTTTCTTCTAAATCTTTATAGTACATTATTTCAGCAATTTCAGCTAAATCACCAAATTTGCTAAAATCAGGAGCATTGGGATCAATAATATCAATCAATTCTTTAGATTCATTATCATCATACTTTTCAACCATTTGCTCCATAATAACTTCATCATTTATAAATTTCATTTCATTTCCCTCTTCTATATCACTAAAACCTTTTTTCTTTAATAATTCCATTTGTTTTTGCATCCATGATTTATCATTGTTATGTTCCATAACATTTATTTTAAATGTGATTTAATATTTTATTTAACCTTTATAATACCATCATACCCGTTTTTAGCAATTACTGAATTAAATGCTTCTTCAACTCTTTCTTTGTCTCTCTTTTTTACAATTAAACAGTCATACAATGGCAAGAATTTAACTTCATCTTTCATTAACTCAGCCATTACTTCATTTAAAAACTTACTCTCCTCCCTTTGTAATAAAGCACTTAAATTCCTGTATTTCTTTTTCTCTATACCCTCTACATCTAATCTTTCAATCGATTGCAGTAATTCAAAGAAATCAGGTCCAAATACTTCATGTATAATCTCCTTTCTGTCCTTCCCTTTATATTTTTCAAACTTGGTACTACCAAATAGAAGTCCCATAAAGACGCCTTTCATTTCAGTTCTTATTTCATCACTTCCCATTGCCTTAAGACCTTTCAACTTAACCCCCATAAATTTATATAAATCTAATTCTGAGCTCATTTGTTCAGTTAGACTATCTTCTGAATACATCATTTCCAATTTTTCAATTAATAACTGCGGGGCATTAACATTTTCACTCACCCCCTTCTTTAAATTATCAAATGATAAACCTCCAAAAGATGATCCCATAAAACTTTCAAACTCTTCACCTGAATCAAACAACTTATTTAATAAAATTGTTAAAAATGCAACTTGCGATGACACTATATCAATTTCTACCAATTCTTCTCCATCAATTTTTAACTCTTTTCTATAAATCTTTGGCATACTACTTACAATATGACTCAATCTATTTCCATATACATCAACTTTAATATTATAGTTATACTTTCTTACCCACTCAATACCATTTAGCTTTATCATTAAACCATTGTAATAATCATTTGCATGCTTCAAATATTCTTTTTCAAACTTTTCCTTATCACCTATTTTCAACTCAATTTCCTTCTTATCCCTTTCACTCAAAAAAGAATTATTTAACCGATCATTTTCTTTAACGTATTTACTTTCAGCTAATTCATTATTTTTATCAATTAACTTATCACCTAAATCAAACGTGCACTTATCCAATACCTCTTCTACATATTTTTCAACACCTTCTCGCTCGTTAATTGTTTTTAAATAAAAATTCATTATTCTATCTTCATACTTCTTTTGCTTTATATTCCTTTCTTCATATATCTTTCCTTCAACATTATTAAAATCTTCATTCAACTTAATATACTTACAAAAACCTCTTTTAAAATATTTAATATTTACTTGCTTATCAATACTTATAATTTCTAAATCTTTTAATTTATCTAAAATTTTATTATAATCATCTTTCAAATACAATTTTAAATCTTCAGTACTCATATAGACATTATCCCAATCACTAAATTTACGTCCATTAAAATGTTCATTATATAAAACCGTCAAAAACATCGCAACCCATTCATAAATCTTACTTCCAAAATCCTTTTTTATCCTTTCAAAATCATAATATTTAAACTCATATATCTTTAAAACACTTTCATTTAAAATTTCTCTTTTACTTTTATTTGCACAAAATCTACCTTCAATTTCATTCCAATATCCTTTATTTTTATAATGCTTATTATTAATTAATACCTCTTCAACAGCTTCACTCACTTTTAAATTCTTTTTAATCTTTTTCTTTAAAATCTTAATCATACAAAAACCATTATTTATATTTTTTAATTAATCTTATTTCTTTATACTAATTACCACTCTTTTATTTAACTACTTCTATACATCCATTTATCTTAAATTCTTTCTACATCTTTTTTTTTACTTCTTACTTAATCTTTCTTTCTTTTACTTCTATTATTTCTTTTCTACTTTATTTCTTCCTTATATATATTATTTATTAAATATAAATTATTTATAATTATTAATATTATTATATTGTCGAAAAAGATGTATAAAATGATGTAATAGTGTGTTTAAAAAGTTGTTAGTTGATAAAATAAAGAGTGTAAAAAAAGAGAATGGAATATAACGCACTAGGACGTGTATTGAAATTAATAGCGGTGTGTGTTGCTTTTGTATAGAAATGGCTGTTTTATTGTGTATGGCAAAATATATACTGATATCTAGATATAAATCGATAAAAATGTATATGATGTAATAGGCTATTTATTTAAAAGATGTTAAATGAAAGCAAGAATTAGAGAATTAAAGCCGGTTAAAGTAAAACAGTCGTATTCGAAGAAGGAAATTAAAGATTGGGTGAGTTTTGGTATTAAGAACGGATATATCAATCAATTTAAGAAAGAGGAAGTGATAAAGTGGGTTGATTTGATTTTAAAGCATGGGGTTGTAAAAATGAGGGAAGATCTCATGTTAGATGAAAAGTCATTAAAATAATGCGTTTAAAATCGTTTTTTGGCATGGTTTATACGTAGGATAGTATATTAATAGATCTAATATGCTGATTTTGAGGAATATATAAATTAGGTTCTGATTAAGGTCGAATCATTTGATGTTTGATGAGGTACATGCCTCATGGAAGATGTTAAGGCGCATGCCTCAATTAAAATTTTAAAAGGGGGAATTAGATGCTTTTGTTTTTAGCAACCCAGCTTGGTTCATCACTAAGAGTTGAATAAAGCCATTGAGAATATGATGCTACCCCATCCAGGTCTGGAAATAAGGACATGTTATTTACTGAAAGGTTGTCCAAATTTGATCTAATAGAACTAAAGGAAGATTTAGGAATAGTTATTTTATAAAGTTTGTTGTAAAAATTATTATTATTCGATAATTCCAAGAAATTGTCATTAACCTTCCCATGAACAGTAAACCAACCATTTTGATTTATAATTCTTGGATTTATGTGCTGTGGTCTAATCACTTTGATTGAATCAATATTGAAAGGAGAGTTTAATTCATTTGTAGGAATACTTAAAGAGGTTAATTCCTTATTTGAAATAAAATCATTTTTTTTATTATAATTTAATACCCAAAGTGAACCGAAATTATTTTCGATTGGCTCTTTAACACAGAACCACAATGCAGCAAGTGGATTAGTTGTCCAATCCAATAATCTTGTTGCCATTCCATGATGCTGAGCTATAGCTAAATAATCCCAATCAGAATAGTACTCTTTATCCAAAAATGGTACAGAATATTGCTTAAAAGTTTCAAGCATTTCAATCTCATCTTTTGAGCTAAATCTAAGTCCAATTCTTGCAATTTTAGGTTCAAGAACCCACTGTGAATTCTGTTGACCTCTAAAAAGTGTATTATCTCCTAAATATATTTTATCCTTGCTATTAAAATCATTTGTAAATAATGCTAATAAATCAGCAATTGATTCAATTGTAAATTCATGAATTTCGTTCATTAAATTGCGTTTAATACTAAGTTAAACAATATAAAAAGTAGATCTACAATGAATTATCCTCAAATAGTTCATAATTCATTTATGTAATTGAAATAAAAAGAGAGGTTAAAATGTGTCTCGTCTTTGGGTTGAGCACATAAAAAGATTATCTAATTTGCTATAAATCAATAAGATAGAAATATAAGGGAGGCCCCAGCGGGATCACAAAGCTCCGACGCAAGTCGGGGCTTTTTTGTTTTAAGGCTGCGACGGGAGCTTGCTCACGTAAGCAGACGAGAAGCAAAAAAGCAACCAGAACACGAAGTGTTTTGGTTAGGAGCTTTGGGCTAGCTCAATGCGGAAGGAAGTCGGACGAGCAAAGCGAGGACGACAATCCCGAAAATTTTTGGAATTGCTTTTGTACTGAATTCTGTGGATCGGTTGGTCAAATTATTATTTTAACTTTTCTTCAAGTTTTAATAACCTTTGTTCAAGTAAAGTCTGTTTTGATTTTAATTCCTCGATTTGCTTTTGCTGTTCTTGAATTACTTTTAATGAAATAGCATGTAATGCTTGATAATTTATAGATTTGGTTTGCATTTCGTCTGTGGCTGATTGAACCATTTCCGGAAAAATGGATTCTACTTCCTGAGCAATTAAACCGTATTGCAAATTTTTGTCGGAAGATTCTCCTTGGTTCCAATAATACGTTACTGGCCTTAATTGTAAATACTTAGACAAGATAGTATTTGATATATCGTTAATATTATTTTTCAATCTACTGTCCGATCGTTGTGTCAAGTTTGAATAATATATTCCTGAACAAGAGATATCGTATGTAGCTAAGCTCCCACCCCAACCACTCGGCCAATCATTGTTATATCCGCCATTATAATCTGGAATAATCACTCTTGATTGTCCTGTTCTGTTGATAATAATTGCATTATTAGAAGCGGTAGTGTTAAAATCCCATGAAGCATTAAGAACTAATTGATCAGTGGGATTATTAATACCCATACTATATCCAAAAGCGCCATTCACATCTAATGACAAATAAGGCTTACCACTTCCTGTGCCAGCGGTTCTTATTGCAGCTGTGGCATGCGCTGTAGAAGATGAATTGTTATTATTAAAAACATATATACTTGGCGTTGTGGTACTTGAAGGACTTGATCCAAAACTGTTGCCATTTTCTATATGAAAAATTGCACCTGGCGAACTAGTACCAATTCCTACTTTACCAGAATGATTAATTCTCATTCGCTCAGTAGTAGCATTTGAACCTCCATTTGTTGAAAATATAATTGTTCCTTGATTAGTACCTGTATAATAACTTTGAATAGAAGTAATTGGGGTGTACCCACTACCGGTATATGCTCTTGATGAGATTGTTGAAACATTGTCACCAGACAAAATAGTTGAAGGGTTTGTCATTGTCCCCCTTGCAGCAAATAAATTAATCATTGTATGATCACTACTAGATTCCCTGAATGATTGTATACCAAATCCAGTATAACTATCCCCTTTTACTTTTATTGTAAAATCACCAACTCCTGTAACTTCAAATTTACCAGGACCAATTCCAGCAACAGTAGATGGTGTCGCTCCAATTCCAGCCTGCCCATGTCCCGCAATTGATATAAAAAGAAAGGCTAAAAAGAATAAATTCAACTTATACATACATTAAAAATTGAATGTTAAAATTACAAATAATA
>JACCDH010114596.1_pt1 | contig 21560 bp, 24 predicted proteins | sample 7442481 | NCBI WGS metagenome assembly JACCDH01 (sample SAMN15323433, study PRJNA562643) | freshwater metagenome | isolation source: river surface water | place: USA:Blue River Watershed | collected 2017-08-15
AGACTCATCTGAGGACAATATGAAGAATTTCAGTGGCCGCGTCGCGGTAATCACCGGTGCCGCCAGCGGCTTTGGCAAAGAGTTCGCACTGCTGGGCGCCAGCCTGGGCATGAAGCTGGTGCTGGCCGATGTGCAGAAAGAGGCACTCGACGCCACGGCCCATGAGTTGCGCGCGAAAGGTGTTGAACTGATCGCGCAACTCTGTGATGTGCGCAAGGCAGAGCAAGTCGAGTCGCTGGCGAAGGCTGCAATGGACACCTTCGGTGCAGTACACCTCGTTTTCAACAACGCCGGCGTTGGTGCGGGCGGGCTGGTGTGGGAAAGTTCCCAAGCTGACTGGGAGTGGGTGCTGGGCGTGAACCTGTGGGGTGTGATCAATGGCGTAAGGATATTCACGCCGATGATGCTCGACTGCGCGAAAAAAGATCCTTCCTATGAAGGTCACATCGTCAATACCGCGTCGATGGCCGGTTTGCTGAACCCGCCAACCATGGGCATTTATAACGTGTCCAAGCATGCCGTGGTGTCATTGTCAGAGAGCCTGTATCACGACCTGTCGCTGGTCGAGGCGCCGATCGGTGCTTCGGTGCTGTGCCCGTATTTTGTACAGACTGGTATCAGCCAGTCACACAAGAATCGTCCGGGTGATGTCCAGGCGGAGGACAAGCCAACGGTCAGTCAGCAGATTTCGCAAGCGGTACTGGAGAAAGCCGTATCCTCCGGCAAAGTGACTGCGGCCGAAGTTGCGCAGCGTACCTTCGATGCGATACGCAATGGCAGCTTTTATATTTACTCCCATCCCGGCTCGCTGGGTAATGTACAGCGTCGCATGGAAGATATTCTTGCGGGCCGCAACCCCGGCGATCCCTACGAATCGGTACCGCATGTGCGTGAAAAGCTGCAGGCAGGCCTGAAGGGTGAGGGCGGGTGAGTACCGTCATTAATGAGGGGCAGTACGCCACGCTGCCGAACGGCATTCGCCTGCACTACGCCAGCGCTGGCGAGCGCGGAAAGCCGCTGCTGATCTTCCTGCACGGTTTTCCCGAATTCTGGTTCGCCTGGCATCAGCAGTTGCAGGCGTTTGGCGAACAATATTTTGCGGTCGCACCGGATCTGCGGGGCTTCAATTTGTCTGATAAGCCGGATGATGTGTCGGCTTACCGGCCCAAGCTAATTACTCAGGATATCCAGCAGTTCATTGCACATCTTGGCTATCAACGCTGTGTGATGGTTGCTCATGACTGGGGTGGAGCGATTGCTTGGAATATCGCGATCAGCAACCCTGCCTTGCTGGAACGACTGATCATTATCAATGCCACACATCCCTATGCATTTGCCAAAGCACTCGCGAATGACCCGGAACAGCAGCAAGCCAGCACCTACATGAACTGGCTGCGTGCGACCGGTTCTGAACAAGCGCTGGCAAAAGATGACTTTCGTGTAATGGAGCAGCTGATGCTGGGCATGGGCAGACCATCGGATCACTGGTTCGATGAGACAACCCGACAGCGGTACCACACTAACTGGGCGCGCGGCCTGCATGGCGGGGTCAATTATTATCGTGCGACGCCGCTGTATCCACCTGCAGAGGGCGATCCCGGCGCGAGCAAGTTAAGCTTGAACCCGGCGGATTTTCATTGCAGTGTGCCAGTCCGCGTGATCTGGGGTATGCAAGACAAAGCTCTGTTACCGCAGTTATTAGATGAGCTGCCTGAACTGGTCGATGACCTGATCATCGAGCGACTGCCAGAAGCCACACACTGGGTCGTGCATGAGCAACCCGAGCGAATCAATCAGCTGATCGAACGCTTTCTCTCCGAATAACAACAACGAGCATTTCGATGGCAAAACAAGACTTCTCTTTCTTCCACACGCTGCGCGTTCGCTGGTCAGAAGTTGACATGCAGGCGATCGTCTTCAATGGCAATTACCTGAATTATTTCGATGTCGCGTTTACCGAATACTGGCGTGAGACTGGTTTGCCTGATGTAATCGCCCAGTCTGAAGCAGGTCTGGAGCTGTTCGCGCGCAAGGCAGGTATTGAGTATCATGCCCCGGCGCGTTTTGACGATATGCTCGAGATCGGCGTGCGCTGCTCGGAGCTGGGCCGCAGTTCGATGCGCTTCGTGCTGGAGATCTTCAAAGGCGATGATCTGCTGGTATCAGGTGAGATGATGTACGTGCATGCCGACAGTCGTGTGCGCAAGAGCGTACCTGTGCCGCAGGAATGGCGTGATGTGCTGACCGGCTTCGAAAAAGCGCTGCCGGTACACGTCTGAGCGATTTTCATGAACCTGCGCATCGTTACCGGTGACTGGGACAGCCTGCGCGAAGATGCGCAGAAAGTTCGCATCGAAGTCTTCGTCATCGAACAGAACGTGCCCGTCGAACTGGAATGGGACGAGGGTGATGAGGTCAGCACGCATGCGGTGGCTTATGATGAGCAGGGTCAGCCGGTAGCCACCGGCCGATTGCTGCCCGATGGTCACATTGGCCGCATGGCAGTGAGCCAGTCGCTGCGCGGACAGGGCATAGGCAAGCAGGTGCTGATTGCCTTGCTCGATCAGGCCAGACAAGATGGCCATCAAACACTGGTTCTGCATGCGCAGACCCATGCCGTACCGTTTTATGAGCGTCAGGGTTTCGTGGTCGAGGGTGAGGAATTCATGGAAGCGGACATGCCGCATCGCCTGATGCGCAGACGACTAAGCTGAAGAATAGGTCAGCGCGGATCAGCGCGATTCAGCGAATGACGCGCTCTATCAGCTGTGCCTGTCCGCCGCTGTTCACGCGCAGCAGCGTCGATGCGCGAGTGCCGTACTCCGGTGATTCTATGCAGATCGGCGACAGCAGACGTTCCCATTCCAGTGATACGCCAGTATCCGGGAGCCGGCCATCGGCGGCTCGCGTGGTGTCCGAGAGCATTTCAAAATAGGCGTCATCGGGTGCACCCTGACACAGCAGACTGGAGAACTGTGCCTTGGCGCGCAATACTTTCGGCCAGGGGGTGTCCAGCGAACCATTGGACAATCCGTAAATCCCCGGCTCCAGCGGCTGCATTGAGGTATCTCCTTCATTGCTGAACCAGAAGCTGTGCTGGTGGTCTCCGAGCAGCAAATTGAAACCGTTGTACTCTGCCGCGCGCTCGCGCACGCTGGACAGGTAGTCTTCTGCGCTGAGGTTTGATTGCAGAAAACCCGCGACAAGTTCACCCCGTGAGCGAACATCATCGCGCTTTTCCCCGCCCTTGCGAATATTCGTCAGCGCCGCGAAACGCCCCGAGCGATTAATGCCCAGCCAGGTACCGCCCGCCTGCAGATCGCGCCCCGCGTACACCAGTGGATGATCATCCCACCAGTGCGCTGCCTGAGTCGGCCGGTCGAAAAACTCGTCGCGGTTGGCGGCCAGCACCAGCGGGCATTCAGGCAGCAGCTTCCAGGCAAAAACAATCAGACACATGTATCGATATCCACAAAAAATTCATTGTGCCGCTCGCCGGAAATCAGCTCTGGCAGTGCATGGGTTGCGACGGCTTGCTCTAGCGCGGCAGGAAAGTCAACGGACACCTCCGGGTAGACCTCCATCCAGGTCTGACAGTCGTTACTCAGTTCGGGCCGGCGCTTCAGGCGCGCCTGTACATTGAACTGTTCGCTGAGTGACTGCTGCATGGCCTGAGCGCGCAGCAGCAGCGCCGATGCATTGGCGAGGGGTACGTGGTAGTACACGTAGAGATCCATGTCAGGTGCCAGCCTCCAGCGAGTAGGGCAACTCGCCGAACTGCAGCAGTGGTCCGCCAGCGCTGCCCAGATGCACGGGCGATCCGACGGCATCCATTTTGATCTCGACGAGACAGTCGACGTGACCTTCCGGTCCGCGTTCTGAATTGACGACCATGCCGCTCGGCTGACCCGGATCGGCATCGGAAAATACTTCGGTACCGGGCGCCGCAGCGGCAGGATCAGCGATATCGACACGGGCTAGCAGCATACGGCGCTTGAGCTTGCCCAGGTACTGGCTGCGCGCGACGATCTCTTGTCCGGGATAGCAGCCCTTGCGGAAATTCACGCCACCGATCAGTTCGAAATTCACCATTTGAGGAACGAACTGCTCGCGTGTGGCCTCCAGTATCTGTGGCACACCAGCCTGAATCTCGAGCCAGCGCCAGTAGGCTTCGGGTTGCTGTGGCAGGCCGGAAGGGAGTGCGGCAATCAACGCGTCGCGCTGTGCGGATGGCCCAACCCACAATGCCCGTTGCAATCGCTGACTATCGCTGACACGGATCAGCCTCCCACCGGCGACCGCATGGCTACGGAAGACCTGATCCGCCAGACCGGGAAAATCCTGCCCCTCTGGCACGCCGATACCGACGATCGATAGCGAAGTGCTGACATCCTCCAGCATGACTTTCGAGCGCAGCACGAACATCTGCAAGCGTTTCTGGAAACCCGCCAGCAGGCTTTTTGGCAGCATCAGCAGGATGCCGTCGTCCACGGGCCAGCTCAGCAGACTGGCCATGAGTCTGCCCTTGGGCGAGCAATAACCGGTCAGCCGAGCATCATCCGCGCCCAGATTGTCGATGTCATTAGTCAGCTGGTTGTGGAGGAAGTGACGGGCCTCTTCGCCCGAGGCTCGGATCACGCCGGGTTCCGACAGAAAGGAGATGAAACCTTGTTGCTCAGACATGAAATCCTGGTCGCTTGCAGTGGGACGCTATCATTACGAACTTTCGGGATTATAGGGTCGCGCGAAAAAACGCGTCGATGCTGAATAGGTAACAGAACTGGGGGAGCCGGGGTGTTTAAGAAGATTCTCGCACTGGGTGTGCTGCTTGTGATGGCCGCGAGTGCCTTCCTCGTCTACTGGACACGCGACCCGCTGGTCACTGCCGGCGGCGTTCCCATCGAGTTCAGTATCGCCTCCGGCAGCGGATTACGTTCCGCAATGAAACAAGTGCATGCTGCTGGCGTGCCCGCACCGCCGCTGCTGATGGAGTTTCTCGCACGCGGGCTGGGCAAGGGCGGCGTGATCAAGCCCGGCAGCTACCGGCTGCTACCGGGTACCACGCCACTCGGACTGATCGATATGCTGGTGCGGGGCAATACCATCAAAGAATCCCTGACCATCATCGAAGGCTGGACCTTTGAGCAAATGCGCGCCGAGCTGGCACGGCAGCCATGGCTGAAACATGACAGTGCTGAGCTGAGCCTGGAACAGCTGCTCGATAAAGTAGCGCCGGGCTTTCCGCATCCCGAAGGCATTTTTTACCCGGACACCTACGTGTTCGAGCGCGGCAGCAGTGACCTGCACATCTACCAGCTGGCGCACCAACAGCTGATGAAAAAGCTCAAGCAGGCCTGGGAGGCACGCGCCGCCGAGCTTCCGTATGACAATCCCTACGAGGCCTTGATCATGGCCTCCATCGTTGAAAAAGAAACCGGCAAGGCGGGAGAGCGAAAGCGGATTGCCTCGGTGTTCATCAATCGTTTGCGCCGGGGTATGCTGCTGCAGACCGATCCCACGGTAATTTACGGCATGGGCGAGCGCTTTGACGGCAATATCCGGAAGCAGGATTTGCTGACCGATACGCCGTATAACACCTACATGCGGCCAGGTCTGCCGCCCACGCCGATTGCCTTGCCTGGTCGCGCTGCCCTGGATGCCGCGATGAACCCTGCGCAGGGCAGGGATCTTTATTTTGTTGCGCGGGGTGACGGCAGTAGTGAATTCTCGGACAATCTCGATGATCACAACCGGGCAGTGAATCGCTACCAGCGTCGCTCCCAGTAATCCAGCGGCTAACACCTGCATAACGGCTTCCCCATTCATGGTCAGAGGAAAATTCATTACTTTCGAAGGCATCGACGGTGCGGGTAAATCGACGCACATCGATGGCGTCGCTGCCTTTCTCCGCGCGCGCGGAAAGACCGTGATCACCACCCGCGAACCCGGCGGCACGCCGCTTGGCGAGCGCCTCAGAGACATATTGCTGCATGAGAAAATGCACCTCGAAACCGAGGCACTGCTGATGTTTGCAGCGCGGCGCGAGCACATCGCGCAACTGATTGCGCCGGCACTGGAGCGCGGTGACTGGGTTATTTCTGATCGTTTCACCGATGCCAGCTTTGCCTATCAGGGGGGCGGTCGCCAGCTGTCCCTAGACAAGCTGAGCGCGCTTGAGCAATGGGTGCATGCAGAATTGCAGCCCGACCTGACGCTGCTGTTCGATGTTCCGCTCGAGGTCGCGCGTCAGCGTCTGGACAAGAGCCGGACGCTCGATAAGTTCGAGCAGGAGCAGCAGGCATTTTTTTCCGGGGTACGACAGGCGTACCTGCAGCGTGCGAATCAGTTCCCGCAGCGCATACGCGTGGTGGATTCCACCCAGCCGCTGGAGGATGTCAGTCGCCAGCTGGAGCAGCTGGTCGCTGCGCTCTGATCGGATATCAGCGGTGACAAATTCCCTCTATCCCTGGCAGAACCCGGACTGGCAACGCTGGCAGCAGATGCGCGAGCGTCTCCCGCATGCGATTCTTTTTCATGGCGCCGAAGGCATTGGCAAGGTGGCGTTTGCCGAGCATGCGGCGCAGTCGCTGCTGTGCGAAAGGTCGGATGTCGAAGCGCATGCCTGCGGCGAGTGTCCGTCCTGCGGATGGTTTGCGCAGTACAGTCATCCGGACTTCCGGCGGGTACGCCCCGAGGTACTGGATGCGGAGGAAGAAGAAGCCAGTCCTGAGGCTGAAGAGAGCAGCACCAAAAAATCTTCCGCCAGCAAGACACCCTCGCGAGATATCCGTATCGAGCAGGTTCGGTCGCTGGCGACCTTCATGAATGTCTCCACACACCGTGCAGGACTCCGTGTGGTCATGCTGTATCCGGCAGAAGCGCTCAATGCAGCCTCCGCGAATGCACTGCTGAAGACGCTGGAAGAGCCGCCGCCCAGTACCGTGTTTTTACTCGTCACCCATCGCATTGACCGCTTGCTGCCGACCATACTTTCCCGCTGCCGTCAGTTTCCTTTGCATTTGCCCGCAGCAGACGCATCACTTCGGTGGCTGGAATCGCAACAAGTCGGCAATGCAGCACGCTGGCTGGCAGAGCAGGGGGGCGCACCGCTCGCCGCACTGGCAGCAGCCGAAGGGGAATTCGCCGAAGCCCAGGAAGAATGGCTCTCGCATCTTGCGCGTCCCGATGCTGCCACGGCGTTGGTCGTGGCCGAGCGGCTACAGAAAGTCGCTCTTTCGCAGCTCGTCGCATGGCAGCAGCGCTGGCTCTACGATCTGCTCGCCCTGAAACTCGCAGGGCGGGTACGCTACTACCCGCATCATCGCAAGAGCCTGGAAACGCTGGCAGCGCGGCTCAGCGCCGATAGCCTGCAGCAGGCATTGCGTGACGCAGGTTCGCGTCGTGCCGTCTCGGAGCATCCGCTGGCGGCACGGCTTTTCATCGAAGACATGTTGCTCGACTATGCCCGGCTGATGCAGCCGCCACGCGCGGCGGCCTGATCATCTGTTGATCCGGTCTGTCGGCAGCCAGTTATCCGACAGGCCAACACCATGCAAGAGAACTCCGCTACCGACACCACGCTGCGTCCCTCGGTCGTTTCGCTGTCAATCCGCGATCGCGCGGCGCTCTATGCAGCCTACATGCCTTTTTTAAGGCATGGCGGCATCTTCGTGCCGGGGAGTCGTCCCTGCAAGCTGGGTGATGAAGTCTTCCTGCTGCTGACCCTGATGCAGGATGAACATCGCTATCGGGTTGCGGGCAAGATTGTCTGGATCACGCCAGCCGGAGCGGGCAACCATCACACCCAGGGGTTCGGTGTGCATTTCCCCGATGATGATGCCGGGCGCTCGCTCAAAAAACGAATAGAAGAACTGCTGGGGACGTCGCTCGGAGCATCACGGTCCACGCACACCATGTGACGCGAGCAGGGCCGGCGTACAATACCGCCGGTTAGTCCCTCAATGGCTGTTGTCACCATGTTCGTCGATTCCCATTGCCATATTGATTTCCCCGAGCTGGCGGAACGCCTGCCGCAGATACTCGATACGATGCAGGCCAATCAGGTCAGCCAAGCACTGTGCGTGTCCGTCACCCTGCCCGAATTCCCCAAGGTACTGGCGCTTGCGGAAACCCATACGAACATTTATGCATCGGTTGGCGTTCATCCCGATTATGAAGATACGGTGGAGCCCACGGTCGGCGGACTGGTCAAGCTGGCCGAACATCCGCGCATCGTGGCGATTGGCGAGACCGGACTTGATTACTACCGGCTGCAGGGCGACCTCGAATGGCAGCGCGAGCGCTTTCGCGTGCATATTCGCGCCTCTCGCGAAAGCAGCAAGCCACTCATCATTCATACCCGATCAGCATCCGGAGACACCCTGCGCCTGATGCGCGAGGAAAAAGCAGGTACCGATGCCGGTGGTGCCGGCGGCGTGATGCACTGCTTCACCGAGAGCCTTGAAGTAGCCGAGGCGGCGATGGAGATGGGTTTCTACATTTCGTTTTCCGGCATCGTCACATTCAAAAACGCCAGGGAACTGCAGGCAGTCGCCCGCGCGGTGCCTCTGGAGCGAATGCTGATCGAGACAGACTCGCCGTATCTCGCGCCCGTGCCCAAACGTGGCAAGACCAATGAACCCGGTTTCGTCCGGCATGTTGGTGAATTCCTTGCTGATCTGAAGGAGGTGCCGCTGACGACGCTGGCTGAGGCCACTACGCGCAATTTCCGGAACTTGTTTCGTATTCCAGCGCCGGTATGAATATCGACGACCTCAGACAACCGGGACATAACCCGGAGCGACGCCAGCTACTGGCGGCCGCCGTTCTGCCGGGCCTCGAGCGTTTACTGACGCCTTTGTCGAAGAAACCGGATTCGTACACAGAATGGTTCGATGCGATTCACCTAGATGATGCGAGCCGCTGCCGCCAGCTGCTGCAGCGTGGTTTCGATCCGAACACCATCGAGCCCGAGCGCTTTGATACCGGGCTCATACTGTCTGTGCGAAAAAAAGCCTGGAAAGTTTTCGGCTTGCTGCTAAGCGCAAAAGGTGTTCAGCTTGATGCACGCTCGCGTAACGGCGATACCGCACTAATGATTGCCGCTTTCAATGGCGAGGCTACGGCAGCCGCGCGCCTGATTGACAAAGGTGCCGAGATCAACCGCCCCGGATGGGCGGCGCTGCATTATGCGGCAGCCTCGGGCAACCTGCTCATTGTTCGAAACCTCCTCGACCATTCAGCCTATATCGATGCAGAATCGCCGAACAAGACCACGCCGCTAATGATGGCAGCGCGCGCGGGGCATGAGAAGGTAGTTACCCTCTTGCTGGAAGAGGGCGCAGACGTCATGCTGAAAAATGAGCTCGGGCTTGATGCCATCGACTTCGCGAAGTCACAGGAGCGCACTGCCATCGTGCGTATTCTCGCCGCCTGGCAGGCACGCGCCAGTACCTCACCGCGCAAAGAAACGGGTGCCGGCGATGCATCCGTCATCGATGAAAACAATGATAAGAACGACGACGAGAACAACGAAGCACAGCTGAACGCCTCCGAGGAGCAGGGCGAACCACACGCCCAAGAGGATGGCGGCGCCGAAAACCAGCGTTAACTTTATCCCCGCTCTCCAGCATTACATTCAACGCGCATCAAGCTTCTCACCATCGGCGCGCATTCTTGATGAAACTACAAGCATCTTGCTCAGTCTGACTGGCAGCCGGGCTATCCCGTTCTTTCTGATGCAGACAGCGCTTGGAGGTTTTATGAAGAAATCCGTCACCCGTCTTTTCCTGTTGTTGATGATGGTATCAGGCTGGTCGTATGCACAAACCTCCAGCAGCGATGGCGTGAGAGAGAGCACCAGCCCTTCGCGCGCTGACGAGGTTGAGCGTAAAGCAGAGGGCATGTCTGGTCAGAGCAGCAGCGAAACCGGGGCTTCAGGAAAAGAAAGCAAACCCCATAAAAAAGCGAAAAAATCCGCGAAAAAATCGCATAAGCAAGGCGCTTCGGGCAGCTCAGGAACGAAGGGTAGTTCTGGCACATCGGGCGGCAGCTCTGGCACATCGGGTGGCAGCTCCGGCACCTCTCAGTAAACACGGCAGTCACCGCGTGGCACTGTCTCTGCTACAGTGCCGGGATGGGTAAATCAAGTCTCGACCGAATACTGCAATCACAGGGCTTTGGTACACGCAAATGGTGCCGGCAACTGATCGAAGAGGGTGAAGTCAGTGTCAACGGTATCGTTGTCACTGACTACAAACAAAGCTTCGAAACTTCAGGACTCTGCCTGCGCCTGTTCGACGAAGACTGGGAATATCGTGAATTTGTCTACCTGGCGCTGAACAAGCCCCCTGACGTGGAATGCTCTCGCAAGCCCAGTCATCGTCCCGGCGTGATGACACTGCTGCCAGAGCAGTTCAGCTGGCGTGGCGTGCAGGCGATAGGCCGGCTGGATCATGACACCACAGGCCTGCTGCTGCTGACCGACGATGGTAGTTTCAATCACGCGATGTCTTCTCCCCGGCGGCATGTGCCGAAGCTTTATCTGGCAACCACCCATGATCCGGTCACGCCCGAGCTGATCAGCGCTATGCTGAGCGGCGTTCAGCTTAATGATGAGCCTGCACCGCTGGCCGCACTGCGCTGTACATCGCGGGGTGAGCACCAGCTGGAAATCGTGGTCGAGCAGGGCAAGTATCATCAGGTCAAGCGCATGCTCGCCGCTGCCGGGAATCATTGCGAGGCATTGCAGCGCATCGCGATAGGTAGCCTGACACTGGAATCTCTGGGTCTGGATGAAGGAGAGTGGTGCTATCTCGAGCAGGCGGAACTTGCTTTACTAAGCGCCGAGTCCGAATGAAAGAGACGCTGATCGTCGGTGCGCAATTTGTGCTGATCGGGCTGCTGGTCTGGCCGCTCACGCAGGTCAGGTTCATGCTCCCCGCCATTATTGTTGCATTACCGGCGCTGGCATTCGGGATCTGGACACTGCTACACAACCGCCCGGGGAATTTCAATATACGTCCGAGTCTGCGCGAAGGTGCTCAGCTCGTCATGGATGGGCCGTACGCGCTGGTTCGCCACCCAATGTATGTATGCGTTCTGTGGTGCGGGATTGCAGCGGTCGTCTTGTATGCGACGGCTTTGAAGCTGCTTCTGCTGGTGCTGCTCTTTGCGGTGCTGAACACCAAGGCTGCCATGGAGGAGCGCCTGCTGCTGGAAGCGTTTCCAGAGTACACAGAGTACATGGATAAAGTCGGTAGATTTCTGCCCAGAAAGCCCCCCGGGTGAGCGCCATGAGATCTCCGCCGGGAAGCACTCATCGAATGATCCGATAGCAGGGTTTGTAGACGGAGCCCGGCAATTTCATCCGGCCCTGATCCACGAAACCTGACAGCAGCTCATCTAGCTGTGTCATCAATGCTGAATCACCCTGGATCTCGAACAGGCCATGCTGTTCAATAGCCTGAATACCCTGCAGCTTCACATTCCCTGCGACCACACCCGAAAACGCTCGACGGAGATTAGCCGCCAGCTGATGCTCGGGTTGTTGCTTGTGCAAGCTGAGCGCGCGCATCGATTCATGTAAAGGAATGAATGGCTGCTGGAACGCATGATCGATATGCAGCTTCCAGTTGAAGTAATACGCATCACTTTGCGCCTTGCGATATTCCCGGACGCGGCCGATGCCTGCGTGCGCCGACCTTGCGACACCGGCGGGATCATCAATGATCACCTGATATAGCTCCTGTGCTTTCGCACCCAAAGTCTCTTCGATGAAGGCATCAATCTGTGAAAAATAGGAAGCGGATTCCTCAGGGCCGGTAAAGATCAGCGGGAACGGAAGCTCATGGTTCTTCGGGTGCAGCAAAATACCCAGCAAATAAAGAATCTCTTCAGCTGTTCCAACCCCGCCGGGAAAAACGATGATCGCGTGTCCGGCTCGCACAAAGGCTTCCAGCCGTTTTTCAATATCCGGCAGGATGACAAGATTGTTCACAATAGGGTTGGGCGATTCCGCTGCGATGATGCCGGGCTCCGAAAAGCCGAGATAGCGGCCGTGGGCGTTACGCTGTTTCGCATGGCCTATTGCAGCGCCCTTCATCGGCCCTTTCATCGCTCCCGGCCCGCAGCCGGTGCAAATATCTAGGCCACGCAAGCCCAGCTCGTAACCCACCCGCTTCGAATAATCGTATTCGGTTCTGGAGATGGAATGCCCACCCCAGCAGACCACAAGTTTAGGGTCTTGCGCGCGCTGCATCACATCGGCGTTGCGCAGGATATGGAATACGAAATCGGTCAGGCGCGTACTGTCGGGCTCACCCTCGCTGGGCTCGGGTTGCTCACTGGCCGTGAAAAGAATATCGCGCAATACCGCGAACAGATGCTCCCGAATGCCCTGAATCATCTCGCCGTCCACGAAAGCCGAGGCTGGCGCGCCGCGAATATCGAGCTTGATGCCGCGTTCCCGATGCACGACCCGGATATCGAAGTCGGGGTAGCGCTCCATCAGGGCTTTGCCATCGTCCAGATAGTTTCCGGTGCTCAATACTGCCAGCGCACAATTTCGGAAGCTCTGGTAAAGGCCCGCCTGCCCGTGGTCAAGCAGGCGGGCAATTTCTGCTTTGGACAGAATTTCCAGCTTGCCCGCCGGGGAAATAAGGCTGTCAATGACGGGATAATCCATGCCAATACGGTAGAAGTGATTAGAGCTGATATCTTAACTTGCGATGGACGACCGGCTCGCGTTGGAAAATTTCAGGCCCGCGCGGGGGACCGGCAAATTACCCACATTCAAGAGTCTTGATTTTCGTCAATAGCATTAGGCCGAAATATCACTGTCTAAGTTCTGCCATCGCGCGATCATGCTGATCTTTGGAGGTAAATCGCTTCATTTGCAGGAATACGCTTGAACACTAACGACACTGACCGCGCCGACGCACTGATGTCTGTTTCCCTTGTAGATTCCATGGATTCAGTGCCTCTTGAGCGCCTTGTAGCGCTACTGCCTGATCTGATATTTGTTCATGATCTTGCTCAGGGGACGCATGTTTACAGCAATGCGAGGCTCACGCCGATGCTGGGCATAAGCAGCAAGGTTTTTCTTGCCTCGGGTTTCGGCAGAGATCCCCAGATTTTTCATCCGGAAGATGTCGCGTCAATCCGCGAATGGACAAAAAAACTCTCCGATCTGGCGGATCATGATGTGCGGCAGATCGAATACCGAATAAGGCATGCTGACGGGCAATGGCGCTGCTTACGCGTCAGGGCAGTACCTTATCATCGCGGGCCGGAGGGGCAACTGCAGCAAGTGCTTTGCACCGCCAGTGACATCACAGATCAGACAGACAACCATCTGACGCTCCAGCATCAGACCGAAATCCTCAGGCTGATACTCGACAGCATGACCGAGGGAGTGATTGTCTGCGATAAGGATGGCAAGACTTTGCTGGTGAATTGCTCGGCAGAGCGGATGCTCAAGCTTGATCAGCCATTAACCAAGCTTTCTCAACTGCGACATGCTCATGCGGGCGAGGCCAGAAAAAATGAAAGTTTCCGGCTATGGCATCAGCATCCTCTGGTGCGAGCACTTAACGGCGCGACCGTCACCGACCATGAGTTGTCTCTTTATGACCGTCGGCGGGATCTGTCCGTGACACTCAGTCATTCCGCTGCGCCGCTCAAAGATACGACGGGAAAAATCATCGGCGCTGTCGATGTCTTCAGGGATGTGACCGACAGCCACCGTGCCTTACAGGAGCTGCAAAGAGCCGAGGAACACTTTCGCTTGCTCGTCGAGGGAACGACCGATTACGCGATCTTCATGCTGGACAAATCGGGGCATATCGTCAGCTGGAACCCCGGCGCTGAGCGCATTCTTGGCTACCGCAAGACGGATATCGTGGGGAGCCATGTATCGACATTCTTCACCCCCGAGGACAGGGAAAAAGGTGAGCCCCAGCGCTTGCTCCGACAAGCGATGCTCGACGGTCGCACCGAAGAAGACAGCTGGCGGGTCAGGAAAGATGGTCAGCGCTTCTGGTGTACCGGAGCTCTGGGTGCGCTGCATGATGCCGAGGGGCGCGTACAGGGCTTTGTAGAGATCATGCGCGACAACACCGAAAGGCGTCTCGCAGAACAAAATACCTTTTTTCTGGCAAATCACGATCCGCTCACCGGCCTGCCCAACCGCGCCCGGTTCATGGAGCATTTGCACGAAGCGCTGATCAATGCTGACCGCGATGGCACACGAGTCGCGGTACTCCTGCTGGATCTGGATCGCTTCAAGTCAGTCAATGATCATCTGGGTCACCATGCAGGCGATGAGCTCTTGCGTCTGGTCGCGCAACGCTTGCAGCGCTGCGTGCGCGAAACAGATACGGTTGCCCGGCTTGGCGGCGACGAGTTTGTCGTCGTACTCACCCGGTTAAAGTCACTCGCTGCGGCTGAGCTGATTGCCGAAAACATATTGCGTGAACTGTCGCACGGTTATGAGATCGAAACGCAGGTCGTCAGGAGTGGTGCGTCGGTGGGCATTGCAATGTATCCTCAAGACGGACAAGACACAGGCGAGCTGCTGCAAAAGGCAGACCTCGCCATGTACCGTGCCAAGGCCGGAGGACGTAATCGCTTTCGCGTGTTCGCCCAGAGCATGCTGACTGAAGTCCAGTTGCGACAAACGCAGGAAGAATTGCTGAGGCAATCGGTGGAGCAGGGCGATTTCGAACTGGTCTACCAGCCACAGATCGATCTGCAAACGCTGGGCTTCGTCGCTGTCGAGGCGTTGCTACGCAGTCGCAACCAGGGCCTGATGGCACTGTCGACCAAGGCGATGATTGCACTGGCTGAAGAGATCGGCGTCATCAACGATCTGGGTACGTGGGTCATGCGTGCGGCCTGTATTCAGATGGGACGCTGGCGTTCGGCCGGGCTGCCGGAATTTCGGATGGCCGTCAATGTGTCGGCAGCACAGCTGCTGGATCCTTTATTTCCGGGCATGCTGCGTTCTGCGCTGGAAGATGCAGCACTGCCTGCTTCGGTGCTGGAAATTGAAGTCAATGAGCATGCGCTGGTGATGGCACGCGACGGGCAGAGCAGCGTGCTGGATCAGCTGAAATCGCTGGGCGTATCGATCAGCATCGATGATTTTGGCACCGGCGTTTCGACGCTGTCTTTCCTCAAAGATTTTCCGGTCGATGTGCTCAAGCTTGATCCGGCACTGATACGTCACCTCCCACGCGACCATGAAGATTCTGCAATTGTCTCTGCGATTGTCAAACTTGCCAAGGATTTGAACATCAAAGTCGTGGCCGAGGGTGTGGAAAGTGTGGAGCAGCTGAGTTTCCTGCGCAGCACCGCCTGCCATCGGGTGCAGGGGTATTTGTTCAGCGAGGCCGTCCGTCCAGAGAAACTTGAGCAGCTACTACAAAGCAGAAAGCAGCAGGGACAAGTGTTCCACTAGCGACTCGGGCGACACGCAGGCGATTCTCCAGCCCGGCCTGAAAGGTAGAGCATAACCCCGCCACAGACTACTCAAGGTCAGCAGTGATCGTCACCGCCAGGCACACAAGGCATCGGATCATGCGCCGCTGGTCGCACAGATACAGCTATAGCAATTATCAGGGGACGGGGTTGCTCCGGCACACGCAAGCGCTGAACGCTACAATCAGGGCTTCGGAAATAAGCACTCAGGAGAGCATGACCATGTCTGACACCACTCCCCGCAAGCTGGCTCACGTCATTAACGCAATGAACACCTCCGATGGTGCAGGCGTTCGTCTGCGCCGCAGTCTGGGCAGCAGTGAAGGCACGCGACTGGATCCTTTCCTGATGCTCGATGAATTTTCGTCCGAGAATCCGGGCGATTACATCGCGGGCTTTCCATCGCATCCTCACCGCGGGTTCGAAACGGTCACCTACATCCTCGACGGCCATATGCGACATGAAGATCATCTTGGCAATCAGGGCGATCTGAAAAGTGGTGGGGTGCAGTGGATGACAGCGGGCAGAGGCATTATTCATTCGGAGATGCCGCAACAGGAAGAGGGCAGGATGCGTGGTTTCCAGCTCTGGATTAACCTGCCTGCCAAAGAAAAAATGAAGCCTGCCGGCTACCGCGATATACCGGCCGAAGAAATACCGGTACAAGAACTTGCATCAGGCGGCCGGGTGAAGGTGATTGCGGGTAGCTTGCCGTTGAACGGGCAAACCATCGAAGGACCGATCTCGGGTCTGACCACCGAACCCATGTATCCGGACGTGCAGCTTCCAGCGGGCGCTTCATTCAGCGTACCGGTTCCCCGGGGTTTGAATGCGATGGCGTATGTATTCGAGGGAAATCTGCAGCTCGCTGGGGATATCCGAATGCTGCCTACGCATAGTGGCGCGGTACTGTCAGATGGCGACTCTGCCGAATTCATCGCAGGCAGCGCCGGAGCGCGCTTTCTGTTGCTGGCAGGACGCCCGCTGAATGAGCCAATCGTCCAGTACGGGCCCTTCGTGATGAATACGGTGGCCGAGATCGAGCAAGCTGTCCGCGACTATCAGGCAGGACGGCTCACGACGGCCTGATTGTTTTTCGCTGAGCTTGCCAGTGCCGCTGACGTCGCATCGGCGATACCCGTTGCGGCAGCAGCAAAATGATATGGCTCCACCAGCAGCTCTGAATGCCGCCCGAAGCCGGCACAGCGTGCAGGGTGCTGCAGGAGCCTCAGCGCGCAGGCTACCCACTCCTCGACATTGAGATCGCGCACGAAACCATTCTTCCCATCGATAACAAGCTCACCCGCCACACCAGCATGGGGTGTGACGATGACGGGTAATCCGGCGGCGCATGCTTCATTGGCGACCACTCCCCAGACATCGGCATGCGTTGGAAATAAAAATATGCGAGCTGAGCGGTAGAGCGACGGAAGATCTTCCTGACGTGCAAATCCATGAAAACACACATCAAGCGCCGAATTGAGCGAGGCCGCCTGCGTCCGTAGCGCACGCTCAAGACTGCCAGAACCCACGAACAGCAAACGAATCTTTCGCTGCAGGCGTCGCGCACATTGCGCGGCGACCTGTAGTGCGAACTCCGGCGCCTTTGCCAGCTCGAGACGACCACAAAAGATGAAATCCCATTGCTTTGATATCGGTTCGTCATCACCCTGGTAACGACGGTTATCCACGCACAGACATGACAGATAACAGCGCCTGTCATCCACCCCATAGCTGCGGTACAGTGCCAGCCCGCCCTTACTGGCTGCGATCAGCGCAGGTGCACGGCCATACACAAACTGGCGCGCGTGCCTATGCACCTGCCCGAGATGCTTTTCGGAGTCCAGTGTTCCGTCGGTCATGGGTACATAAATTCGACGACGCAGCAGGGTCCACAACAAGGCGTACAAGTGGGTGGGATTAAAGCCATTGCCCACCACCACTTGCGGGCTGAATTTATTCAGCGCGATGAGCACATCAGGATTGTGATGAATATAGCGGCCGTTCACAGTGCGTATCCGCTCGCGCAGAAACACATGGTCAAATTCCATGCGCGGCAAATTCCACAGCCGGTTGGGCTCGCGGCGGCAGCAAAAAATCACCCGTAAATCCATCCCCGGTAGGGAAGCCAGCCGATTGAAGACCGGTATCCGGTATGGCGGTGGTTCGTTAACGACCAGTGCGAGTCGGGGCATAGGGCAGGGGAGTGGCAGAAGGTATCGAAGGTGCCGCATGACTGGCCAGCGCTTCGCGATAGATACGGATCATCTGCACATAATTGGTTTCAGGCGTGTAGCGCTCCAGATAGACTTGGCGGGCTGCGCGTCCCATGGCAAGCATCTCGGCGGGGTGGCTTTCAGCATACGCAATAGCTTGCGCGAGTGCGCCGGCATCACCGGGCGGCACCAGCAAACCGGTTTTTCCCTGCACGACGATTTCTTTCAGTCCGCCATGCCGGCTGGCGATGACGGGTGTGCCGCAGGCAAATGCCTCGATCGCGGCCAGTCCGAAACTCTCGACACCGGTGCTGGGCATCACCAGATAGGCCGCCTCTCGCAGGCGTGCCTGAAGCACCGTAGATTCATGAAATCCTTTGTAACGAAGTCCCGGAGTTTCCCCAACCAGCGATTGCAACGGGCCTTTGCCATACACATCGATCTGCACCGGCGGCAACCGCTGCACTGCCGCAGCAAGCGTATGCAATCCCTTTTCTGCCGACAGTCTGCCGATGAACAAGCCACCGTGACGACCATGCCATTCGGGCTTTTCATCTACTCGGACAAAATTGGGCTTGATTCTCATACGGTCGAAGGGGAGACCCCCTTGGACGAACTTGTCCCTGCAGAGCTGATTCAGCACGATATAGCGCGTCACTTCCGTTTGCCAGGTGCCACGTATCCGGTGCATGAAAATCATGGCAGCGGTTATCGCAGATTGCGGCAGCGAATTTCTGTAGCAACGATGCAGCACTGCGCGCCAGGGAAGATGGCCGATGCAGTCTTCGCAGGAACTGCCATTTCGCAGCAGCATCGCCTGAGGACACAGCAGCCGGAAATTATGCAAGGTCTGAACAACCGGTATCTTCAGCTGATGCGCCACTGCATACAGCGACGGCGAGATCAGGGGGAAGGTATTGTGCGCATGGATCAGGTCGGGGGCGTAATCCTGATGTATGCGCCGGATATCTGTTTCAGTTCGTCGTGACCACAGCACATTAGTGGCTGCTTCGCGCTGATTCATTGATGCCAGCTCTCGGTTGTCGCGCGTGTAGAGCATCACCTGATGCCCATGCTGACGCAGCAGCGCAACCTCTGCATCGACCACCGTGTCCTCGCCGCCCCGATAATGATAACGATTGTGGACGACGAGAAGTTTCATCCGCCGATTTTAGTCGGCTGGTCGTTGAAAGTTTCGACCTGGCGCAAGCGAGTCGGCTATCATCCGCCAGCTGACATGCATGACTAAAGCCTGCTCAAAAACAATCAATGGGAGAGACAGAATGAATCCAATGGCGCTCGACAAAAAGCGTGTGCTGCTGACTCAGGCAAATGACTTCATGGGCCCGGTTCTGCAAGAGGTCTTTCGCGAACTGGGTGCAGAAGTCATCGCAGACACGGGTACGCTGGAGGATCCTGCACGGCCTGAGACTTTGGTCAGAGAAGCAGGGCAGGTTGATGTACTGCTGGCCAATCTTGGTATTCCTGCGCCCTCCACGCCGGCTGTCGAGGCTACCGACGATGAATGGCGATCCGCGTTCGCGCATATGGTCGACCCGCTGCAGCGTCTGGTCAGGGCGGTACTGCCGCAGATGACTGCGCGCGGATCGGGAAAAATCATCCTGATCGGCAGTGCGTCGGCGTTGCGCGGGATACGACGCGCGTCTACTTATAGTGCGGCGCGGGGCGCGCAGCTGGCCTACATACAGGCAGTGGGCGTGGAGGTGGCGGCAAAGAAGGTTCAGGCAAATGCAATCGCACAAAATTACGTCGACAACCCCACGTATTTTCCGCCGGAGGTGCAAAGCAATCCGGTATTCCAGGAAAAGCTCAAGCGTGAGGTGCCGCTGGGCAGACTGGTGTCAGCGCGCGAGGATGCGCTGTTCGCCGCGTATCTGGCAAGTGCAGCTGCGGATTGTTTCGTCGGGCAGGTGTTCCCGGTTTGCGGCGGCTGGGTGCCGCGTTGAATGTCCGGATTGCGGAGGCACCCGAAAAATCACTCAAAAGCTATGCGGGGGCTGAGGTAGCCCTCTGATTTCGCTTTTCAACGTGCTCCTGCGCTCAGTGCCTCGCGTATCGATTCTCGAGTTGCAATCGCCTGCGCCTGCCAGGGTCCGGCAATAGCGGCCGCCTTTTCAGCGACATTGAACGCTTCGGTCAACCGGCCTTCGTCTTGCAATACGCTGGCCAGATTGTTCAGCGCAATCGCACTGTCTGGCCAGGCATTGGCTGCCGAGCGAAAAATCGCCTCAGCACCGGGCAAATCGCCGGCGCGATAAGTGCTGTTGCCCAGACCTATCTGCAAGATCAGTGCGTTCGGCCAGCGTGCTATCGCTGTCTGATAGGCGCTGAGCATCTGTTCCGGCGCTGCATACTTTTCCAGCGCAGCGAGTGCGCTGGCCGCATCATCCAGACTGATTTCTGCAGGCAGCTTGCCCGGCCTGAGCGCCGTCATGCCCCAATAACCGCTGCGGGCCCAGGTGTGCTCAAAGGTCGACATCGCCACAGACTCGCGCGAATGTGGGCCGGATCGAAGAATGATTTCTCTCGAGGGCAAATCGTAGCCAATGACGACCGCATAATGCCACTGCGGCAGCCATGAAAGCCCGAGGTTCTGCAAAACCAGCACTGGATTGCCATGAGCGACCTCATTTAGCAAGGCGTCGATCCGTGGCTTGACCAGCGTGGACAGCGCTCCCTGACGCCGCGCCGCAGCCAGCATTTCCGGCTGCAGACTGCCTTGACGCGATGGCAGATAAACCTGTGCCTCCAGCGCTTCAGGGCTGACATCCAGTCCAGCTGCACCCAGGGTCATGGCCAGCGCTGCCGGACCGCATTGATGCGTCTGCTGGGCAAAGTACGGGGTGTTGATCAGTTCTGCGCGTTCGGGCAAGCCGTTTGGAGACCGCAGCACTGAGGATGTCTGTGTCGCGCAGCCGGCAAGCCAGAATGCGACCACACCAACCAGTGCTGACAGCCGCTTCATGCGTGCTTTGTTAGAAAAACGTTTTTTAAAGGATCTTTGGCGGCGCTTAGCGCTGTGCCCGGGTAAACGGAAAAACCTTGGTGAAACCCAGAAGATCTGTGATCAACAGGATGATGAAAATGAGGCCGACGGTAGCGAAAAAATCGCCGCCGGCCGGAAGCCGGTCGGTCTGATCGGCCAGCAGCGCTAGCTCCTGATCGGTCAGTGCCGCTACGCGCTGGCGAGCCTGATCCGCTGAAACCCCCATAGCTTCCAGTTGACGAATTAGCTCGGGCCGGTCAAGTGCCTGGCTGACTTTAAGCTGGTTGACCTCGCGGCTTCGCTGGAGGCTTAATTGTTCGGTCGAAATCAGCGCCGCATGAGCAGACTGCGTCACGGCAAGCGCAGGAATAGAAAAAATAAGCGCATAAACCATGGCTTGGCGCAGAAATTTCATCAGAATGCTCCGGTTGTGTATCGTGTGTGAGCGATGGCTAGCACCGTGGACATCGGGTTCAATCGGAGTTTTCCAGCTTTGACCGGCGCGACATTGATCCACCTCAGATTTTCATATTGACAATCTCAGGCTTAAGATAAAATCGCATAATTTGTATTATGTAAAACGACGTATTGGTTTGCTTAGTCCTTATCCGACCCGCCCAAATAGCGTGAATCCCACCCTGCGACGGCATGAACTATCAAAGCCGGCCAGCCCGGTAGTCGGTCAGCCCCATAGCTGGCAACCCCATAGCAGTCATCCCGACGGAGGCCGGGATCCGGCGTGTTTTGGCTTGCTTGAGTTGACTGCAGATCGACCGCTGACTCACTTGATCGCCAACGCCTTGCTGGCGCCGCCGGCACGCTTGGGCAGCATCAGCGACAGTACGCCGTTTTCGTAG
>JACCDH010962776.1_pt1 | contig 21550 bp, 22 predicted proteins | sample 7442481 | NCBI WGS metagenome assembly JACCDH01 (sample SAMN15323433, study PRJNA562643) | freshwater metagenome | isolation source: river surface water | place: USA:Blue River Watershed | collected 2017-08-15
AGCCTGCATGGCAGATCGCACTGCCGCGCAGCACCTCGCGTTCGCGCACTTCCCGGCGCAAACGATCGATGTGGGTTTTGCAAAGGGTTTTCCCCCAAGCAGACTGAAGAACGAACTCGATGGCCTCACGCCGGACGATGTGGCCGTGGCCTACCTGCCGCCGGCCTGGATCGGCCAGAACATGTTCAGCTACGCCCAGCCGCTGGTGGTGGGCTACTGCATCTGCTGCCCCGAGTCCTCCGAGACCATGCTGGCCGACATGCGCGAGATCGGCCCGACCTACTTTTTCGCCCCGCCCCGCGTGCTCGAAGCCATGCTCACCGAGGTGTCCATCCGCATGGAAGACGCCGGCAGCATCATGCGCGGCCTGTATGGCTGGAGCATGGGCGTGGCGCGCGAAGTCGGCCCCAAGGTGCTGGCGCGCGAGTCGGTGTCTGCCGGCGACCGCCTGCGCTACAGCCTGGCCTCGATGTTCATTTGCAAGCCCCTGCGCGATGTGCTGGGCATGAGCCGCCTGCGCGTGGCCTACACCGCCGGTGAGGCCATTGGCGGTGAGCTGCTGATGTTCTTCCGCTCGATCGGCATCAACCTCAAGCAGCTCTACGGCTCGACCGAAACCGCGGTCTTCGTTTGCATCCAGCCCGACGCCGAAGTCAAGCCCGACACCGTGGGTGTGGCCGTGGACGGGGTGGAGCTGCGCTTTACCCCCCAGCGCGAACTGCTGATCCGTTCGCCCGGCCTGTTCATGGAATACCACCGCAACCCCGAGGCCACCCAGCAGGTCAAGGACGCCGAGGGCTGGTTCCACACGGGCGATGCGGGCTATGTGGGCGACGATGGCCACCTGCGCATCATCGACCGCGTCAAGGACGTGGGTTCGCTCTCCAGCGGGGCCCTGTTCGCGCCCAAGTTCATCGAGAACAAGCTCAAGTTCTCCCCCTACATCAAGGAAGCTGTGGCTTTTGGCGCCGACCGTGACCGCGTCTGCGCCTTCATCAACATCGACCTGGCTGCCGTGGGCAACTGGGCCGACCGCCAGAACATCAGCTACACCGGTTACGCCGATCTGGCCGGCCGCCGCGAGGTCCTGGCGCTGATCGGCGAATGCGTGCGCAAGGTCAACGAAGACCTGGCCGCCGACAGCACCATGGCCGCTTCGCAGGTCCACCGATTCCTGGTTTTGCACAAGGAACTGGACGCCGACGACGGCGAACTCACCCGCACCCGCAAGGTGCGCCGCGGTTTCATCGCCGAGCGCTACGCCACCCTGGTGGACGCCATGTATTCCCATATGGAAACCGTCTCCGTGCAATCGGAAGTGCGTTACGAAGACGGCCGCACCGGCACCGTCTCGGCCGAGCTGAGCCTGTGCGACGCCGTGACCTATCCCCCCAGCAATTTGCGCAAGGCAGCCTGACATGCAAAACATTTCTCAAAGCGCCAACGCTCCCACCATCCAAGCGCCGGTGCGCGGACACCCGATTGGCGAGACGATCATCGAGGTGCGCGACATCTCGCTGAGTTTCGGTGGCGTCAAGGCCCTGACCCGCATCTCGTTCGACATCCGCGAGCATGAAATCCGCGCCATCATCGGCCCCAACGGTGCCGGCAAGAGCTCGATGCTCAACTGCATCAACGGGGTCTACCAGCCGCAAGAGGGCACCATGTTCTGGCGCGGTCAACCGATCACCGACATGCAGCCCACGCGCGCCGCGCAGATGGGCATCTCGCGCACCTTCCAGAACATCGCGCTCTTCAAGGGCATGACGGTGCTTGACAACATCATGGCCGGATGCAACCAGCGCACCCACGCCAGCTTTCTGGAGGTGGCCTTCCAGCTGCCGCGTGCACGCCGCGAGGAAACCGCCAACCGCGAGACCGTCGAGGAAATCATCGAGTTCCTCGAAATCGAACACATCCGCAAGACCCCGGTGGGGCGCCTGCCCTACGGCCTGCAAAAGCGCGTCGAACTCGGTCGCGCGCTGGCCGCACAGCCCACGGTCCTGCTGCTCGACGAGCCGATGGCCGGCATGAACATCGAGGAAAAGCAGGACATGTGCCGCTTCATCCTCGACGTCAATGACCACTACGGCACGACCATGGTGCTGATCGAGCACGACATGGGCGTGGTGATGGACATCTCCGACCGTGTGGTGGTGCTCGACTACGGCAAGAAGATCGGTGACGGCCCGCCCGATGAGGTGCGCAACAACCAGGACGTGATCGACGCCTACCTCGGCGTGGCCCATTGAAACAAGGACGGAGCTTCTCATGGCATGGCAGTTTTTTCTTGAAGTGCTGGTCGGCGGACTGTTGTCCGGGATCATGTACTCCCTCGTGGCCCTGGGCTTTGTGCTGATTTACAAGGCCTCGGGCGTGTTCAACTTTGCGCAAGGCGCGATGGTGTTTTTCGCCGCGCTGTCCTTCGTCGGTTTCATGGAGCTGGGGCTGCCCTTCTGGGCCGCGCTGCCGGTGACCATCGGCATGATGGTGCTGGTGGGCATGGGCACCGAGCGCTTTGTGCTGCGGCCCCTGGTCAACCAGCATGAAATCACGCTGCTGATGGCCACCATCGGCCTGACCTTCGTGATCGAGGGCGTGGCCCAGCTGGCCTGGGGCGTGCAGGTGCGCCGTCTGGACCTGGGCATCAAGGACGAACCGATGGCCTGGCTGGCCGACAACACCGGCCTGCTGATCAGCCAGATCGACCTGTTTGCCGCCCTGGTGGCCGGCATCCTGGTGACCATCCTGGCGATCGTCTTCAACCGCACCAAGGTCGGTCGCGCGCTGCGCGCCGTGGCCGACGATCACGCCGCCGCGCTGTCGATCGGCATCCCGCTCAAGAGCATCTGGGCCCTGGTGTGGGGCATCGCGGGTGTGGTGGCCCTGGTGGCCGGCATGCTCTGGGGTGCCCGCTCGGGGGTGCAGTTCGCGCTGGTGTTCGTGGCCCTCAAGGCCTTGCCGGTGCTGATCATCGGCGGCTTCACCTCGGTGCCCGGCGTGATCGTCGCCGGCCTGATCGTGGGCGCCAGCGAAAAACTCGCCGAGGTGTTCCTCGGCCCCTATGTGCAGGGGGGTATCGAGAGCTGGTTCCCCTATGTGCTGGCCATCCTCTTCCTGCTGGTACGGCCTGAAGGCCTGTTCGGCGAAAAGATCATTCGCCGGGTCTGATCCCCGTCGAGTCCCATAACTGTCGGAGCCATCCAAGATGTTCTACCGTGAAGCGGGTCAATTCCGCACAACTTACGCCCAGGATTCGCAGATTTTCCCCCTGCGCCAGGACCGCCTGGGCCTCGCCCTGATGCTGCTGATTGCCGCCGTCGTGGTGCCCCTCACCGCATCGGACTACACCCTGCGCGCCATTCTGGTGCCCTGGCTGATCTTCAGCCTGGTGGCCCTGGGCCAGAACATCCTGACCGGCTATGCCGGCCAGCTGTCGCTGGGCTCTGCGGGCTTCATGGCAGTGGGCGCCTTCGCCTGCTACAACCTGATGCTGCGCGTGGAGGGCATGCCCTTCCTGGTGGCGCTGGTGCTCTCGGGGGTGTGTGCCGCCCTGGTGGGCATGGCCTTCGGCTTGCCGAGCCTGCGCATCCGGGGCCTGTACCTGGCCGTGGCCACGCTGGCGGCGCAGTTCTTCATCGTCTGGGCGCTCGACAAGTTCGGCTGGTTCAAGAACTACGACCCCTCGGGCGTGATCACCGCGCAGCCCATCGTCATTGCCGGCTTCCAGTTTGACACGCCGCAGCTCAGGTACCTGCTGGTGCTGGGCATCGTGGCCGGCCTGGCCCTGCTGGCCAAAAACATGGCCCGCGGCTCCACCGGGCGTGCCTGGATGGCGGTGCGCGACATGGACGTGGCCGCCGAGGTGATGGGCATGCCGCTCATGCGCACCAAGCTGCAGGCTTTCGCCATCAGCTCCTTCTATTGCGGTGTCGGTGGCGCGCTGTTCGCCTTTGCCTACCTGGGCACGGTGGAGCCCTCGGCCTTCACCATCGACCTGTCCTTCCGCATCCTGTTCATGATCATCATCGGCGGCGTGGGCACCATCATGGGCTGCTTCCTGGGCGCGGGCTTCATCCTGCTCCTGCCCATTTTCTTGAGCCTGCTGTTCCACGCCATCTTTGGCGCCAACGTCGATGCCTCCATCACCTCGGCGGTCGAACTGATCGTGTTCGGCGTGATGATCATCGCCTTCCTGATCCTGGAGCCCCATGGCCTGGCCCGTTTGTGGCAGCTGACCAAGGAGCGCCTGCGCCTGTGGCCCTTCCCGCACTGACCGTGTGCCCATCCCCATTTTTTCCCCTGACCTCAACCCAAAACCCTAGGAGACAGAAGTGAACCTGAAAAAGACCTTTCTGCGCACTGCAGCCGGCCTGAGCATGGCCGCTGCACTGGTCAGCACTGCGCTGGTGCCCGCCACCGCACAGGCCCAGGCCAAAGAGCAATATTTCGGTATCCCCAGCTACCGCGTCGGCCCCTTCGCCGCCGGCGGCACCGGCTTCTTCGGCGGGATCATCGATTACCTCCAGTACGTGAACATGAAGGAGGGCGGTGTCAACGGCGTCCAGATGACCTGGGCCGAGTGCGAAACCGAGTACACCGCCGCCCGCGGTGTGGAGTGCTACCAGCGCCTGCTCAAGAACGCCAAGGGCCAGCAGATGCACATCTTCGAACCGCTGGCGACCCCGATCGCCTACGGCGTGCTCAACCGCGTCGATGACGACAAGGTGATCCTGACCCAGTACGGCTATGGCCGTTCCGACGCTGCCGATGGCCGCGTCTTCCCCTGGGTGTTCGCCACCATGACCAGCTACTGGTCGCAAATGTCGGCCAAGATGAACTGGATCGCCGAGAAGGAAGGCGGCATCGCCAAGATGAAGGGCAAGAAGATCGCCCACCTGCACCTGGACTCGGCCTTCGGTCGTGAGCCGCTGCCGGTGCTGCGTCGCCTGGCCAAGGACTGGGGCTTCGAACTGGTCGAAATCCCGGTGGCCGCCCCCGGCATCGAGCAGCAGTCGCAGTGGCTGCGCATCCGCCAGGAGCGTCCGGACTACGTGACCCTGTGGGGCTTCGGTGCCGGCATGAACTCCACCGCCATCACCAGCGCCGCACGCCAGAACTTCCCGCGTGACAAGGTGATCGGTGTGTGGTGGGCCGGCTCCGAAGAGGACGTGATCCCCGCCGGCGAAGCCGCCAAGGGCTACATCGCTGCGGCCAACGTGCCCAGCGGCAAGCAGTTCCCGCTGGTGCAGGACATCGAAAAGGTGGTCTACGGTGGTGGCAAGGGCAACCTGGCCGATCCCAAGCGCATTGGCAACATCTACTGGAACCGTGGTGTGACCGCCGCCATCTTCTGGGTGGAAGCCATCCGCAACGGTCAGCGTCTGGCCAACAAGGTCGGCCAGCCCCTGAACGGCGATGAAATCCGTGCCGGCTTCGAAGCCCTCAACCTGACCCCCGAGCGCCTCAAGCAGCTGGGCATCGAAGGCATGCTGCCCTCGTTCCGCCTGTCTTGCAGCGACCACGAGGGTGCCGGTGTGGTCAAGATGATCCAGTGGGATGGTGCCAAGTGGAACCTGATCACCCCGAACTGGGTCTCGTCTGACCGCAAGATGATCCGCGAGATGGTCGAGGAATCGGCGGCCAAGTACGCCGCTGAGCAGAAGATCACCCCGCGCCGTTGCCCGGCCTGATCCGGTGAGCTGCCCGGCCCGGCTTGGCCGGGTCGGGCAGTCATCGGCTTTCCCTCGAGCCACAGGAGTTATTCATGACCGCAACCACCATGCAGGCCCCGCACACTGCCCTCAAGACACAGCCCCCATCCTCGTCGGGTGCGGCCGCTGCAGACCAGGGTGCCGCCAGCCGACTCGCACCCGGCCAGCCTGTGCTGAGCGTGCGCAACATCGAGGTCATTTATGACCACGTCATTCTGGTGCTCCGGGGGGTCTCGCTCGATGTGCCCCAGGGCGGCATCGTCGCCCTGCTCGGAGGCAATGGTGCGGGCAAAAGCACCACCCTCAAATCGATTTCCACCCTGCTCGCTGCCGAGCGGGGACAGGTGACCAAAGGGTCTGTCGAATTCAAGGGCCAGCGCATCGACCAGCTCACCCCCGGTGACCTGGTGAACATGGGCATGGTCCAGGTGATGGAAGGCCGCCACTGCTTTGGCCACCTCACCGTGGAAGAAAACCTGCTGACCGGTGCCTACACCCGCCCGCTGTCCAAAGCCGAACTGGCCGAGGCCCTCGAGCGCGTCTACCACTACTTCCCCCGTCTGAAGGTCCGTCGCCAGAGTCTGGCGGGCTACACCTCCGGTGGCGAACAGCAGATGACCGCGATTGGCCGCGCCATGATGGCCAAGCCGTCCATGCTGCTGCTGGACGAGCCTTCGATGGGCCTGGCGCCGCAGATCGTGGCCGAGATCTTCGAGATCGTGAAAGACCTCAACAAGAAGGAGGGCGTGAGCATCCTGCTGGCCGAGCAGAACACCAACGTGGCGCTCAAGTACGCTGACTACGGCTACATCCTCGAGAGCGGCCGCATCATGATGGACGGTCTGGCCAGCGATCTGGCCAACAACCCGGACGTCAAGGAGTTCTACCTGGGGCTCGCCGGCGATGGGCGCAAGAGCTTCCGTGACATGAAGTCCTACCGCCGCCGCAAGCGCTGGCTCTGATCCGGCGCATGGGCCTTTTCCCGTCCGGCGGACAGGTCTTCTTTCAACGCTGGAGCATCTGCGCCAGATGCTCGATCAGCACACCGACGCGGTGGGGAATGTAACGGTTGCTGGGCAGCACCGCATAGATGCCCAGCGGCGCCACTTCGTAACGCGCCAGGATCGTTTGTACCCGGCCGCTTTCCAGGTAAGGCGCGGCGATGAAGTCGGGTTGCCGCGCAATCCCCATGCCGCGTGCGGCCGCTTCGGTCAAGGCCACGCCGTTGTTGGCCACCACGCGCCCATGCACCGGCACCTGCAAGGCTTGGCCTTTGTCGCGGTAGGACCAGGTGCTGACCGCTGCATCGCTGGCGTAAATCAAACACGCGTGGTGGCGCAGGTCTGTGGGGTGACGCGGCTTGCCCTGCCGCGCCAGGTAATCCGGCGAGGCCAGCGTGAGCAATCGGCATTCGCCGAGCTTGCGCACGATGTCGCCCGGTTGCAGGTCGGCGGTGATGCGGATCGACAGGTCCAGTCCTTCCTCGATCAGGTTGGCGCGCTGGTCTGACAAGTCCATGATCAGCTCGACAAAGGGCTGCGCTTTCGCGAAGTCGAGCAGCCCCGGCAGCAGTTCTTGCAGTCCGTAGGTCAGTGGCAGGCCCAGACGGATGCGACCGCGGGGCACGGTCTTTTCTTCCCCCAGGCGGGATTCGGCCGCGTCCACCAGGTTCAGGATGACGCGGCATTGCTCAAGGTAGGCTGAACCCGCTGCGGTCAGCGCGAGGCGGCGCGTGCTGCGGGTAATCAGTTTGGTGCCCAGGTGCTTTTCCAGTGCCGCGACCTGGCGCGTGACCACCGAGCGGGCCACCTGCAGCTGGTTGGCCACGGCGATGAAACTGCCGGCTTCGGCCACCCGCACAAAGGTTTGCATGGCGTCGAGTTTGTCCATTGTTGCTGATTGTGCAACAAAGTTGTTCTGATTGGCTGGTTTTTTAAATCTCGATGGCGGCCTACAGTCCGCCCCATGAACCCGATCCGCCCTGTTTTGTTTGTCCCGCATGGCTCACCCATGTTCGCGCTGCAGCCCGGCCCCGCCGGCGCCGCCATGCGCGCCGTGGTGGCCCAGCTGCCCAGGCCGCGCGCCGTGGTGGTGATCAGTCCGCACTGGGAAACCGCGGTGCCCACGGTGGGCACCGCCACCCGGCTGGAGACCCTCCACGACTTCGGTGGCTTTGACCCGCGCCTGTTTGAGATCCAGTACCCCGCCACCGGTTGCCCAGAAGTGGCGCAGCAGGTGGTGGCCGCCTTGCAGGCGGCAGGCTTGCCTGTGGCCACCGATGCGCAGCGTGGCTTGGACCATGGCGCCTGGGTGCCGCTGCGCCAGATGTTCCCCGATGCCGATGTGCCGGTGGTGCCGCTGTCGGTGCAGCACCACGGTGGCCCGCAGCACGCCTGGCGGGTGGGCCAGGCGCTGGCGCCGCTGGCCCGCCAGGGCCTGATGGTGGTGGCTTCGGGCAACGTCACGCACAACCTGCGCGACTGGCAGCTGTGCAGTGCACTGGGCCAGCCCACCCCCGACTATGTGCACCAGTTCGCCGACTGGGTGCACACGCAGATGGTGGACGGCCAGACCGAGGCCCTGCTGGGCTACCGCCAAACCCAGCCTGCTGGCCAGCGCGCCCACCCGCGCGATGAGCACCTGCTGCCGCTGTTCACCGCCCTGGGCGCGGCCGGCACGGCGCAGGCCCAGGCCTTTTACCGCGGCGTTTACGACCATGTGATGGCGATGGACGGTTATGTCTTCCACTGACACCCTCGATCCCCCGGCGCCCGCTGCCGCCCCCCACAACCCGCCTGGCTACACCCCGGTGGCCAAGGGCCTGCACTGGCTGATGGCCGTGCTCATCCTGGGTCTGCTGGTGCTGGGTGTGTACATGCACGAGTTGCCGCTGTCGCCGCAAAAGCTGCAGCTCTATGCCTGGCACAAATGGGCCGGCGTGACGGTGTTTGTGCTGGTCTGGCTGCGCCTGGCCTGGCGCGTGACGCACCGCCCGCCACCCCTGGCCGACACGCTGAGCGCGCCGCAGCGCGCGCTGGCCCACGCCGGCCACGCGCTGCTGTATGGGTTGATGGTGGTGATCCCGCTGAGCGGCTGGCTGATGAGCTCGGCCAAGGGCGTGCAGACCGTCTGGTTTGGCGTGCTGCCGATCCCCGACCTGCTCGGGCGCGACAAGGCGCTGGGCGAGCAGCTGCAGTGGCTGCACGCGCAGCTGGGCACCCTGCTCATGCTCACCCTGGCCGGCCATGTGGCTGCTGCCCTCTGGCACCACTTCGTGCTCAAAGACGACACTCTGTGCCGCATGCGCTGAACCGATGGAAAGGACCCCTCCGATGAAAACCGCTGTTTGGCCGCGTGCCGCCGCCACCCTGAGCGCTGCCCTGGCCCTGAGCCTGGGTGTCCAGGCCGCGCCGCTGCGGGCCGTGGTGCCCGAGCAAAGCACGCTGGGCTTTGCCTACAAACAAATGGGCGTGGCCATGGACGGCCAGTTCAAAACATACAGCGCTCAGATCAGATTCGACCCGGCCAAGCCCGACAAGGCCAGCGGCCGCCTGGAGATCGATCTGGCCAGCATCGACACCGGCTCGGCCGAGGCCGACCAGGAGGTGGTGGGCAAGGCCTGGTTCCATGTGGCCGCGCACCCCAAAGCGGTGTTTGTGCTGCAGCAGCTCAAGCCCACCGGCGCCAACCAGTACGAGGCCGTGGGTCAGCTCACCCTCAAGGGCCAGACGCGCGAGGTGCGCGCACCGCTCAAGCTTAACCCGCCGTCCACGCTGACCGGCAGCCTGGTGATCCGGCGCGCCGATTTCGGCATTGGCGAGGGCATGTGGGCCAAGTTCGACGTGGTGGCCAACGAGATCACCGTGAACCTCAAACTCAAACTCAAATGATTTTCAACCTGGAGCTTTCATGACATCCTTCAAGCAACTCACCCTCGCCGCCGCCCTGGCCGCTTCCCTGATCGCCCCGGCGCTGGCCGCGCCGCAAACCTATGTGGTCGACAGCAGCCACACCTTCCCGCGTTTTTCCTACTCCCACTTTGGCTACTCGACCCAGCTGAGCAGCTTCAAGCAGACCACCGGCAAGGTGGTGTTCGACGCCCAGGCCAAAACCGGCAGCGTGGACATCGCCATCGACATGAAATCGGTCAACACCGGTTTTGACGACTTCAACGGCCACATCCAGGGCGAAGACTTCCTGGACACCGCCAAGTTCCCGACCGCCACCTTCAAGTCCACCCAGGTGGTGTTCGAAGGCGACAAGCCCCGCAGCATCGATGGCGTGCTGACCATCAAGGGCGTGAGCAAGCCCGTGACGCTGACGGTGACCTCTTTCCAGGCCATGCCGCACCCCATGCTCAAGAAGCCGGCCCTGGGCGCCAACGCCTTCACCACCATCAAGCGCAGCGAATTCAACGCCGGCAAATTCGCGCCCTATGTGGGCGACGAGGTGCGCATCGACATCGCCATCGAGGCGATTGCGCAATAACCCGCATGGCCAGGGCCGAGGTGCTGGGGCACACTGGGGTTTTGACCCCGGTTTGCCATGATTGACCACCTCGACCACCTCGTTCTGACCACCGCCCGGCCGCAGGCCTGCATCGACTTCTACACCCGCGTGCTGGGCATGGCGCTGGAGACTTTTGTGGGGGGCAACCCGCCTGTGGAGCGCCAAGCCTTCAAATTCGGGCAACAGAAGATCAATCTGCACATCCAGGGTTCGGAGTTCGAGCCCAAGGCCCATTTGCCGGTGCCCGGCAGCCAGGACCTGTGCTTCATCGCCAGCGTGCCTTTGGCGCAGGTGATGGAACGGCTGGCGCAGGCGCCCTGGCCCATCGTCGAGGGGCCGGTGCAGCGCACCGGGGCCACCGGCAAGATCATGTCCGTCTACGTGCGCGACCCGGACTTCAACCTGATCGAGATTTCCGAGCCGCTCTGAGGGGCCGTCCGCAGCCCCCCGCGTTCCACCGTCAGTCCGCGAACTGCCCGGCGGCCTTGATGACGGGCCCATAGCGCTGCGTTTCCTGCTGCAACCAGCTTTGCAGACCGCTGGGGCTCAGTTTCTCGTCGGGCACCACCACCGAACCCAGTTCGGTCAGCTTGGCGACCACCCCCGAGTCTTTGAGCGCCGCGCTCAGCGCGCGGCCAAAGGTGTCGATCGCCACCTTGGGCGTGCCCTTGGGGGCATACACGCCATGCCAGACCACCATCTGGAAACCGGTCAGGCCCTGCTCGGCCAAGGTCGGCACTTCGGGCATGGTTTTCAGGCGGCTGGAGGTCGTCACCCCGTAGAGCTTGACGTTGCCCGCCTTGATCTGCGGCGTGGTCGAAGTGGTCTGGTCACACATCAGATCGACCTGACCGCCGAGCAGGGCGTTCATGGCGGGGCCGGTGCCCGAGAAAGGGATGGTGGTCATGTCCACGCCGATGGCCTGACGGAACAGCACGCTGCACAGGTGCGACACCGCGCCCAGACCGGCATGCGCCACATTGACCTTGTCACCATTGGCCTTGAGGTAAGGGATCAGTTCCTTGAAGTCCCGCGGCGGGAAGTCTTTGCGCGCGACCAGCGTCATGGGCACATCGATCACCTGGCTGACGTATTCGAAGTCCGTCAGCGGGTTGTAGGCCAGCTTGCGGTAAAGCGCGGGCGCTGTGGCCATGCCGTTGTGGTGGATCAGGAAGGTGTAGCCATCGGCCGGCGCCTTGGCGGTGTAGGCGGCCGCGATCGTGCCGCCGGCGCCGAGCTTGTTCTCGATCACCACCGGCTGGCCCAGCGTTTTGGTCATGGTGGCGCCCAGCAGGCGTGCCACCACATCGGTGGGCCCGCCGGCGGCAAAGGGCACCACCAGGGTGATGGGCTTGTTGGGGTAGGTTTGCGCCAGGCCCGCGCTGGCCAGGCCCAGGCCCAGCAGGGCGGTTGCGGTCGCGCGCAGCAGGGTGCGTTTGAAGTTCATGTTTGTCTCCTCGTGGTGTTTGTGGGGTTCAGATCACGCCGTCTTTTCGCAGCTGTTCAATCGTTTCGGGCGTGTAGCCCAGTTCGCCCAGGATGCTGGCCGAATGTTCGCCCAGCGCGGGAATCTTGTCCATGCGCGGGGCAAAGTCGCTGTGGCTGCCCGGGGGGCGCAGGGCCGGCAGGTCACCCACAGGCGAGCCCACCGTGGCCCAGCGCTGGCGTGCCTGCAGCTGGGGGTGTACCCACACGTCCTGCATCCCGTTGACGCGGGCGTTGGCGATCTGCGCCTGCTCCAGCCGGGCGGTCACCTGCTCGGCGCTGAGCTGGCTGAACACCCCGGCGATGATTTCTTGCAAGGCCTCGCGGTGGGTCACCCGCAGCGCGTTGGCCCGGAAGCGCTCGTCGCTGGCCAGCGCGGGCTGCTGCAGCACGGTAGTGCAAAACGCGGCCCATTCGCGTTCGTTTTGCAAACCCAGCATCACCGAGCGGCCATCACCCGCTTCAAAGGGGCCATAGGGGTAAATCGTGGCGTGGGCGGCGCCGGCGCGCGGCGGCGGGGGTGCGCCGTCGTAGGCGTAGTACATCGGAAAGCCCATCCATTCGGCCATGCTCTCGAGCATGGACACGTCGATGCGGCTGCCACGCCCGGTTTGGCCGCGCTGCAGTAGGGCGGCCAGGATGCTGCTGTAGGCGTACATGCCAGCCGCGATGTCGGCCACCGAGCAGCCGGCCTTGGCAGGTGATTCGGGTGTGCCGGTGACCGAGAGAAAACCGGCCTCGCTCTGGATCAACAGGTCGTAGGCCTTTTTGTCGCGGTAGGGCCCGGGTCGCTGTGCATCGTCGCCATAGCCCGAGATGTCGCAGACGATCATCCGGGGGTATTGCGGCGACAAGGCATCGTAGGACAAGCCCATGCGTGCCGCAGCGCCGGGCGCCAGGTTCTGCACCAGCACATCCGCGGTGGACAGCAGCTGGTGTAAGACCTCGTGCGCCGCCTCTTGCTTGAGGTCCAGCGTCAGGCTTTCCTTGGAGCGGTTGGTCCAGACGAAATGCGAGGACAGGCCGCGCACCCGGCTGTCGTAGGCCCGCGCGAAGTCGCCGCTGCCCGGGCGCTCGATCTTGATCACGCGTGCACCCAGATCGGCCAGCTGCCGGGTGCAGAACGGTGCGGCGATGGCGTGTTCGAGTGCCACCACCGTCACGCCATCGAGAGGTCTGGTCATGGCTTGTACCCCGGATCAGAAAGAGCGCGGCAGGCCCAAGATGTGCTCGGCCACATAAGAAAAGATCATGTTGGTCGAGACCGGCGCCACCTGGTACAGGCGCGTCTCGCGGAATTTGCGCTCGATGTCGTACTCGCAGGCGAAGCCAAAGCCGCCATGGGTTTGCAGGCAGACATTGGCCGCTTCCCAGCTGGCTTTGGCCGCGAGGTACTTGGCCATATTGGCCTCGGCCCCGGCGTTCTGGTGCGCGTCGATTTTTTCGCAGGCCTTCCAGCGCATCAGGTTGGCCGCCTCGAGCTCGATGAAGGCTTCGGCGATCGGGAACTGCACGCCCTGGTTCTGGCCAATCGGCCGGCCGAACACCACGCGCTCATTTGCATACCGGATGGCGCGGTCGATGAACCAGTAGCCGTCGCCAATGCACTCGGCCGCGATCAGGGCGCGCTCGGCGTTCAGGCCGTCGAGCAGGGTCTTGAAGCCCTGGCCCTCTTCGCCCAGCAAGGCGTCTTCGGGGATCTCGAGGTGGTCGAAGAACAGCTCATTGGTCTCGTGGTTGACCATGTTCAGGATCGGCCGCACCGTCAGGCCGTTGCCAATGGCCTGCTTCAAATCGATGAGGAAGCAGGACAAGCCTTCCGAGCGCTTCTTGACCTGATCGATCGGCGTGGTGCGCGCCAGCAGGATCATCAGGTCACTGTGCTGGATGCGCGAGATCCAGACCTTCTGGCCGTGGATGACCCAGCGGTCGTCCTTGCGCACCGCGCTGGTCTTGAGCTGGGTGGTGTCGCTGCCGGTGGTCGGTTCGGTCACGCCCATGGACTGGATGCGCAGCTCGCCGCGGGCGATGCGCGGCAGGAATTTCTCTTTCTGCGCCGGCGAGCCACCGCGCACGATGGCGTTCATCACGTACATCTGGCCGTGGCAGGCGCCAGAGTTGCCGCCCGAGCGGTTGATCTCTTCCATGATGACCGAGGCCTCGGCCATGGACAGGCCCGAGCCCCCGTATTCCTGAGGGATCAGGGCGGCCATCCAGCCCGCTTTCGTCAATGCGTCCACAAAGGCTTCCGGATAGCCGCGCTGCTGGTCGATCTGGCGGTGGTACTCGTCGGGGAATTGGGCGCACAGGTCGCGCACGGCGTCGCGGATGTCCTGGTGGCGGTCGGGTTCGTTGGACATGAAGGGTTCCTGCAAAACTGGTTCAGGCCAGCTCGGCGCTGGCGTCCATCGCCAGATGGCCTTCGGGCGTGACGGCCCACAGCTTCACGGCCTGGTCGCCCGCCATGCGGCCGCAGACACGGAACGGGGCGATGTCGAAAATCGGCTTCATGGCCTTGAAGGCAAAGCGGTGCACCCGGGCCGTGGGCCGCTGGCGGTGCAGCAGGTCCAGCAGCAGCGTGGCGATCAGCGGTCCGTGCACGATCAGGCCCGGGTAGCCTTCCACCTCGGTCACGTAGCGGCGGTCGTAGTGGATGCGGTGGCCATTGAAGGTGAGGGCCGAGTAGCGGAACAGCAGCACATCGTCGGGCACGACCTCGCGTGTCCAGAGGGCGTCCTGCGGCGCGGGCACACCCGCCGGGGCCGGCTCGCCGGGCAGCGGCAGGTCGCGGTAGACGATGTCGTGTTCCTCGTGGATGGCGTGTTGCCCATCGGCGTGGATGTCGTGGTGCACCTGCACAAACACCAGCGGGCCGCTGCGGCCTTCCTTCATGCGCACATCGGCGATGCGCGAGGTGCGCGCGATGGCCTGACCGGCCCGCAGCGGCGCCAGGAATTCCAGGCGGCTGCCTGCCCACATGCGCCGGGGCAGGGGCACCGGCGGCAGAAAGCCGCCGCGTTGGGCGTGGCCGTCGGGGCCGATCTCGGACTGCCGGTGCAGGGGCAGAAAGTACAGCCAGTGCCAGCAGGGGGGCACTTCGGTGCCGGTGTCGATGGCCGCACCGTCGCGGTCGAGCGTGGCGCTCAGTGCGCGCAGCGGCACCACGGTGGCCAGGTCCTGGACCGACTCGCTGCGTCCGATCCAGCTTTGCAGATGGTTGATGTCGATCTTCATGGGCGTGCTCGGGGTGGCACCCATTGTGAACGCAAAGCGCTCGCTCGCCGTTGCCGATCGGCAAAACCAGCCTTGACCGGGGCTCAATGCGGCGCCCTGCGGGACAGTGGCGGGACAGCGCCGATGGCAAACTGCTGCTGTTGCAGAAAAGGACCGCCCCATGAACCCGTCCAGAGACATCTTCATCACCGGTGGCACCAGTGGCATCGGTGCCGCGATTGCCAGGGCCTTTGCCGCCACCGGTGCCCGAGTCACCGCCACCGGCGCCACCGCGGCCGAGGTGCAGGCCGCGCAGGGCCAGGCCGCCCATGCCGGCATCGCTTTTGAGACGCTGGATGTGCGCGATGGCGCAGCCGTCCAGGCCCGCCTGGGCCAGTACGAAGGGCTGGATGTGCTGGTCAACTGCGCCGGCATCATTCAGCGCCAGGCCGAGCTCGACCCCGAGGCCTTTGCCCGCACGGTGGACATCAACCTCAATGGCACCATGCGCACCTGCGCCGCCGCGCGCGAGGCGCTCAAGGCGCGCAGCGGCTGCATCGTCAACACCGCCTCCATGCTGAGCTTTTTTGGCGGTGGCCTGGTGCCGGGCTACAGCGCCAGCAAGGGCGGCGTGGCGCAACTGACCAAATCGCTGGCCATCGCCTATGCCCCCGACCGCATCCGTGTGAACGCGGTGGCGCCGGGCTGGATCGCCACGCCGCTGACGCAGGCGCTGCAAGACGATCCGGCGCGCAGTGCCCCGATCCTGGCGCGCACGCCCATGGGCCGCTGGGGCCGGCCCGAGGACGTGGCCGACCCGGTGGTGTTTCTGGCCAGCGAGGCGGCGCGCTTCATCACCGGCGTGGTGCTGCCGGTCGATGGCGGTTACCTGATCGCCTGAGCGCGGCGCTCAGTCCGCGCGCACGGTCAGCACGGCCACCGGCGCCATGCGCACGATCTGCTCGGCGCCGCTGCCCAGCAGCACCCGGCCCACACCGCGCCGGCCGTGGGTGCCGACCACCACCAGATCGGCCCCCCAGTTGGCGGCTTCGTCCGCTACCGTCTGGCCCAGGCGTTGGCCCGGCTGGTCGATCAGGTGGGTGTCCAGCGCCACCCCTTGTGCCTGCGCCGCCACCACGGCTTTTTGCAGCAGCTCCGAGGCGTTTTTGCGCGCGCTGGCCACCAGTTCGCCCGAATACTCGTAGCCGCTGAGGTAGCCCAGCTCGTCGATCGCGTGCATGGCGCGCACCTGGCTGTGGTTGTCGCGGGCCAGCTGCAGGGCGTAGTCCAGCGCTTTGGTGGACGTGCTGCTGCCATCCACGGGCACCAGGATTTTCTGGAAAGGGGGCATGGGGTTCTCCTTGAGGACAAGTCCGCATGCTGGCCGCCACGGCCCTGGCGGGCCATCCTCCAGAAGGTGTATGCCCCGCGGTCATCCGGTGGCTCGGGGCACCGATGCATCGGCCGGGCGGGGCGAGCATGCAGGCCTTTTCCAAGGAGATGCCCATGAAGACCCCTTTTCTGCAGGCCAGCGTGATCGCCACCCTGCTGACCGTCACCGCCAATGCCTGGTCGCTCTCGCTGGCCGAGCGCGGGCGCACCGAGTTCGAACACCAGTGTGCCAGCTGCCATGGCGCCACCGCCAAGGGCGACGGGCCCTTGCGCAACTTTCTGGTCAAGCCGCCATCGGACCTGACCACGCTGGCGCAACGCCACGGCGGCAAACTGCCCGAGTCCTACCTGCGCGAGATGATCGATGGCCGCAGCATGAACGAACCGGGCCCGCACGGCAGCCGCGAAATGCCGGTCTGGGGCCAGCGCTTTCGCGAAGACGCGCGCGAGACGCGCATGGGCCGCTGGATGCCCGAGCGCGATGTGCGCCAGCGCATCGACTCGCTGGTGGCTTACCTGCAGACCTTGCAGCTCAAGTGAGGCGCGCGGGCCTCAGACCACGATGGGGGAGGCCGCGCCGTCCATCGTCATGCAGATGCCGGTGACGTAGCTCGCCGCATCGGAGGCCAGGAACAGCACCACCCGCGCGATCTCTTCGGGTTCGGCCATGCGGCCCAGCGGGATGCGGGCCACCGCGCGCTGCATCGCCTCTTCGGCGCTGATGCCCTGCATGCGCGCATCGGCGGCCAGGCCTTCCGTCAGGCGTTCGGTGCGGGTGGCGCCGGGGTTGACCGCGTTGACGCGGATGCCCTGCGGGCCATAGGCCGCGGCCAGCCCCGCGCTGGCCAGCATCAGCGCCGCATTGGCCGCGCCGCCGGGCAGGTGGATCGGGCTGGCCACCTTGCCGCCGTTGCCCACCACATTGACGATGTTGCCCGCACCGCGCCGCGCCATGCGCTGGATGGTCGGGTCGATCATGTGGATGTAGCTGAAGTACTTGGCCTGCATGGCGTCGTGCCAGGCCTGCGGCGTGAGCTCGGGCGCCGGCGTGCGCTTGGCCGCGCCGGCCGAATTGACCAGCACGTCCACCGGGCCGAGCGCCGCCTCGGCCGCGTCCAGTGCCGCCAGCGCCGCGTGGGCCTCGCGCAGGTCGGCCGCGTGGGTGTGGATGCGGCTGGCCTCGTGCGCCGCCAGCTGCTGGCGGGCGCGTGCCAGGTTGGCCGCATCGCGCGAGACCAGCGTCACGCGGGCGCCTTCGGCCAGAAAGGCCTGCGCGCAGGCCAGGCCGATGCCTTTGCTGCCGCCGGTGATCAGGATGTGCTTGTCGCGAAGGTGAAGGTCCATGGGGGCTCCGTTTGGTTCAATGCCACAGTTCTGAACTGTTTTGCTGTATTCAACCACCACCCACGGAAGTCCGCTGTCATGAACGAATCCACCCGCCAGGCGCTGCGTCAGCGCCTGCAACAGCCTGGCCTGCTGGTCGCCCCCGGCGTGTTTGACATGGTTTCGCTGCGCCTGGCCGACACCTTTGGCTTTGACGCGCTGTACATGACGGGCTATGGCACCGTGGCCTCGCACATGGGCCTGCCCGACGCGGGCCTGGCCACCTACAGCGACATGGTCGGGCGCGTCACGGCCATGGCGCGCATGGCGCGCACGCCGCTGATCGCCGATGCCGACACCGGCTACGGCGGCCTGCTCAACATGCGCCACACCATCCAGGGCTACGAGGCCGCGGGCGCCGCCGCCATCCAGCTCGAGGACCAGGAGTTCCCCAAAAAGTGCGGCCACACCCCCGGGCGCCGCGTGATCCCGATGGACGACATGGTGCGCAAGATCCGCGTGGCCGTCGATGCCCGCACCGACCCCAACTTCCTCATCATCGCGCGCACCGATGCGCGCACCTCGCTGGGCCTGGACGAGGCGCTGCGCCGCGCCGAGGCCTATGCCAAGGCGGGGGCCGACATCCTGTTCGTGGAGTCGCCCGAATCCGAAGAAGAGATGCGCCGCATCGGCCGCAGCTTTGACCTGCCGCTGCTGGCCAATATGGTTGAACGCGGCCGCACGCCGGTGCTCAGCCGCCAGGAGCTCGAATCGATCGGCTACAAGCTGGCGATTTTTCCGGTGACGGCGCTGCTGGCCGCGGTGCAGGCCATGGCGCAGGTCTACCGCCAGTTCCAGGCGCAGGGCTCGTCGGCCGGGGGCCCAACCCCGCTCTACGACTTCGCTGAGCTGACGAAGCTGATGGGCTTTGAAGACGTGTGGGCGTTCGAGAAACGCTACGCAGAGACCGATTGAATCCCACCCCCCTGAGAGGAGACACGCATGAGCAAAAATTTTCGTCGTCAATGGCTGCAGGCTGCGCTGCTCGCAGCGGGCGCAGCCGTCTTCAGCGTCGGCGCGCAGGCGCAGGCGTATCCGACCAAGCCGATCCGGCTGGTCGTGCCCTTCACCCCGGGCGGTGTGACCGACACCAGTGGCCGCCTGATCGCCGAGCAGCTCTCCAGGCGGCTGGGCCAGCAGGTCATCGTCGACAACCGGCCCGGCGCCTCCGGCAACATCGGCACCCAGCAGGTGGCCGCCGCCGAACCCGATGGCCACACCCTGCTGCTGGGCTTTGACGGCACCCTGGTCATCAACCCGCATGTGTTCCCCAAGGTGGGCTTTGACACGCTCAAGGACTTCGCCCCCATCGGCAAGATCGGTGACGCGGTGCTGATCCTGGTCGCGCACCCGAACTTCCAGGCCAAGACCCTCAAGGACGTGATCGCGCTGTCCAAGTCGCAGGCCGGCGGCCTGTCCTACGGCACTTCGGGCACCGGGGGCACACCGCACATCGCCGGCGAACTGCTCAGGCAGCGCACCGGGGCCAACCTGGTGCACGTGCCCTACAAGGGCGGCGGCCAGGCCATGACCGATGTGCTCGGCGGCAACATCCCGCTGGTGTACACGGCCGTTGCGGGCGCGGTCTCGCACGCCAAGTCGGGCAAGCTGCATGCGGTGGCCGTCTCCAGCGCGCAACGCGCCCCGTCCCTGCCCGAGGTGCCCACTTTCATCGAGGCCGGCCTCAACGACTTCGACATCAACTCCTGGGTCGGCCTGCTGGCCCCGGCCAAAACGCCCAGAGCCATCGTCGACAAGCTCAACACCGAGCTCAATGCGGTGCTCAACGACCCGGTGGTGCGCGAGCGCCTGCTGACGCTGGGCATCACCGCCAGCCCGGGCGGCCCCGAGCGCTTTGGCCGCGACATGGCGCGCGACCTCTCGCGCTACGCGGCGGTGGTCAAGGCGGCCAACATCAAGGCCGAATAAACGCGTTCGGCGGCGCTCAGCGGCTTCAGCGGCGTTCAGCGGGCCGGCTGGCGCGCCTGCACCAGGGCCTGGGCCAGCCGCTCGCCTTCTTGCACCCAGAAGGCCGGATCGGCGCTGCGGATGCGGGCGATGGCATTGCCCATGTGCCCGGCGGCGGCCTGGCGCGCGGCTTCGGGCTGGCCCGCCTCGACCGCCAGCACGATGGCCGCGTGCTCATCGTGCACCTGCTGGGCAAAGTCCAGCCGGCGCGCCTCGTTGGCGCGCGTGACCTGGGTGGCGCCGTGCAGGAACTGGCCAAGGTACTCCAGCGTTTGCAGCAGGAAGGGGTTGTCCGCCGCTTCGGCGATCGCGCGGTGGAACTGCACGTCCTCGCTCACGCCATCGCCGCCGCGCTGCACGGCCGCTTCCAGCGCCTTGACCGCCGCCCGGATGCGTCGGATGTCGCTGCTGCTGCGGCGCTGCGCGGCCAGGGCGGCCACTTCGGCCTCCAGGGCCCGGCGCACCTCCACCATCTGGATCACCGCCGCTTGCGAGGCCGCATGGCGGGCCTCGAATTGGAGCGGTGCGAACGAGGCCGAGGCCTGCACGAACACCCCGCTGCCCTGCCGCGAATCGACCAGGCCCAGCGATTTGAGCCGCGAGACCGCTTCGCGCACCACGGTGCGGCTCACACCAAATTGCTCGACCAGCCGCGCTTCGGTCGGCAGCTTGTCGCCCGGGCCCAAACCGCCCCGCCGGATTTCGGCGGCGAGCTGTTCGGCCACCTGGTCGGACAGGCGGGCACCGCTGGTCACAGGGGTGAAGGGCTGGCTCATGCAGTTGTCATACAAAAAACAGCCCAAGCATAGCCGCACGGCCTGGGCCTGCCCATCAAGGGCAACCCCAGTCCCCAGCCCCTTTGGCATGCAAATTACGATTAGGTAAACTGATTTATCTATAGTAAATTACGGTCTTCGCCCGCCGGAGCGCTTCCGGCCGCGCGTGGCTGACCAAGGCAGGAGAGACCCGATGGGGGCATACGTCAATCCGATTTATCCGTACAAGGCGCCGACCGACCTGAAGGCGGTGCCCCCCTTGCGCAAGCCGCTGATCGTGATCGGCGCGGGCCCGGTGGGCCTGGCCGCCGCGGTCGACGCCCGCCTGCAGGGGCTCGACGTCCTGGTGCTCGACGACGACAAGACCGTCTCGGTGGGCTCGCGCGCCGTTTGCTATGCCAAGCGCTCGCTTGAAATCCTGGACCGGCTGGGCATTGCCGACCAGGCCTGTGGTCTGGGGGTGAGCTGGAACATCGGCCGCACCTTCCTTGAAGAAGACGAGGTCTACCAGTTCAATCTGGTGCCCGATGCGGGCCACAAGCGCCCGGGCATGATCAACCTGCAGCAGTACCACATCGAGGAAATGCTGATCGCCCGCGCGCTCGAACTCGGCGCCGACATCCGCTGGCAGCACAAGGTCACCGCCGTCACGCGCGAGGCCGACCACGCCAGCCTCACGGTGGAGACGCCCGACGGCCCCTTCGACATCGAAGCCGACTGGCTGGTGGTGGCCGACGGCGCGCGCAGCCCGATCCGCCGCCACCTGGGCCTGGACATCGAAGGCCGCGTGTTCCAGGACCGTTTTTTGATCGCCGATGTGATCATGAAGGCCGATTACCCCGCCGAGCGCTGGTTCTGGTTCGATCCGCCCTTTCACCCCAACCAGAGCGTGCTCTTGCACAAGCAGAGCAACAACGTCTGGCGCATCGACTTTCAGCTGGGCTGGGACGCCGACCCCGAGGAAGAAAAGAAGCCCGAAAAAGTCATCCCGCGCCTGCAGGCCATGCTGGGCGACGAGCGCCCCTTCGAGCTGGAGTGGGTGAGCATCTACACCTTCCAGTGCCGCCGCATGACCGACTTCCGCCACGGCCGCGTGCTGTTTGTGGGCGA
>JACCDH011119914.1_pt1 | contig 21544 bp, 19 predicted proteins | sample 7442481 | NCBI WGS metagenome assembly JACCDH01 (sample SAMN15323433, study PRJNA562643) | freshwater metagenome | isolation source: river surface water | place: USA:Blue River Watershed | collected 2017-08-15
TATGAAAGCGCCGGCGACGCTGCCGGCGAGACGCGCGTCTGTGTGCACTACTTGCTGAACAAGTTGCAGCCGCTGCCGGTGCAGACACCGGTGATCGTGTCGCTGAATCCGATCCACGCCATCGATCCGGCGAAGGTGCTGGCGCGCTTTGATTATGCGCACCCGGTCTTCGATGGACCCGCCATCGCAGCGCAGCGCGCGCTGGTCGATATCCAGGGCCAGCACAACACCTGGTTCGCCGGCGCCTGGACCGGCTATGGCTTCCATGAGGACGGACTGAAGTCCGGGCTGTCGGTGGCCGCGGCGATCGACGCGCTCGCGCAGCAGGCATCGCTGCCGGGCCTGATGGCCGCCTGAGCAGCGCGCCACGGACCACGGACTCGAGACCGCAAACGACACCCGCACCATGCACACACTCGCGAAACAGCCACTGATCAGCATGGGACAGGTGCGTCACAGCCGCCTGCGCCCGGCGGTCAACAGCTTTCGCTATGGCGTGTACACGCTGCTGCTGCCGCTGCGCACGCTGGGCGATGCGCCTCTGCCGTCCCGGCTGTGCTCGCGCAACCGCTTCAACCTGCTGTCCTTCCACGATACCGACCATGGCGATGGCAGCACGCCGCTGGTGGACTGGGCAGACCAGCTGCTGCGCAGCGAGGGCATTGCCGACGCCGACGGCGAGATCTGGCTGCAGACCTTCCCGCGCGTGCTCGGCTATGTATTCAATCCGGTGTCGTTCTGGTTCTGCCACCGCAAGGATGGCGCGCTGCGCGCGATCGTCTGTGAAGTGAACAACACCTTCGGCGAGCGCCATTGCTACCTGCTCGACACCGGCGGGCCCATGACCTGGGGCGTGACGCTGGCCGCGCGCAAGGTCTTCCATGTGTCGCCGTTCTGCAATGTCGAAGGCGGCTACCGCTTCCGCTTCATGCGCGCCACGCAGAACATCGGTGGCGAGGACGTCGAGCGCATCGTTGCGCGCATCGATTACGACGACCGCGAAGGCCCGCTGCTGCTGACCAGTGTGTCGGGCCGGCTGCAGCCGCTGACGGATGGCAGCGCGGCGCTGGCCTTCGTCCGGCACCCATTGATGACGCTGGGCGTGATCATCCGCATTCACTGGCAGGCGCTCAGGCTGTTCGCCAAGCGCGTGCCTTTCTTCCGCAAACCCTTGCCGCCTGCGAGCACCGTCACACGATGAACCAGCCCCTGATGCCTACCGTCGCGCTCGACCGCGAGATCACTGCCAGCTATGCCAGCTCCGCCGCCGTGCCTGCGCATGCACGGCTGATCCTGCGCATGCTGCAGAAGCTGCGCCATGGATCCTTGCGCATCACCTGTCCCGATGGCACCGTGCTGGCCTTCGGCAATGAGCGCGACGACGCGCCCGTTTCGCTGCGACTCGACAGCTGGGAGCCGTTCGCGGCCGCGCTGAAGTCCGGCGACATCGGCTTTGCCGAAAGCTATATCAGCGGCCAGTGGCATACCGATGACCTGGCCGGCCTGCTGCAGGTGTTGGCACGCAATCGCGCGGCACTGGAAACTGCAATCTACGGCAGCTGGTGGGGCGGGCTGCTGTATCGCGTCAAGCACCTGTTCAACCGCAATTCGAAGTCCGGCAGCCGGCGCAACATCCACGCGCACTATGACATCGGCAACCCCTTCTATCAGCTGTGGCTGGACCCGTCGATGACCTATTCGAGCGCACTGTTCAGCGATCCGGCAATGAGCCTGCAACAGGCCCAGCAGGCCAAGTACCAGCGCATCTGCGACGAGCTGCACCTGACGCCTGGCGCACGGCTGCTCGAGATCGGCTGTGGCTGGGGCGGCTTCGCGGAGCTGGCGACGAAGCAGGGCGCGCATGTGACGGGGCTGACACTGTCGACCGAGCAGCTCGACTATGCGCAGCAAAGGCTGCAGCACGCCGGCCTGGCCGACAGCGCCGAGTTGCGCCTGCAGGATTACCGCGACGTGCGCGGCGAGTTCGACGGCGTCGCGTCGATCGAGATGTTCGAGGCGGTCGGCGAGGCGTACTGGGACAGCTATTTCGCGTGCGTCGCGCAACGCCTCAAGCGCGGCGGCCGCGCTTGCATACAGACGATCACGATCGCCGATGACTTGTTCGAGCGTTACCGCCGCGGCACCGACTTCATTCAGCAGTACATCTTCCCGGGCGGCATGCTGCCTTCGCCATCGGTGTTCCGCCAGCATGCGCGCAAGCACGGCCTGCACGTCATCAATGAACTGGCGTTCGGTCTCGACTATGCGCGCACGCTGGCCGAGTGGCATGTGAACTTCCTGCGCGAACAGGAAGCGGTCGAGGCGCAAGGCTTCGACCAGCGCTTCATTCGCACCTGGCAGTTCTATCTCGCGTATTGCGAGGCGGGCTTCCGTGAGCACAATATCGACCTGTTCCAGTTCACGCTGGAGAAGGCCTGAGGTCATTCGCGGTGAGCCTGCAATACCGCACCCTGGTCACGCCGCTGGCGCTGCTCGCGGCGCTGGTGATGCTGCTCATGCTGGCGGTGCTGCCGGCCACAGTCGCGCAGACACCGGCGCCGATACCGGCGTCGATCCGGGCCGCGCTGGACGATGCCGGGCTGGTCGGCAGCGGCAGCTATCGCTGGCTGGGACTGAAGTTGTATGACGCGCGACTATGGGCGCCACGCAAGGCGTTGGCGCCCGACAACTGGGAGTCGACCCCGCTGGTACTGGAGCTGGTGTATGCGCGCTCGCTGTACGGTGAGCGGATCGCGAAGGCCAGCGTCGACGAGATGAAGCAGCTGGGTCTCGGCACGCCCGCACAACAAGCGGCCTGGCTGGACGCGATGAAGCGCGTATTCCCGGACGTGAACGAGGGCACGCAACTGGCGGGCATCTACCAGCCGGGCGGCCCGACACAATTCCTGCGCGACGGCCAGCCGGCCGGCGAGATTGCAGACCCGGCATTCGGCAAGGCCTTCTTTGCGATCTGGCTGCACCCGAAAACCAGTGCGCCGAAGCTGCGTAATGCGCTGTTCGGAATCAAGCCATGAACATGACGCTGGACACGCAGATGAGAGCACAAGCAGAACGGTCAGCTCCGGTCGCCGCGGACGGCAGCCATCGGCTGTCGACGCGCGCGCTGCTCGCTTATGGCATGTTCGGCCTGCCGCTGGCGCTGGTCGCGTTGCCGATCTATGTGCTGGTGCCGCAGTTGTACGCGTCCAGTCTCGGACTATCGCTGACAGCGGTCGGCAGCATCTTGCTGGGTGCGCGCGTGCTGGATGCCTTCATCGATCCGCTGCTCGGGCAGTGGATAGACCGGCGCACGCACGATGCCCGACACCCACGCACCCATGCCGGCTTCGTGCTGCTGGCCCTGCCCCTGCTGGCCTGCGGCTATCTGGCATTGATGCATCCGCCAGCGATGAACACGCCCGGCTCGTCGGGCGAGCTGGCACTGGGCGCCTGGTTCGGCTTCAGCCTGGTGCTGGTGTACGCAGGCTACAGCCTGGCGACGATTGCGCACAACAGCTGGGGCGCGAGCCTCGCGCCCGCGCGCGGCGAACGCGCACGGCTGACCGCGATGCGCGAAGGCTGGGCGCTGGCCGGGGTGGTGATCGCTGCAGCGCTGCCCGCGCTGGCCGGGCTGCCGGTATTGTCGGCCAGCTTCATCGTGCTGCTGCTGGCAACGGCCACGCTGCTGGTCCGTCGAGCGCCGCGCCCCGTGCTGGCCGCAGCCGGTGCGCAGCGTGATGTCGACTGGCGAGCGCCGTTGCGCAATGCGCGCTTTCGCTGGCTGCTGTCCGTCTTTGCGCTCAATGGCATCGCCGCTGCGATACCGGCCACGCTGTTCCTGTTCTTTGCATCGGACCATTTGCAGCTGGGCGCATGGGCGGGACTGTTCCTGGTGCTGTATTTCGTCGCGGCCGCAATCGCACTGCCGCTGTGGGCGGCGCTGGCGGCGCGCATCGGCGAGAAGCGCGCGTGGATAGCCAGCATGGGCGTGGCGATCGCGGCTTTCATCTGGACGGTGCAACTGGACAGCGGCGCACTGACCGGCTTCGCGCTGATCTGTGCGCTGTCGGGCATCGCGCTCGGGGCGGACCTGGCGCTGCCGCCGGCGCTGCTGGCTGGCGTGATCCACGCCGCCGGCCATGGCGGTGAGCGCGAGGGCGCGTATTTCGGGCTATGGAGCTGGATTACCAAACTCAACCTGGCACTGGCAGCGGGCATTGCGTTGCCGCTGCTGGAGCTGCTCGGCTATGTGCCGGGCCGCTCGGATCCCAGCGCTACGCAAGCGCTACTGATCGCCTATGCGGTATTGCCCTGCGTGCTGAAGGCTGCGGCGGCTGCGCTGTTGTGGCGTGCGCCGCTGGATGACGTGTAAAGGCTGGCAAATGATGGAAAGGAAGAATGATGAATGCATCTCAACAACGATGGCGGGGAGGGTCACATTGGCTGCGCCGCGCACTGCTGCTGCCGTTGATGCTGGCAGCCAGTTTGCTGGCCGGATGCGGGGCAACGATGAAGCCCGTTGATTACGCCGCCGAGAAGCCAGTGCTGGACCTGAAGACTTACTTCAACGGTACCGTCGATGCCTGGGGCATGTTCCAGGATCGCTCGGGCAAGGTGATCAAGCGCTTCACGGTGGTCATGCATTGCCACTGGGATGGCGACACCGGCGTGCTGGACGAAGACTTCACCTATTCGGATGGCACCACCCAGAAGCGCGTATGGACGCTGAAAAAGGTCGGCGAGAACCGTTACATCGGCACCGCGTCCGATGTGGTCGGCGAGGCGATCGGCGAGACCGGCGGAAATACGCTGAACTGGAGCTATGTGCTCGCGCTACCGGTCGATGGCCGGATCTGGCACGTGAACTTCGATGACTGGATGTACCAGATGGATGACAACGTGATGCTCAATCGCGCGGTGATGAGCAAATTCGGCTTCCGCCTCGGCGAAGTCACATTATCGTTCCGCAAGAGGCCGAGCTGACATGTTGCCCTTGCAGTCTCCCGACACTGTGCGCACGCAGGGCGCGCCATTGCTGCGCCCCTCTTCCACCATGAATCCGCCCATCCGCGACTGGAAAGGTCGTCGTGTGTGGGTGATCGGCGCGTCAACGGGTATCGGCGCCGAGACCGCGCGCAGCCTGCTGGCTGCCGGTGCGCGCGTGGCGCTATCGGCGCGCAAAGCCGATGCGCTGCACGCGCTCGCGGCCGGGCACAGCGATGCGCTGGTGCTGCCGCTGGATGTGACGCAGCATGAACAGGTACTGGCCGCGCGCGATGCGTTGGTGCGTGCATGGCAGGGCGTTGACCTGGTGCTGATCGTCGCCGGTGCTTACAGTGAAATGCGCGTTGATAACTTCGACATGCAGGCGGTGGATCGCCTGCTGGACGTGAACCTGCGCGGCGTGTTCCATTGTCTCGATGCAGCGCTGCCGCTGCTGCTGAAGCAAGCGGGCAGTGGCATCGGCATCGTGTCATCGGTCGCCGGCTACTCGGGCTTGCCGCGCGCGCTCGCGTATGGCCCCACCAAGGCCGCGCTGATCAATCTTGCCGAGTCGCTGTATTTTGACCTGCACCCGCGCGGCAATTCGGTGTACCTGATCAATCCGGGCTTCGTCGCCACGCAGGCGACGGCGGGCAATGATTTCGTGATGCCGGCGCTGATCAGTGCGCCCGAGGCGGCCGCGCATATCCTGCGCGGCATCGAGCGGGGCGTCTTCCACATCCATTTTCCGCGCAAGTTCACGAACTGGCTGCGGTTCGCCCGGGTGCTACCCTATCGGTGGTATTTCTGGCTGATCCACAAAGTGACCGGTTTATGACGGCAGTCCCCCAGCATGACGCCAGCCTCGCTCGGCTGGTCGCCTTCTTTGAAAGCATTGCGCCGGATACGGTGGACCAGCTCGCCGCGGTCTACACCGACGATGTGTATTTCAAGGATCCGTTCAATGAAGTGCGCGGCCTGCCCGAAGTGACGCGCATCTTCACGCACATGTTCACGCAAGTCGACGGACCGCGCTTCGTGGTCACCGGAAGCGTGCTGCAGGGTGAGCAGGCCTTCCTGACCTGGGACTTCCTGTTCCGGATGAAGCGCTTCTCGGATGACGTGCAATGCATACGCGGCGCGACGCACCTGAAGTTTGCTGCCGACGGGCGCGCGAACTTCCATCGCGATTACTGGGATGCCGCCGAGGAGCTGTATGAAAAGCTGCCGTTGGTCGGCAGCCTGATGCGCGGACTGAAGCGGCTGGCGCGCAACTGAAGCGCGCCTGACGTCTGTCGGCTGATGAACTTATTTTGACTCGCCGGACTTGCGCCCGGTACGGCTGCCAGCGCTGCTGCTGCTCCGTTTGGAAGTGCCGGCCGTTTTTTTGGACACTGTCTTCTTCGCCGTCGATGCTTTGCGCGCAGGCTGCTTTGCCGGTGCGATGGCCTGATTGACCGCCTGTGTAAATTGGTCTTGCACGGTCGTCCACCATGCTGCCGGATTGGCGAAGGGGGCGGCCATGCCATCGGCGGCCGCCTCTGACGGTGCCTCTGACGGCGCGTCGGCAGCTGCAGGCTTTGCGAAGCTGAACGGCGATTCGAACGCCGGCTTGTCATCGGCTGCTGCCGAGCCTGCACTCGACGCCGCCTGCGCAAAGCTTTCGCTCATCGAGCGCAAGGCCGACAGGGTCGCACTCTGTACCTCCAGCGCCTGTATCGAGCCACGCAGCATGTTCATATTCATCTGCAGCCAGGACTCGACGGCCTTCAGGTCGGCGATCTGCTTGTCGATTTCTTCGGGCGACATCGACGGCATCGCCATGCCGGGTATCTTCATCGATCCCCACAGGTTCTTGACGAACTCCAGCGTATCGCCCATTGCATTTGCACCGGGAATGCCATTCATGCTGCCGGACATCGCTGCCTCCATGTCGTGACGGGGCGGAAACGCCGCCCCTGCGTCTGCCACTTGCCACCTGTGCCTGCCAGCTTAGCAGATGGACGCTTGCAAATGCTTACAGTTGAACCCGGATGGGGTACGGCTGTGACGGGCTGATTTCATTACACTAGCGCCATGTCAATGCGTCCGGCCCTTCCATCTTCCTTGCGACCCACGCGGCGCAAGCTGGGCTTCATGCTCGGCTTCCTGCTGCTGGTGCTGGTCGCGCATCTGGCCGTGATCGAATGGCTGCGCCATGAATTGCCGCTGCTTGCGTTGCTGGATGACGAGGAAGACAGCCTGATCAGCATCACGCTGCAGGCGCCGGCGGAGCCGCCCGCCGCGCGCGAGCTGCCGGTGATGCCGAAGATCAAGGAGTTGCCACCGCCGAAAGCCGCCGACAAGGCCGAGCCGGTCGCTGCGGTACCGGTGACGGAGACCCCGGTCGCCGCGATACCCGAGGCGCCGGCAGCGCCCGCGGCGCCAACCAGCGACGCACCGGCCACGACAGCAGACAGCAACGCACTCTCGACCGGCGAGCCGGTGGCCGACGCCGACACCGCCAGCGAGCCCGTCGCCAAGCCGTCGGCTCCGGCCTTGTTTGAAAGGGTCAGCCTGCCACCATCAGGAGAGTTGTCCTATGCGGTGGTGGGCTTGCGCAATGGCAGCCGTATCAATGGCAAGGCGAAGATCATCTGGAAGCAGGATGGGCAGCGCTACTCGCTGACGGGCGAGGTCGGTGTGCTGGTGTTCACGCTGCTCAGCTACAAAAGCGTGGGCGAGGTCGGCCAGATCGGCCTGGCCCCGACCACCTATGCGGAAAAGCGCATCGGCCGCTCGCAGACAAATACGCACTTCCAGCGTGAGCGCAACAGCATCAGCTTTTCGGCGTCGACCGACGCCTATCCGTACAAGGGTGGCGAGCAAGACCGCAGCAGCTGGATCTGGCAGCTCGCGTCGCTGGGTCGCGGCGATCCGGACAAGTTCGAGGCCGGGCTGGTGTTCGACATGTCGGTCGCCGGACATAAATCGCTGGATGGCTGGCGCGTTTATGTGAATGGGCGCGAAAATGTCGAATTGCCGCAAGGCGCGGTATCCACCTGGCGCATGTCGGTGATCCCCGGCGAGAACAGCTTCGACAAGCAGTTCGACCTGTGGCTGGCGCCGGAGCGTGACTGGTACCCGGTGATGCTGCGGCATGTGGACAAGGCAGGCAACAGCGTCGAGATGCTGCTGACCGAAGTGAAGCAATGACGTCGACAACGACGTGCAACAGGAATCGAGAAAAAACCGTGAACATGACGTACACCCGCCGCCAGGCGCTTGCGATGGCTGGCGCTTTGGTGGTCGGCACTTTGATGACCGCCGCCTGCATGGGCTTGCTGTCTGCAGCGCCGGCCGCCGCCGCTGACAAGGCGACGATCAATCCGCCACCCTCGGCGCAGCTGGATTACACGATACGCGCCGATGTGATGGGCCTGGTGCTGGAGGGCAGCAGCCAGATCAACTGGACGGCTGATGCAAACAAGTACGCGCTGCAATTGGAGACGCGCACTGCGCTGACCGGGGTGCTGCTGACCGACAAGAGCGAAGGCGGCTTCGATCGCCATGGACTGGCGCCCGACAGCTATTCGATGCGGCGCTTTCGCAAGGAAGCCGCCGTCGCGAGTTTCGACCGCAAGGCCGGTCAGATCAATTTCGCCGGCAATGGCGCACCGTACAAGCTGCAGGGCGGCGAGCAGGATCGTGTCAGCGTGCTATGGGAATTGCTGTCGACCGCGCGTGCGCGACCGGCGCTGGTGGCCGGCAGTACCTGGACTTACTATGTCGCCGGCCATCGCGGTGGTGAACCCTGGACCTTCCAGCTGAAAGACAAGCAAAAAGTGCAGACCGGTGTCGGCGAGCTGGAAGCTTGGCATTTCGCGCATGTGCCGGCGGACAAGAAGACCACGACACAGGTCGATATCTGGCTCGCGCCGTCGAAAGAGTGGTTCCCGGTGAAGATACGCTTCTCCGAGCCGAACGGTGACTATATCGAGCAATCGCTGGACAAGATCACGCGCAAATAAATCGATGAGCACTCGCCATTCACTGATGAAGCAGACGCCGAAGCCTTGCTTCGCGCCGGGAGCACTGCGATGAGCACGCTGCCAAACCACACCGACGCACCGGAAGGCGAAGCGGCACTGGTGCTGTTCTCCGGCGGGCAGGATTCCGCAACCTGCCTCGCATGGGCGCTGGCTCACTATCCGCGCGTCGAAACCCTGGGCTTCGACTACGGGCAGCGGCATGCGATCGAGCTGCAGGTACGCGAGCCCTTGCTGGCTGCGATGCGTGCATTGAAACCGGAATGGCGCGAGCGACTCGGCGACGATCACCTGCTCGATCTGTCGGTGCTGGGCGAGGTATCGGACACGGCACTGACCAGCGATACCGCGATCGCGATGCAGGCCAATGGCTTGCCGAACACCTTCGTCCCGGGCCGCAACCTGCTGTTCCTGACGCTGGCCGCCGCACTGGCGTACCGCCGCGACATCGCGGTGCTGGTCGGTGGCATGTGCGAGACCGATTACTCCGGTTATCCGGACTGCCGCAACGCCACCTTGCAGGCGCTGCAATCGGCACTGCAACTGGGCATGGCCACGAATGTAGCGATCGCGACGCCGCTGATGTGGCTGGACAAGGCCGCGACCTGGACACTGGCCGAGGAACTGGGTGGCATGGCGCTGGTGGACCTGATACGCAGTGACACGCACACTTGCTATCTGGGCGAGCGCGGCGCGCTACATGACTGGGGTCATGGCTGCGGGCATTGCCCGGCTTGCGAATTGCGCGCGAAGGGTTATCGCGAATACCGGGCTGTCAAACCGGCAGTCTGATATCGCAGCATCACACGCATAACGACCGTCTTGGATCCCAGCTTTCGCTGGGATGACGATTTTGCCGACACAGCTCGAAATACCGTCGTCCCAGCGAAAGCTGGGACCCATCCCCCAATGAGCTGAGATCTTTTTCAGCGACGCTGTCCGCCTGACTTACGCGATCAGGCCGCGTGCCGTCCTGCCTGCGGTGCTGGCGAAGGTGCCGGCGCCGGCGAAGTCCCGGTCTGCAACGCATCCATCAACTTGGCCTGCTTTTGCTTCGCATTGTGCAGGTGACGCTCCTTCACATGGCCATAGCCGCGGATCTCTTCCGGGATGCTGGCCAGCTCGACCATCGTCGGCAGGCGCTCGACGGTCAGTGACGGCAGCAGGCGCGCGATCATCTCGCGGTACTCGAGGATCAGTGCGCGCTCGGTCTTGCGTTCTTCGGTGTGGCCGAACACGTCGAGCATGCTGCCACGCAGGAAGCGCAGCTTCGCCAGCAGCGGGAACACTGCGCCAACCCAGCTGCCGTATTGCTGCTTGACCAGATGGCCATTCGCATCGCGCTTGGACAGCAGCGGCGGCGCGAGATGATACTTGACCTGGTAATCGCCTTCGAACATACCGGCGATCTTGGCCTTGAACGCGGGGTCGCTGTGCAAGCGTGCGACTTCGTATTCATCCTTGTAGGCCATCAGCTTGAACAGGTAGCGCGCGACCGCTTCGGTCAGGCGCAGCTTGCCGGCGACAGCGTCGGCCAGCTTTTCTTCCGCCGCGCGCACTTGCGCCACAAAGTCCGCGTACTGTTTTGCATAGGCAGCGTTCTGGTAGTCGGTCAGGAACGCGATACGGCGCTTGACCAGCTCATCCAGCGAGGGCTCACGGCGGAACTCGATCACCTGCGCCGGTGCCAGTACCTGTACTTCCTTCTCGACCGCCGAGAGGTCTGCGGCTGCCAGCCGGCCCCATGCGAACGATTGCTGATTGAAATCGACGGATACACCATTGAGCTCGATGGCCTTCAGCAGCGCAGCCTCGGGCAGCGGGACCCAGCCGCGCTGCCATGCATAGCCGAGCATGAACATGTTGGTCGCGATCGAATCGCCCATCAATGCCGTCGCCAGCTTGCCGGCCTCGACCGCCGCCACCGCGTCATCGCCGCAGGTCGAGCGCAACGTCGCGACCGACGCTGCGTCCGGATAAGACCAGTCCGGGTTCTTCACGAAGGCAGCCGTCGGCGCCAGCGTCGCATTGACGACCGCGTGCGTGCGGCCTGCGCCCATGCGGGACAGCGCATCCTTGCTGGCCGCGACCAGCACATCGCAACCGATCACGAGATCGGCAGCGCCGGTGCCGACGCGGGTCGAGAAGATGTGATCATCCGAATGCGCGAGCCGCACATGCGACAGCACCGGACCGCCTTTCTGCGCGAGGCCGCTCATGTCGAGCACGCTGCAGGCCTGGCCAGCGACATGCGCGGCCATCGCGAGGATCTGGCCGACAGTGACCACACCGGTGCCACCGATACCCGTCACCAGCACGCCATACGGCTGCTCGGCGAGGGAGGGCAATACTGGTTGCGGCAGCGATTTCGAACGCTCGAGTGCCGACGCCTTGGCCGCAGCACCGGCACCGGTTCCGGCCTGCTTCGGCTTCTTCAACTGCCCGCCTTCGACCGTGACGAAGCTCGGGCAGAAGCCGGTCACGCAGGAGAAGTCCTTGTTGCAGGTGGACTGGTTGATCTGGCGCTTGCGGCCGAACTCGGTTTCCAGCGGCTCGACTGACAGGCAGTTGGATTTGACGCTGCAATCACCGCAGCCTTCGCACACTGCGTCATTGATCACTGCGCGCTTGGCCGGGTCGGGATATGCATTGCGCTTGCGGCGGCGACGCTTCTCGGACGCACAGGTCTGGTCATAGATGATGGCCGACACGCCCTTGACCTCGCGCATTTCGCGCTGCACCTGGTCGAGCTCACTGCGATGACGGATCGTGACGCCGGGCGCCCAGTCGGTGCCGGCCGGGTACTTGTCCGGCTCGTCGGTGACGACCACGATCGGGTTCACGCCTTCGGCCGCAATCTGCCGCGAGATCGCGGCCGGGTTCAGCGGACCGTCATGGGTCTGGCCGCCGGTCATCGCGACCGCGTCATTGAACAGGATCTTGTAGGTCATGTTGACCTTGGACGCTGCTGCCGCACGGATCGCCAGCAGGCCCGAGTGGTAATAGGTGCCGTCGCCGATGTTCGCAAACACATGCTGTTCGCTGGTGAACGGTGCGGTACCGACCCAGGTCACGCCCTCGGCGCCCATGTGCGTGAAGGTTGCGGTCGAGCGATCCATCCACAGCGCCATGTAATGGCAGCCGATGCCGGCCAGTGCGCGGCTGCCGTCGGGCACGCGCGTGGACGTGTTGTGCGGGCAGCCCGAGCAGAAGTACGGAATGCGTTCCTGCTCCGGCTTGGTGGTGCTGACTTTCAGCACGGCTTCCTTCGCTTCGATGTATGCGATGCGCTCACGCACGCGCTGCTCGATCGGATGTCCGGCAAAGTAACGCGAGATGCGGGATGCGATCGCGCGCGCGACCAGTGCGGGACTCAGCTCATAGGTTCCCGGCAGCAGCCAGTCACCATGACCGGCCTGGCGCTGGTTACTCCATTCGCCGGTATCGTCGAACTTGCCGACCACGCGCGGCCGCACATCGTCGCGCCAGTTGTACAGCTCTTCTTTCAGCTGGTACTCGAGCAGCTGGCGCTTCTCTTCGACGACCAGGATCTCTTCGAGGCCAGTCGCGAACGCGCGCACGCCTTCGGCCTCGAGCGGCCAGTTCATGCCGACCTTGAACAGCCGCAGGCCGATGTCGCGCGCGACCTGTTCATCGATGCCGAGATCCTCGAGCGCCTGCCGTGTATCCAGATACGCCTTGCCAGCGGTCAGGATGCCGAAGCGAGGGTTCGGGCTGTCCCAGATGATGCGGTTGAGCTTGTTGGCGCGCGCATACGCGAGCGCTGCATACCATTTGTAGTTGACGAGGCGCTCTTCCTGCCCGAGCACCGAGTCGGGCCAGCGAATGTTGAGGCCACCCGGCGGCATCGCAAAATCTTCCGGCAGCACGATGTTCACGCGCTCGGGGTCGATGTCGACGGTGGCGCCGGATTCGACCACATCGGTCACGCATTTCATCGCGACCCACAGGCCGGTATAGCGGCTCATGGCCCAGCCATGCAGGCCGTAATCAAGATACTCCTGCACCGATGACGGATACAGCACCGGGATGCCGCAGGCCTTCAGGATGTGCTCACTCTGGTGCGCATTGGTCGATGACTTCGCCGCGTGATCATCGCCGGCCAGCACCAGCACGCCGCCATGCTTGGCGGAGCCGGCATTGTTCGCATGCTTGAACACATCGCCACTGCGATCGACGCCCGGGCCCTTGCCGTACCACATGCCGAACACGCCATCGTATTTGGCGCCCGGGAACAGGTTGGTTTGCTGCGTGCCCCACAGGCTGGTCGCGGCCAGATCTTCGTTGACGCCAGGATGAAAGCGCACATGATGTGCATCAAGATATTTTTTTGCCTTCGCGGCAGTCTGGTCGACGGTGCCCAGCGGCGAACCGCGGTAACCGGTGATGAAGCCGGCGGTGTTCAGGCCGGCCGCGAGGTCGCGCTGGCGCTGCATCATCGGCAGGCGTATCAGTGCCTGCGTGCCGGTCAGGAATACCCGACCACGCTCCAGCGTGTACTTGTCATCGAGAGTGATGGCCTCCGGCTGCAGCGCGAGCTGCTTGTCCAGCGGTGCGTTCATGCGCGTCTCCATATGCGTGGGATGCGCCCCGTTATGCGAGCATTGTCGCCGCAGTGCAGCATGCGCGTCCCTTTGTTATGTATCCAAGTATAGACGTGTCGCCCTCGCGATACCACGCCTGTCAGCAGGGTTTGCCGGCAAGCAGGCAGGCGACGCAAGGGCAGAAGCCCGGCCTTTGCTGACAGGTCCCGACAGCTGTAACAAGGGGTAAAAGCCGGGGTCGCAGTGCGGGCCCGGGCAGAAGATGCAAGGCATCCGATTTCCACCGCAGTTCACTCCAGAAAGGGAAACGATGAACACTACCAAGATCACTACCCGGATGCTGCTGTTATCCGGCCTGTTCATGTCCGGCCTCGCACTGGCCAACCATCATGAGGGCGCAGCCGGCAAGGACGAGATGCACCACCACGGCGGCATGCATGGCGAGATGAAAGGCGGCATGGGACCGGGTCCGATGTTCGACAGATTCGACACCGACAAGGATGGCCGCATCAGCAAGGAAGAGATGCGCGCCGGCACCGACAAGATCTTCGCCGAGGCCGACACCAACAAGGATGGCTTTGTGTCGAAGGAAGAAATGGAAGCGCATCACAAGGCGATGCATGACAAGATGCGCGGCGCGATGCGCGACAGGATGCAGGAACGCTGGAAGGCCGCCGACAAGGATGGCGATGGCTCACTCAGCAAGGCCGAAGTCGATGCAGCGAAGATGACGCACCTGTCACGCGACTTCGACAAGCTGGACAAGAACAAGGATGGCAAGCTGACGCCGGACGAGATCCGCGCGATGATGCCCGAGCACATGCCGAAGCAGTAAACGCTGCGCGCAGCAGCGAACACCGGCAGTTTTCAAGCTCCCGCAAACGGCCGCCATTCATGGCTTTTGAAGGCGGCCGCAAGGCTCCTCGAGCTACGCCTCTGGCGTGTTGCAGGCCCGTCGCTACGGTGACGGGCCTTTTTTCATTCAGCGGATTGCTGCAATGCCCGCTCGACCGCCGCGACGCGCGCCTCATGCACGGCTGCGGCAATTTTCTCCGAAGGCTTGTCAGGCGCACGCTGCATCACGCTACCCGCGATCTCGCCGGCATTCACCGCTTGCGCCGCGGCCAGCGCGCGCTGCAGCAGGCCTGTCTGCGGGAAAGGGCGGTCTTCAAAACCAGTACGGCCGCGCGCATCGCATTCACTGGCCTCGAGCATCGCCGCAAAGCGCGCCGGCTTGCGGAACGCATCACAGCGCTCGAACAGCTTCACGATGGTATTGGCGCGCATCTCCTGCGCGCGCCCGACGTTGCCATGCTCGCGCGCGGTCATCAGCGCCAGGTCTTTCACGTCATTGGGCAGCTTCAGCCGCTTCGCAACTGCCTCGACCAGCGCCACGCTGCGCGCCTCATGTGCGATATGCCGCGGCCAGTGGGCCGGGTCGGTGGCACCCTTGCCCAGATCGTGCACCAGCGCAGCGAAACGCACTGGCAACGGCAGGCCGCGCGCGGCAGCCAGGTCCACCACCATCATCACGTGCACGAAGGTATCGATCTCCGGATGATGCTGTGCCGGCTGCGGCACACCGGCCAGCGCATCGAGCTCGGGCAGGATGCGAACCAGCGCGCCGCAATCACGCAGCACCGCGAACATGCGGGACGGCTTGTCTTCCATCAGCCCGCGCGACAGCTCCTGCCACACGCGCTCCGGCACCAGCGCATCGACCTCGCCGGACGCGACCATCTGCTGCATCAAGGTCAGCGTCTCCGGGGCGATGCTGAAATCGGCAAAGCGCGCGGCGAAGCGCGCAATGCGCAGTATGCGCACCGGGTCTTCGGCGAAGGCCGGCGAGACGTGACGAAACAGCTTCTGCTGCAGATCATCGCGTCCGCCATACGGATCGACCAGCGTGCCATCGGCATGCTGTGCGATCGCATTGATGGTCAGGTCGCGTCGCTGCAGGTCTTGCTCGAGCGTGACATCGGGTGCCGCATGGAACGCAAAACCGGTGTAGCCGGGCGCAGTCTTGCGCTCGGTGCGCGCGAGCGCATATTCCTCGTGCGTGTCCGGATGCAGGAACACCGGGAAGTCTTTGCCGACCGCGACAAAACCCAGCGCTTTCATCTGCTCGGGCGTCGCACCGATCACCACATGGTCGCGGTCCTTCACCGGCAGGCCGAGCAGCGCATCGCGCACGGCACCACCGACGACCCAGGTGTTCAGTTGCCCGAGGTCGACCGGCATCGCTAGTGGCGTGACAGGTAGGCAGGCGCCACCGCTTCCAGCGGCTGCGGGCGCCAGTGCGGCGGCAACGGATGCTCGCCGCTAGCGACATTGTCGGCTTTCATCGAATCGATGTTGTCACGGCTGATCAAGGGCTCGCCCGGCAAATGCTCGAACACCCAGGCCTGCAAGCGCGCGACCGGCTCCGGCAACGCAAACACAGGTCGCGGATGACCGCTGTAGACACCGGCCAGCCTGACCAGTTCGCGCAGCGTATACACGTGCGGGCCGACCAGTTCATAGACCTTGCCGACTGTCGCGGGATCAGCAAGCGCGCGCACGAAGGCATCGGCCACATCGCCGACATGCACCGGCTGGAATTTCGCATCGGCGCCACCAAGCGCCATCAGCGGCAGCCAGCGCTGCATCTGTGCGAACAGGTTCAGGAATTTGTCGTCCGCGCCAAAGACCACCGACGGGCGGAACGATGTCACATCGAGGCCGGACGCGAGCATGATTTTTTCACCCTCGGCTTTCGAGCGCTGGTACATCGACGGCCCGTCGGCGGCCGCGCCCAGCGCACTCATGTGCAGCACGCGCCGTACGCGATTGCGCAGGCAAGCCTTGGCGATCCGGCGCGGCAATTCCACGTGCGCGCGCTCGAAGGCCGGCCCCCACGGTTGTCCGGGGCGCGAGTGCAGCACGCCGACCAGGTTGATGACGGCGTCGCAGTGCTGCAGCAGGCGATCGAGTTGCGCGCTGTCATACACATCGGCTTCGACGACTTGCACGGTCGGCAGCACCAGCAGATGACGCGCACGCGCATGGCGGCGCGTCGGCACCAGGACCCGATAGCCGGCATCGACGAGGCGGGAAGCGATGTGCGTACCGATGAAGCCGCTGCCACCGATCAGCAATACCGAGCGAGGATGCATCGTCGTGTTCGTCATCATCAAGGCAGGTCGCCGAGTTCGGCGAGGTTGGCGTCGCGCGGCGCGACCACGCCGAGGCGCGCCTTCAGTGATTGCGGTTTGTTTTCGAATTGCGCCGCATACCAGGTGGCATTGGCGAGCACGTTCTTGACATAGCCGCGCGTCTCGGAAAACGGAATGGTCTCGGCAAACACCGCGCCCTCGACCGGCTTGTCGAGCGTCGAGCGCCACAGCCGCGGCCGGCTGGGGCCGGCGTTGTACGCAGCAGTGGCCAGCGTCTGCGACCCGCCGAGGTTGGCCAGCACCATGTTCAGGTACTGGGTGCCGAGTGTGATGTTGGTACGGATGTCATTCAGGCTGGCGAGGCTGAAGCCGCTCATGCCTATCTTCTTGGCGACATAGTTCGCGGTGCCGGGCATGATCTGCATCAGGCCGGATGCGCCGACCGACGACTTTGCGCTCTTCACGAAGCGCGACTCCTGCCGGATCAGTCCGTAGACCCAGGCCATGTCGAGGCCGATAGGATGGGTGGCCGCGTGCATGATGTCGTCGTGCGGCGTCGGGTAGCGCTGGCTGAGGTCAATCTCGCTCCTGGCGCGGTCGGCGGTCGTGACCATCCGATCGAGCACCTCGCTCTGCCGTGCGAATTCACCGGCGGCCAGCAGCTGGCGCTCGCCGAGCTTGCGCAATTGCCAGTTCCATTCGCGATTGCCCTCGAAGCGCAGCTCGAGGTCGAAGAAGCGCAGCGCATTCTGGAAGCCGGGGTTGGCCGCGGCCTCGGCGATTTCGTCCGAGCGCGGTGGTGTCGGCTTCGGCGGCGGCATGATGGGCAGGCCCAGCTCTTCGGTCGCCAGCAGGCCATAGAAGTGATGCTGGCCGGCGATCAGCTGGAAGTGCTTCAACGCGTCGTCTTTCGATCCCTGCATCGCCAGCGCGCGGCCGCGCCAGTAAGTCCAGGACGGCTCCTTGCGCAGGTCGGCCGGCATCGCATCAATGGCCTTCATTACCATCGCCCAGTCGCCGGCACGCAGCGCCATGCGTGCGCGCCACTGATAGCCTTCCTGCGACAGCGGCGCATCCCAGGTCTTGCGCCACTGGTTCACCGCGTCTTTCGACAGCGTCAGCGATGAAGGCAGCGCAAGCTGCGACCAGGCCAGCGCCTGCGCTTCATGGCTCAGTTTCGATTGCTGTCGCTCGAGGAATCTGAGCGCCTTGTCCGGGTTGTCACGCGCGAGCCGTCCGAGCGCGATCAGGAACAGCTCCTGCGAGGTGCGCGCCGGGGACAGCGCGCGATCGAGCACGGCGGACGGCCTGTCGATCGCCTGCGCGAGCTGCTTGTCATTGACATCGGTGTAATTCGCGATGCGGCGCGCGATGCCGGGCTGGCCAGCCTCGACCGCGAGCCTGACCTGACGCCAGACATCGGCTTCATGGAATTGCTTGTCCTTCGCGAGCCGCCCGATCAACTCCGGGCAGGCGTCCCCGTAGTACTTCGGCTGCACCAGCAGCTCGCGCGCAGCCTTCGCGATGTTCTCGCCTTTGGCCAGCTTCGACGACAGCGCGTAGCATTTGACCTGGGTATCGTCGTTCAGCTGGAACAGCGGGTATTGTTCGTCGAACAGGCGCCAGTCGCGTGCACGGCCCAGCAACAGCAGCCAGTCATTGCGCAGGCGGTCGGCGATCGCGGTGCCGTCGTATTTGTTCAGGAAGGTGCGGATCTCGCCCTCCGGTGTCGACGGCAGTCGCGGATACAGCCGGTAATACTCGACATAGGACGGCACCGGGTAGTCGGCCAGACGCGCGGACAGGCGACCGGCCTCGCCGGTATCACCACGCAGCGACGCTTCGCGCAGCGCGATGAAATCGAGATCGGCCGATGACGCGACGACGGGCGCGCGGCGATGGCCCGGCGCGGCCTCGGCCGACGGCGACAGCGCTGCAGCAGCCAGCAGTGCGCAAAGCAGCGCACACTGCGTCGCGACGGCCAGCGTACGGATCCTCAGGTTGAGCGGCATGGATTTGAGATACTTCATGGGCGGTGCCTGCACTGCATCTGCTGAATGAATTTCCGAGATTAAATTCGTTCTTTAGAATAGCACGCAGCCCACTTTTGAATCGGCAGAGCAATGCCCTTTTTTATTGATGAATAACCTGTCCACAAAGTCGGAATTGCGTGCGGCCTTGATTGCAGCACGGCGCCGGATGCCGGCCGATGTGAAGGCGCAGGCGGATGCGCGGATCATTGCGCGGCTGGCCGATTGGATTGACGCACATCAGGTGACGCTGCTCGGCGGCTATCTCGCGATGGCCGGCGAGCCGGAGTTGTTGCCGTTGTACGTGCAGCTGGCCGAACGCGGCATCGGCGTCGCGATGCCGGTGGTGGTCGAGCGCCATCATCCGCTGCGCTTCGTGCGCTGGCAACCGGGTGATCCGCTGGCGCGCGATGCCAGCGGCACGATGGCGCCGGTGGCACGCGACGACTTCGTGCAGCCGGATGCGGTGATTGCGCCCTGCATCGGGTTCACCGCGCAAAAGCTGAGGCTGGGCTATGGCGGCGGTTATTTCGACCGCACGCTCGCGGAGTCACCGCGGCCGCTCGCCGTCGGTGTCGCGTATGCGAGCGCGCTGGTGGCATTTGCGGCCGATGCGTTTGACGTGCCGCTGGACGACATCATCACCGACTGAAGACAGGCCCGTCGCGCGGGCCCGCCTGTTTGATGCCCCGCGCTGCGCGCCGGTCAGCCCTGCAAGTCCTTCCAGATCGCCAGCGTCGGCGCCGCCTGGTTCAGCGAATAAAAATGGATGCCCGGTGCGCCGCCGGCGAGCAGTTGTTCGCACAGCTGCGTGACCACATCATGGCCAAAGGCCTTGATCGACGCGGTATCGTCACCGAAGCTGGCCAGCTTCAGCCGTATCCAGCGCGGTATCTCGGCACCGCACATATCGGAGAAACGCATCAGCTGCGTGTAGTTCGTGATCGGCATGATGCCGGCCACGACCGGTACGTCGACGCCAAGCTTTTGCGCATCTTCGAGGAAGCGGAAGTACGCGTCGCTGTTGTAGAAATATTGCGTGATCGCCGAGTTCGCACCGGCCTTCACCTTGCGCGCGAAATTCTGCAAATCGTCCTGGGGCGACTTCGCCTGCGGATGCATCTCGGGATACGCCGCGGTCTCGATGTGGAACCAGTCGCCGGTCTCGGCACGGATGAACTCGATCAGCTGGCTTGCATAGCTGAGCTCGCCGGCCAGACCGCCAAAGCCGCTCGGCAAATCACCGCGCAACGCGACTAGTTGGCGAATGCCATGCGCCTTGTATTCAAGGATGATCTCGCGCAAATCGGCGCGTGAGCGACCGATGCAGGACAGATGCGGTGCGGCCTTGTGGCCTTCATTGTGGATCTCGAACACGGTGTCGCGCGTGCCGGCCTGCGTAGAGCCGGCGGCACCGAAGGTCACCGAAAAATACTCGGGCTTCATCTCTGCCAGTTGCTTGCGCGTGGCGCGCAGCTTATCGGCGCCCTCCGGCGTCTTCGGAGGGAAAAATTCGACGCTGAAATTCGGTTGTGACGTGAACATTGCTTATCTTCTTATCAGCAGCGCAGACAGCGCCCAGGAGATGACGCTGTATACGAATGCGGCCAGCACCGCAGAACCAAAGCTGGCAACCTGGAACCCGCGAACCAGGTCGGCGACTGCCCAGAACATCAGGCCATTGATCACGAACACGAACAGCCCCAGCGTGAGAAAGGTCACGGGCAGGGTCAGGAAGATCAGGATAGGGCGGATCAGCGTGTTCACCAGCCCCAGCACCAGCGCGGCGAACAGCGCGGTAGGGAAACTGTCGACCTGCACGGCTGCCAGCAGGTGCGGCAGCGCGAAAATGGTGGCGGCGTTGATCAGCCAGATGAGCAGCAGGCGCATGGGAGGGAGACGTTGTAGTCAGCACAGCGACCCTGCAACAGCAGGGTCACCGCCTGACGGAAAGCACGACCGGCGATGCGACCGGGACCGGCCCGGCTGCATCGCCACCGGCCACCATCAGTAACGATAGTGCTCCGGCTTGTACGGACCGTCCTGCTTGACGCCGATGTAGGCGGCCTGCTCTTCGGTCAGCCTGGTCAGCTGCGCGTTGAGCTTCTTCAGCTGCAGCAGCGCGACCTTTTCATCGAGGTGCTTGGGCAGCGTGTAGACGCCGATCGGGTAGTCCTTCGTGTTGGTGAACAGCTCGATCTGCGCGATGGTCTGGTTCGCAAACGACGAGCTCATCACGTACGACGGATGGCCGGTACCGCAACCGAGGTTCACCAGACGACCTTCAGCCAGCAGGATGATGCGCTTGCCATCCGGGAAGATGATGTGATCGACCTGCGGCTTGATGTTTTCCCATGCGTAGTCCTTCAGCGCGGCGACCTCGATCTCGTTGTCGAAGTGGCCGATGTTGCAGACGATGGCCTGGTCTTTCATCTTCTTCATGTGCTCATGCGTGATCACATGGTAGTTGCCGGTCGCGGTGACGAAGATGTCCGCATGCTCGGCTGCGTAATCCATGGTCACGACGCGGTAGCCTTCCATCGCTGCCTGCAGCGCGCAGATCGGGTCGATCTCGGTGACCCAGACTTGCGCGGACAGCGCGCGCAGCGCCTGCGCCGAGCCCTTGCCCACATCGCCATAGCCGGCCACGACGGCGATCTTGCCGGCGATCATGACGTCGGTCGCGCGCTTGATGCCATCGACCAGCGATTCACGGCAGCCGTACAGGTTGTCGAACTTGGACTTGGTGACCGAGTCGTTGACGTTGATGGCCGGGAAGGCCA
>JACCDH010586466.1_pt1 | contig 21541 bp, 21 predicted proteins | sample 7442481 | NCBI WGS metagenome assembly JACCDH01 (sample SAMN15323433, study PRJNA562643) | freshwater metagenome | isolation source: river surface water | place: USA:Blue River Watershed | collected 2017-08-15
CAGGATTGAAAGGGCAGACGCTGTTGGGCTTGTATACAATCCCGCGCAGACCGCCATTCTATGAAAACTGTTCACAAGTCCGTACTGATCTGGTACAACCCGCACGAGATGTATGCCCTGGTGACCGATGTAGCCCAGTATCCGCAGTTTTTGCCTTGGTGTGACCATGCCCAAGTTCTGGAACATGATGGCCAGGGAATGACGGCCGAGGTGGGCATTTCTTTCAGCGGCATCCGCCAAACGTTTACCACCCGCAACCGGCACACCGAACCCAGCCAAGTGGGAATGCGTTTGGTCAAAGGTCCATTTTCCAAACTCGACGGTGTCTGGAACTTCCACCCACTTGGGGACGGCTCGCAGCGCGCCTGTAAGGTGGAGCTGGTACTGAACTATGGATTTGACAATGCCACGCTCGGCAAGCTGGTCGGTCCCGTGTTTGACAAAATTGCGGCGAGCCTGGTGGATGCTTTTGTCAAGCGTGCGCAACAGGTTTATGGTGACTGAGGCGCTTTTTGCCGTGACGGTGGTGTTAGCCACCGGGCCCCGGCAGGTTCACGTTTGCCATTTGCAGGTGGCACAAGGCTGCACTGCTGCCATGGCCGTACGGCAAAGTGGCTTGCTGGAGCCCCTAGAAAAATCTGAAATTGAACAATTGACCTTGGGAATCTGGGGCCAGAAGGCCAGTGGCCAGCAGCAGTTGCGCCCACACGACAGGGTGGAGCTTTACCGCGCCCTGCAAGTGGACCCCAAGGTCGCACGCCGTGAACGTTTTGCCAAACAGGGCGCCAAATCCGCAGGTCTATTTGCAAAACGCCGGGCAGGTGCCAAGGCTGGCTACTAGCGGCCCCGGCGCCGCGCCTACTTGCAATCGGCGTCGATCACGGTTTGAATGCGTTGGGCTTCGGCTGCGCGTGTTGCATCGTCCATGACTTCCCGTTCGCCGGCAGCGTTGGTGCGCGACAAGCGGACACCAGAATCAAACGCCGCTTTGGCCTGCTTAGCGCGTGCGCAGTTCTCTACTTTGGCCTTTGCCACACGCTCTTCTTCAGCCTTGCGTTTGGCGGCTTCTGCATCTGTGGCCTGTTTTTTCTTGGCTTCGAGCTCTTTGTCTACACCAGCGCCTTTGGCCGCGCTGCTCGGCAACGCAGGCGCGGGCGCTGTGGGTGTAGCGGATGCATCCGCAGTCGCTGCAGGTGCAGACGCGGCCCGTTGCCCAGTGGGACGCTTCAGAATACTTTTTTCAGGTATGTCAGCGCCCGGGGCACGGTCGCTAAAGACCTTGCGCCCGTCCTTGTCCACCCACTGCCATTGGGCCCAGGTGCCTGTGACGGATAGGGCCAAAACGGCTGCCAAAAGTGCGTGAAAGGGTTTCATACAAGCAAGTGTAGCGCGCGGGGCAGGGCAAGGACAAATCGACGCGGGTACAATCCGATTTTTGGAGCTTTGACATGCGCCTTCTCGGCAAAGCGCTCACCTTCGACGATGTGTTGTTGGTGCCAGCGTTCTCCCAAGTCCTTCCCAAGGACACCAGCCTCGCCACCCGTTTCTCCCGCAACATCGCACTGAACCTGCCGCTCGTTTCCGCGGCTATGGACACAGTGACCGAAGCCCGCTTGGCGATAGCTATAGCGCAAGAGGGTGGCATGGGGATTGTTCACAAAAACCTGACTGCGGCCGAACAGGCTGCGCAGGTCGCCAAAGTAAAGCGCTACGAGTCCGGGCTGCTACGTGACCCGGTGGTCATTACACCGGAAACCACGGTGCGCCAGGTGATTGCGTTGTCAGAGCAGCTGGGGGTGTCCGGATTCCCGGTTTGCGATGGCGGCAAGGTGGTCGGTATCGTGACAGGGCGTGACTTGCGGTTCGAGACCCGCTATGACCAACCGGTGCGTGAAATCATGACACCACGCGAACGGCTGATCACGGTTCCCGACGGCACGACACCAGAGGCCGCCAAGGCCTTGCTGAACAAACACAAGCTGGAACGCTTGCTGGTGGTCAACGAAGCCTTCGAGCTCAAGGGCTTGATCACCGTCAAGGACATTACGAAACAACTCAACTTCCCTAACGCCGCCCGGGATTCTGCAGGTCGTCTGCGTGTAGGCGCTGCCGTCGGAGTAGGCGAGGGCACCGAGGCCCGTGTGGAGGCGCTGGTGGCAGCAGGTGTCGACGCCATCGTTGTTGACACCGCGCATGGTCACAGCAAGGGGGTGATTGATCGGGTGCGCTGGGTCAAACAAAACTTTCCCCAGGTGGATGTGGTGGGCGGCAATATTGCCACCGGTGCTGCGGCGCTGGCTTTGGTCGAAGCGGGAGCAGATGCGGTGAAGGTGGGTATTGGCCCTGGCTCCATCTGTACTACGCGCATAGTGGCTGGCGTGGGCGTCCCTCAAATCATGGCCGTGGACAGTGTTGCCACCGCCTTGCGCGGTACCGGTGTTCCGCTTATTGCCGACGGCGGTATTCGTTACAGCGGAGATATTGCCAAAGCGATCGCAGCTGGTGCGAGCACCGTGATGATGGGAGGCATGTTTGCAGGTACCGAAGAAGCGCCTGGCGAGGTGATCTTGTACCAGGGCCGCAGCTACAAGAGCTATCGCGGTATGGGCTCCATCGGCGCCATGCAGCAAGGCAGTGCAGACCGCTACTTCCAGGAGTCGAGCACCGGAAACCCCAATGCTGACAAACTGGTGCCCGAAGGTATCGAAGGTCGTGTTCCTTACAAGGGCTCTATGGTGGCTATCGTGTTCCAAATGGCCGGCGGCATTCGGGCCAGCATGGGTTATTGCGGTTGCGCCACCATCGAAGAGATGCAGAACAAGGCCGAATTCGTGGAAATCACGACGGCGGGTATTCGGGAAAGCCACGTCCATGACGTGCAAATTACCAAAGAAGCCCCCAACTACCGCGCGGAATGATCGGTACCTTTCCCATGCACCAGAAAATTCTCATTCTTGATTTCGGCTCCCAAGTCACGCAGCTGATTGCCCGCCGTGTACGTGAGGCCCATGTGTTTTGCGAAGTGCATCCTTGCGATGTCAGTGATGAATGGATTCGGACGTACGCCGCGGATGGTCAGCTAAAAGGCATCATCCTTTCCGGCAGCCACGCCAGCGTGTACGAAGAAGCTACGGACAAAGCGCCTCAAGCGGTATTTGAGTTGGGGATTCCAGTGCTGGGGATTTGCTATGGCATGCAAACCATGGCACAGCAACTTGGCGGCAAGGTCGAAGCCGGCCACACGCGCGAATTTGGTTTCGCCCAGATACGAGCTCACGGCCATACGGCTCTGTTGGACGGCATCCAGGATGCAGTGAATGCGCAAGGCCATGGCTTGCTGGATGTCTGGATGAGCCACGGAGACAAAGTCACTGAACTCCCCCCTGGCTTCAAGCTTATGGCCAGCAATGCAGCCTGCCCAATTGCTGGCATGGCGGACGAGTCGCGTAATTTCTATGCCGTGCAGTTCCATCCAGAAGTGACGCACACAGTGCAGGGGCAAGCCATGCTAGAGCGCTTTGTGCTCAGCATTTGTGGCACCCGTGCGGACTGGATCATGGGCGACTACATCGCCGAGGCCGTTGAGCGCATTCGTGCCCAAGTCGGTGATGAAGAGGTCATCCTTGGGCTCTCCGGTGGGGTCGACTCGTCTGTAGCGGCCGCATTGATCCACCGTGCCATAGGGGATCAGTTGACTTGCGTGTTTGTGGACCATGGTCTATTGCGCCTCAATGAGGGCGATATGGTAATGGACATGTTTGTTGGCAAGCTGCATGCCAAAGTCATCCGCGTAGATGCCTCAGCCCAGTTCCTGGGGCATCTCGCCGGTGTGAGCGAGCCTGAAGCCAAACGGAAAATCATTGGCCGCGAGTTTGTGGAAGTCTTCAAGTCAGAGGCCGCAAAACTAACGGCATCGGGTGCCTCCAAATCCGGTGCAAAGTGGCTGGCACAAGGCACCATTTATCCAGACGTCATCGAATCAGGTGGAGCCAAGACAAAAAAAGCGGTCACGATCAAGAGTCACCACAACGTGGGCGGGCTACCCGAGCAACTGGGCCTCAAACTTCTGGAACCGTTGCGCGAGCTGTTCAAGGATGAGGTACGTGAGTTGGGGGTGGCCCTCGGCTTGCCGGCCGACATGGTGTATCGCCATCCGTTTCCCGGCCCAGGCTTGGGCGTGCGTATCTTGGGTGAGGTCAAGAGAGAATACGCAGACTTATTGCGTCGAGCCGATGCCATCTTCATTGAAGAGTTGCGCAAAGCGCCTTATGAGGGCAGTAACGCCTTGGGTGCAAACCCACGCCACGTGCCCAAAACTTGGTACGACGCGGTATCCCAGGCCTTTACGGTTTTTTTGCCGGTAAAAAGTGTGGGGGTCATGGGCGACGGCCGAACCTATGACTATGTTGTGGCTTTGCGTGCCGTGCAAACCAGCGACTTCATGACCGCTGACTGGGCTGAATTGCCTTACAGCCTACTAAAGACAGTATCTGGTCGGATCATTAATGAGGTGCGCGGTATCAATCGTGTGACCTACGACGTCAGTAGCAAACCGCCCGCCACCATCGAGTGGGAGTAGGGGGGATCGCTCCTAGGGAAATCCCGAGAGCGAATAGGTTTTCCGCAGAATCAACGTAAAAAGTTCATACGGCGCCCCTCGGGGCGCTGACTTTTTATGCGAGCTTGGTGCACAATGTTTTCATGAACACCGAGCATCTGATGGGCCTCCACACAGACTCCGACACGCTGCATTTTTTGGAAGATGAGGTAGTCGGCGGGGCTGCCAAGGAGCCGGTGTGGCGTTTGCTGGTGGTGGATGACGAACCGGATGTTCACCGGGCGACAACCTTTGCACTGGCTGGCGTTCGGATTTTGGGGCGGGCATTACATTTTCTGCATGCGTATTCTGCTGCGGAAGCCAGCCAAATTCTCAACGCGGAACGTGATGTTGCTGTAGTGCTGCTCGACGTTGTGATGGAGCGGGAGGATGCCGGCTTAGCGCTGGTGAAGACGATTCGCCAAGACCTGCGCCTCAACGAGCTGAGAATTATTTTGCGAACTGGCCAGCCCGGTTACGCACCAGAGATCGAAACCATCCATGATTTCGATATTAACGACTATAAAACCAAGTCCGAACTAACACGTACCAAGCTCTACGCGACAGTAACGGCGGCATTGCGGGCGTATGAGCAGATTCGGAAATTAGACGAATTGGCTTTTTATGACCGGTTATCTTGTCTGCCTAACCGCAACAAGTTCATTGACCTGAGTGAAGAGCGGCTTAAGAACCAGCCCATGGCGGACGACGTCATTGCTATTCTGGACATTGACGACTTTTCTGAAATTAATGATGCCTTGGGGCATCAGCAGGGCGATCGCTTGCTGCAGTCGGTCGCAGACCGACTCAAGGCAGAGCTGGGTAATGAAGTAATTTTGGCTCGCATTGGCAGCGACACCTTTGGGCTCATGGGCGAACAGTCCGTGGTCAATCCTTTGCGGGTGTTGGCCATGTTTCGGGAGCCTTTCCAAGTGCAAGATGATTCCATGGTGGTGACCGCCACCATGGGATTGACCAAGCTGCTATCAGATGGTGTATCCGGGCGCGATGCCCTTAAGGATGCCAATATCGCACTCAAGCGTGCCAAAAAAAGCCGTCGTGGCAGTTTTGTTATGTTTTCGAGCGAAATGGGATCGGACATCCGCGAGCGTGTCCGTCTCCTGCAAAGTCTGCGCAGTGCTGTGGAAAGCGAGCGCTTGTTCATCGTCTACCAGCCGCAAATTAACCTTAGCAGCGGCAAGGTAGTGGGTATGGAGGCACTCATACGCTGGCGCAACGAAGATGGAACCTTTGTTCCGCCTGATCGATTCATCCCGCTTGCTGAAGCTTCCGGCATGATTGTGGCCATTGGCGACTGGGTATTGCGCATGTCTTGCCATGAACTGGTGCGCCTGCAAGCGCTGGGGTTGACCGATTTGCGAATGTCGGTCAACGTCTCTCAAATTCAGTTTCGGCACCCTGAGTTTCTGGAGAAACTCAATGCCGCTTTGTTGGACACGGGAATCCGTCCGAATTGCCTTGAGTTGGAAATAACGGAGTCAGTGGCAATGGAGGATGCCGACTTCATGCTTGAGACACTGAATCTGGTGCGAGAGCTGGGTATTTCCATCGCAATTGATGACTTCGGAACTGGCTATTCATCACTCAGCCAGTTGCGCCAATTGCCGATAGACCGGCTCAAGATCGATAGGGCATTTGTATCTGAGTTACAAAAAGACATGTGCGGTGGGCATATCGCTTCCATGGTGATTGAGCTGGGGCGCAATCTCAATTTGACGGTTATTGCCGAAGGTATAGAAGAGGAGGCTCAAGCGGAAGCCCTGCGCGCCTTGGGCTGCCACGAGGGACAAGGATATTTGTATGCCAAGCCTATGACACCGCCTCTGCTGAAAGAATGGCTAGTCGCTCGAGGTAGCATCTCCTGAACGCCTTGCTACCGAGCATATGCACCTAGGTGCAAGCTAGTAGGATTAGGGGATGACACAAGACACCGCTTTTATGCGCCTGGCGCTGGAGCAAGCCCAAGAAGCGCGCAAAGATGGAGAAATACCGGTCGGGGCCATTGTTGTCAAAGAGGGGCGTGTACTGGGTGTTGGTCGCAATATGTCTGTTGCTACTCATGACCCAAGCGCACACGCTGAGATCGTAGCTTTGCGTGCCGCTGCACAAACGTTGGGCAATTACCGGCTGGAAGGCTGTGAGCTTTACGTCACGCTAGAACCCTGCGCCATGTGTGCTGGCGCGATACTACATGCCCGCATTAGCCGATTGGTATACGGTGCAGCAGACCCCAAGACAGGTGCTGCTGGATCAGTAATGGACCTTTTTGCCAATTCACGGCTGAACCATCACACCCAGGTTTGTGCAAACGTGCTGGCTGACGAATGCTCCGGCACATTGCGCAGTTTTTTTCAGGCCCGACGACAAACCCGGGCAGCACAGGCCCAAGCACTCTCAGATGATGCCTTGCGGACGCCGCTGTCAGTGTTTGCTGACCTGCAGGACTACCCTTTTACTCCCCACTTCTTTATCGATGTCGAAAAGTTGCATGGTTGGCGCATGCACTACCTGGATGAAGGTTGCGCAGAGGCGGCCTGTGTCGTACTTTGTTTCCATGATCTACCAGGGTGGAGTTACCGGTTCAAGGCGTTGATTCCAGCGTTGAAAGCGAAGGGGCTTCGTGCCCTTGTGCCAGATTTGATAGGCTTTGGTGCCAGCGACAAACCCAAGAAGGAAACAGCGCACACCATAGACCTGCATTTGCGGAGTTTACAAATGCTTCTGGCGTCTTTAGGGGCTCCGAAATTGCTGATCGTGGCTGAAGGCAAAGCGCTTCACTTGGCGCGCATGCTAATGCAAAGCAAAGTTGTCCGCGTGATCAATGTGGTTCAAGTCGCATCCGACCCTGATGTTGCTTCCGACTCTCGTCCGTTTCCAGACAAAGGTTATCAAGCCGGGTGGAAGGCTGCTGCAAAACTTGTTCAGCAAATGGAGCAGGCCTCAGGCAAGCCAGAACATCCAGTGGATGGAGTCATTCTGAATGGCACCCCGGACATGATGGCGGAGCAGATTTTCAGCATCACTTGCAACGGATAATCACCTATGGTGAAAAAACACATTTACATTTACTCCCCGTCGGGGGCCGTGCGCGACAAAGCGGCATTCAAACGTGGGATAAAACGCCTAGCAGCCCTCGGTTACGACGTTGAATTGGACGCCGATGTTTTAAGCAGCCATATGCGTTTTGCGGGTGATGATGACACCCGTTTGGCAGCGATTCACCGAGCTGCGGCAAGTGGCGCAGACATTGCAATGATCTCTCGGGGAGGCTACGGACTCACACGTATTCTGGATGGCATTCGCTACAAGACTATTGCGAAGGCGATTGAGCGCGGTACCCAGTTCGTTGGTATCAGTGACTTCACTGCATTTCAAATGGCGCTCCTTGCCAAAACGGGAGCGGTTACGTGGGCCGGCCCGGCCTTGTGCGAAGGCTTTGGCGTAGGCGGGGCCCCTGATTTGCAGCCCGATGACATCATGGAAGACTGTTTTCATGACATGGCCAGCGGGCAGGGGGAAGGTACCGGTTGGCGCCAGAACCATGCGTGGCCAAGGGCGACACCTTTAAGTGTTCACCATGCCACCGTGTGGGGCGGCAATCTCAGCGTGCTGGTGTCGATGGTCGGAACACCGTATTTCCCCGCTATCAAGGGCGGCATTTTATTTTTGGAGGATGTTGGCGAGCATCCCTATCAGATCGAACGTATGCTGACCCAGCTTTTGCTCGCAGGCATTTTGTCAAGCCAAAAGGCTGTGGTCTTGGGGCAATTCACAGGCTTTGCGCTGAATTCGCATGACAAAGGTTTCAAGCTAAACACCGTAGTTGCTTGGCTTCAATCGCGACTAAAGGTGCCCGTGTTGACCAACTTGCCCTATGGGCATGTCCAAACCAAAGTGTTATTGCCTGTGGGTAAGTCAGCAGATTTGGCTGCTGAAGGCAAAGATGTGATGCTGGTTTGGGGGCACTGACGCTACTAGTGATCCAACGGGCTGCTACGTGCGCTAAGGCCACGGGGTAGGAGGCCATCAAACATGGCATTGATATCCGCCAACTGTTTCCTCGCCGCTGCCTCACCATCCAGTGCGGCTATTGCAGCCATTACATCTCCTCGAAGGTACCAGAGGTCCTGCACATCATCAGCATAGGTTACACGCAACTGAACAACAGGATATGCCTGTGCCCCTCGCTCACCGAGGATGTCCAGCATGGCATGACGAATGTCATTCAGTGTCCGGGCCGGAAGCCTGGCTTCAGTGCCAACGCTACTTTTCAGTAGACTGTTCATCAAATTAGAAGGAGTCCAACGCATATATATTTCTTCTCAAACCAGTTGCCGTGCGACCATAAGCAAACCCAATGCCATGGGCAATAGGGTGTGATACCGGGTATGCGAGATATACAACACTGCACATCGAGGAGAACTCCGCCTAAAGTGCTTCGAACATTGTTTGGCTATAGCGTTATCAATTTCAAGCTTAGTGCTTTTGAAGCTTAGTCAAATGCCGAATAAGCCTTGAAAATCAAAGCTGTTTCTTTTTGCTGCCGGGTGACGTTTCGTCTGCTCTATTTCCCACTCGTATGCCCTAAACTCAGCAACTAGATAAGCACAGGATCAATTGGGAATGGGTGTTCAAGCGACCGTTGTATTCACCGACTTACACGGCAGCACTGCGGTGTTTGAAGCGTTGGGCAATGCACGCGCCACTGAATCCGTGACCCAGATTACGACTTGGATCACTGTCCAATGTGAAAAGCATGGTGGACGTCTTATCAAGACACTCGGTGATGGAGTGATGGTCATTTTTTTGGATCCTAGCCAAGCTGTTGCTGCGGTTGTAGATATCCAGAGACTGCATCACAAAAAGACTGTGCGCCTGCAGTCTGGGCTGCGGTTGCCCATACGTATTGGATTGGCTTCGGGCGAGGTTGAGATGGTTGCAGATGACTGTTACGGTGACGCTGTTAACGTAGCCTCCAGATTGTGCGATTTGTGTGGTCCACATCAGATTTGGGCTAGTGCAAGTACGCTGGAAACGGTCCAAGAAGTACGCGGTAGTAATTTCCGGATGTTGGGCCCCATTCATATTCGTGGCCGAGCCGAACCATGCAACGTATTTCAGATTGAGTGGCGTGAGGAAGAGCCGTCGGACTTTCTGACAATGCAGGCACAACTCAGTCCTGAGGATTTGCTTGACCTCGGAGATGCGCTGGGGCGTGAAGTTGTATTGCAATGGATGGATACAGTAAAAAGCTTCAAGTCCTTTGAGTTGCCGATTCACATTGGGCGTGTCAAAAGTGTGGAGTTTGTGGTTAATGATCCCCGGGTGTCACGCACACATGCACGCTTGGAGTGGCGTAACGGTTGCGTTATGTTGGTAGACATGAGCAGCTACGGAAGCTGGGTACGTTTCTCTGAGGCCGGTGGCGCTGACGTTCTGTTACGCAGAGAAGAGTGCGTATTGCATGGCAAAGGAGAATTGGCCTTGGGAGCATCTTTCGCAGATTTGAGTGCTCCGACTGTGACGTTCACGATTAAATAAGTCTCAGACTCTCAGCTTCTTTTATTTACATAATATACATCGTATGAAGTACAATAAGCACAGGAAGTACCCCCGCCGTTCTTGTCAAACCCATTTGGTTGATAGGTATCCCATCAAATACCATTGGCAATTGGAAGTCCAACCTGCGAAGCTGCAGCGCAAAGATTGAAGCTCTCTACCAAGCCCCTTTGGGTCGTCTGGCGCGAATAAAGGCGGCAATGATGGCGGTGGAATCAGTATTTTTGACGCGCTCCGCGAAATCAATGGCCGTCAACCCCAGATCATTTTTAATGGTTGGATCAGCGCCAGCTTCCAGCAGCATCTTCACGGCGGAAGCGTTACCGTACATGGCGGCCATCATCAACGGGGTTGTGCCATTGGGTGACGCTGCGTCGATATACGCATGCTGGTCTAGCAACAACTGCATAACCGCAATATGGCTCTCAGTCGCAGCGTAGTGCAACGGCGCCCAGCCAGACTTGTTCACGTCAGCGTCTCGCTCAATCAATAGCGCACACACCTCCAAGTAGCCGCGCAATGCAGCCAACATCAAGGGGCTCTCATCTTGCGCGTTGCGCGCCTCGACCTTCAGATCCGGCTGCCGCACAAGCAAAGATGCAACTTTGGGAGCGGGTACTTTCAACGCCGCAATCAGTGCGGGAACACCTTTCGGGTTTGGGGTGTTGGGATCAAATCCGCGCTCGAGGAGTTGGGCGACCACAACAGGATTGTCTGCATCCACTGCATGAAAAAAATCTTCGTAAGAACCCGCACTTGCAGGATTTATTGCAATAAAAACAAGAAGATACAGTACCTTCTTAAACTGATTTCGCATAAGATTTTGGGCGAAATAAGGTATCAAAATTTTCGCTACTCACATCGGCAATGGTTTGAAGATCGCACGACTTGAGGGTGGCCAGTGTTTGCGCGACATAGGGTACATACGAAGGATTATTGGTTTTGCCTCGAAACGGAACTGGTGCCAAGTATGGGCTATCGGTTTCGATCAGCAAACGATCCATGGGTACCAAGGCAGCCACATCTCGAATGGCTTGCGCGCTCTTGAAGGTCAAGATGCCAGAAAACGAGATATAGAAACCCAAATCCAACGCCGCCTTGGCGACCGCCATGTCTTCTGTGAAACAGTGGAAAACGCCGCCAGCGCACCCTGCTCCGCCCATTTCTCCTTGTTCACGCAGGATGGCGAGTGTGTCTTCCGACGCACTTCGGGTGTGGATCACGAGCGGCTTCTGAACCGTCCGCGCTGCCTGGATATGGCGACGAAACCTCTCACGTTGCCATTCCATATCACCTACCGTGCGATCGCCAAGACGGTAATAATCAAGGCCGGTCTCCCCAATGGCAATCACCTTGGGCAGTGAACCAAGGCGCACCAACTCCGCGACACTCGGTTCCGTCACGCCTTCATTGTCGGGATGAACTCCTGCACTGGCCCAAATGTTCGGATGGGCCAGTGCCAATGAATGAACTGCAGGAAATTCCTCGAGCGTAGTGCAGATACAGAGTGCTCTGTGTACCTGAGCCTGGGCCATGGCCACCTGGATGGCGGGCCAATCAGCCACCAACTCTGGAAACGTCAGGTGGCAGTGGGAATCGGTAAACATGGGAGTTCTTCTCACAAAACTGCAGTATTGCTGCAGTTGGCCCGCTCTATGGGCCTGGTTCTACACGGTCTGGGTGGGGCGGTCAGACGCCATGTGGGCACCCAGGATTTCCTCAATCTTGAGCTTGAGTTGGCGTGACTTTTCGTCTTTGGGAAACAAAATGCCCACACCTTGGGTGCGTCCGCCCGATGCTTTAGGGGGGGTTACCCAAGCCACCTTGCCGGCGACCGGGTAACGCTGTACATCTTCAGGCAAGGACAGCAATACATACACATCGTCGCCCAACGTGTATTCCCGGGTGGTCGGAATAAACACACCACCTTCGGTAAACATGGGAATATAGGCCGCGTACAGGGCGGCCTTCTCCTTGATGGAGAGCTGGATGACGCTGGGGCGGGCGGTAGCGGGATTGGTGCTCATGGTCGCGATCTAATGGCCTGAGTTTAGGGCCGATTGGGCTTGCCCGACAAGCGCCTCAGCCATCAGGCCCGCGTTGAAGGGGTGGTCCATGGTTTTCATGGCATTTGACAGGGCCTTGCTCCACTTGCTCAGTACCGGCATGGTGATACGTAGTGTTCCCAAATCTTTGGATTCAAAAAATCGCGGGGGAGCCCCACAGAGCTTGGCCATCAGATCGTGACAGAGCTTGTGCTGGGCATCGATGATCTGCGCAGCAGTCCAATCCTTGACCGCCATTACGTCGCCATGGGCCATGGCGCGCGGAAAGGCCGCCCAAGCCATGGGGTCGCGGCCCGACTCCGCAAAAAGCAGTGCATCGGCCGGGCGTCCCCCCGTAGCGCGCAACAAAAACTGGGCACGCTCCGCCTGCACTCCCTGGGTTTGCAACCACTGAGCCCCCTCTTCTGTGCTGGGCCACACCATGGTATGGCCTATGCAACGGCTGCGGATGGTAGGCAATAACTGGTGAGCCGATTCGCTGGCCAAAACAAACCGAACATCACCAGCCGGTTCCTCCAAGGTTTTGAGCAAGGCGTTGGCGGTAACGGCATTCATGTTCTCCGCCGGAAACACCAAGACCACTTTGCCACGACCACGGGCACTGGTGCGTTGGGCAAACTCGACTGCATCGCGCATGGCATCCACCCGGATTTCCTTGCTGGGTTTTCGCTTTTTGTCGTCAATCTCGCCTTGTGCTTTTTCACTCAACGGCCAGCCCATTTCCATCATCGTGGTCTCAGGCATCAGCATGCACAAGTCTGCATGGGTACGTACATCGATAGCGTGGCAGCTGCCGCACTCACCACACGCACCATGTGGGCTGGCACGTTCACACAACCAGGTCCGGGCCAATGCAAGTGCTAGGGCGTATTGCCCCAGGCCGGAAGGCCCCTGCAACAACCATGCATGGCCGCGCTGGCTCAGTAGCGTGTGCAGCTGGGTCTGAATCCAGGGCGCCAGATCATTGTTGGTGCCAGACTCGGTCATGTACGCAGCACTCCGCGGGTACACAATGCGGCATGCACATCGTGCCAAACGGCTGCCGGCGTCTGGTGTGCGTTGATTCGGGCAAATCGTGCTGGGTCTTCGGCTTGGCGGCGTGCATAACCCGCAGCCACATTTTCAAAGAAAGCGATCGGTTGGGATTCGAATTTATCGGGCACTCGGGCGCCAGCCAATCGTTCGGCAGCCACTGCTGGCGGCAAATCAAACCAGACGGTGGTGTGCGGCTGCAGGAGTGCGGTGCCAAGGCTTTGTACCCATTGCTCCAGTTGGCGCAGCACCTGCCAGTCAAAGCCCCGCCCTCCCCCCTGGTAAGCAAAAGTGGCATCGGTAAATCGGTCGCACAGCACCACGTCGCCCCGCGCAAGAGCCGGTACGATGACGCGCTGCACGTGATCACGGCGCGCAGCAAACACCAGCAACGCCTCCGTCATGGGGTCCATACTGTCATTGAGCACCATGCTGCGCAGTTGCTCAGCCAGAGGGGTTCCGCCGGGTTCACGGGTAAGGGTTACGGCATTGCCCTGGTCCCGCAAGGCATCCGCCAGGGCTTGGATATGGGTGGATTTGCCTGCCCCGTCGATGCCTTCAAAACTGATGAAAAGTCCGCTCATGCCACCCTTGTGCTTGCGTCAAGCCTTATTGGCCGCGCTGGTATTTGTTGACTGCCCTATTGTGCGCGTCAAGAGACTCGCTGAACTCGCTACTGCCGTCACCGCGCGCCACAAAATACAGTGCCTTGCTGGCTGCAGGCTGCACCGCAGCCAATAGCGCCGCTTTGCCCGGCATCGAAATGGGACTGGGAGGAAGGCCCTCACGGGTGTAGGTGTTGTAGGGCGTGTCGGCCAGCAAGTCCGCACGACGCAAATTGCCATCAAAGGCCGATCCCAAACCATAGATCACGGTGGGGTCGGTCTGCAGGCGCATGCCAATCAGCAGACGGTTGTTAAAAACCGCGGAAATCAGGGCTTGGTCGCTAGCTTTGCCTGTTTCCTTTTCGATGATGCTGGCCAGCACCAGAGCGTCTTCGGGGGTTTTGAGTGGAATTTGTGGGTTACGCAGGGACCAGGCGGCGTCGAGCTGCTGGTCCATGGCACGCAGCGCACGCTGTAACACGGCCAAATCGCTGGAGCCCTTGGCGTAGGTGTACGTATCGGGGAAAAACCGCCCCTCCGGATGGACCCCGGTACGGCCCAGCTGAGCCATCAGCGCTTGGTCGGACAAACCCGCACTCTCCGCTTGCAAATGTGGGGCCTTGCGCAAGGCGTCACGCACTTGCCCAAAGTTCCAGCCTTCCACCAGCGTCACGCTGCGCAGGGCTTGGTCTCCATCAACCAGCTTGCGCAACAGGCTGTGGGGAGTACTGCCGGCTTCTATTTCATAACTGCCCGCCTTGATGGCGCGTGATTGGCCTGACAGGCGGAACCACCAGAAGAGTAGGCTTGAGGCTGTCTGCACACCGGCTTGGGTTACCGTGCTGGCGACTTGGCGGGCACTGGCGCCCGGTGGAATCACCACGTCCACAACCGGCGTGTTAAGCACGAGCGGCGACTGCACCCAAACATAGCCCGCCCCCAGCATCCCCAAAGCGGCGAGTAGCACCGCAGCAAAAAACAAGCGCACAGCCCTACTTCCCGTCAGTCATCAAAAGCGGAATGATAATTCAGCCATGAGTACCCAGCCCTCCTCTACTGCTGCCGTTGGCACCCTGCATGGTGTGGCCCATCTGAGCCATCTGGGCGTGATCCAGATTGAAGGCGATGACGCCGCCAAATTTATCCACGGTCAGCTGACACATGACTTTGCGCTGCTGGACCTGAACAATGCCCGCTTGGCTGCCTTTTGTTCAGCCAAAGGCCGTATGCAGGCCAGTTTCATCGGTTTCAAACGCCCTACGGGTGAGATTCTTTTGGTGTGCAGCATGGACTTGCTCGCTCCAACGCTCAAGCGCCTGTCCATGTTTGTGATGCGCGCAAAGGCCAAGCTCAGCGACGCCACTGATCGGTATTCCATCTGCGGCCTGTCCGGAAATGCTACAAAAAACATAGCTATTCACGCAGATTCTGTATGGTCCAAAGCCGATTTGGATACCGAATCTGTGATTCAGCTTTATCCAGCAGACGGAACCCCACGGCAACTATGGATCGCTCCGGTGGGAACCCCAGCTCCGCAGGGGGCTCCCATGGCGCTGGACACATGGCTGTGGGGCGAGGTGCGCAGCGGCGTGGCAACGCTGAATCAAGCGGTGTTAGAAGCCTTTGTGCCGCAGATGCTGAATTACGAATCGGTGGGCGGTGTGAACTTCAAGAAAGGCTGCTACCCGGGCCAAGAGGTGGTCGCGCGCAGCCAGTTCCGTGGCACGCTCAAGCGCCGGGCATTTGTGGTGCACAGCCAAGTGGAGCTGCAAGCCGGTCAGGAAATCTTCACCCCGGCGGACGCCACCCAGCCGGTTGGTACCGTAGTACAAGCGGCCAAGGCCCCTGGTGGTGGTATGGACGCCATCGTCTCCTTGCAACTCTCGGCACTGGAAGCCGGGCCCTTGTTGGCTGCAGATTCGACTCTGCAGCTCTTGCCTCTACCCTACCCTCTGCTGGACGACATTTAAACCTTCTTTTTCTGTCCGCCGGGGCTCCGGGGACTGCTGGCTGGATTCATAATGAAGGGGCCAAATAATGCGTCGGGAAGGGAATGTCTGCTTATGTCAACGCCGCTTAGCAAAGAAGAAGCATTTGCCCGCCTGGGCGCCATCACCCGGGAAATGCACGAAGCATTGACGGTGCTGGGTGGGAACCAGTTGAGCACCATCGTCCAGGAAATCCCGAACGCCCGAGACCGTTTGGCCTATGTCGGCAAGATGACCGAAGACGCGGCCAACAAGGTGCTGACCTTGGTGGAAACCGCCAAACCCGAATGTGATGACCTGGCGACCCGTGGTGTGCAGTTGGGGGAATCGCTGGCCCGCTTGGCTGCGGCCCCGGACATGAGCGTGAACAAAGCCCGCGGCCTGATGGTGGTTTGCGGCAAGTTCGCCCAAAGCACCGCCAAGTTTGCCGAGGGCCAGGGCGCTGTGCTCAGCGACATCATGATGGCCCAGGACTTCCAGGACTTGTCAGGCCAAGTGATCAAAAAGGTCATCGACATCATCACCCGCACTGAAATGCAACTCGTCCAGTTGCTCGTCGACAGCTCCCCCACGACGCCCGCGTCGCTTGCCAAATCCGAAAACGCGGAGCCGGTAACCGTGGATAACCATGTGCTGGAAGGCCCACAAACTGCTGAAAGCGCCCTCAAGCAGGATGACGTGGACGATTTGCTGGCGTCGCTGGGTTTCTAGCGTTTACCTCAAGGCCCGCACCATTTCCTGGTGTGCAATTCCGGCCTCTTCAAACACCGGGCCTCGCGGCACAAAGCCTTCTGTGGCATAAAAACCCTCTGCACTGCATTGGGCATGCAGCATGACTTCGCGGTCCCCCCGCGCTTGGGCTTGCGCCATCAGTGCACGCAAGACCTGCAAACCCAAACCCGTCCCCCGCAGTACCCGGTGGGTTGCCATGCGCCCGATACGGGCCACGCCTGGCGCATGCACCAGCATGCGGCCACTGGCAACGACTTGTCCCACAGTGTTTTGCACTACCGCATGTACGGCCTCGGGGTCCGCTTCATCCACGACCAGGTGTTCGGCAATGCCTTGCTCCTCCACAAAAACCGCGCGGCGCAAGGGCGTGATGCGCGCCGCCCAGGTGTTCCAGTCGCCCACGACGCACTGGGTCAACGCAACCCCATCTGTTTGTGCCGCAAACGCCTGGCGCAAGGCCTCGGGCACGGGGCGCGAGGTCTGGCTGGCTGGATCAGCAAACACATAGAGCAGCTCGCCCGACACCAAGAGCGAGACATCCCGAAAAATGCCAGCCTCAAACACAATGGACGACTGGCCGACCCGCGCGCAACGCAAGCCAATGTGCAGCTGATCATCGTAGTGCGCCGAGGCGTGGTACTCCAGCGTGGCCTTCTTTACATACAGGTCACCGCCCAGCAGGGCCATGCTCTCCTGGTAAGGCAGGGCCAGCGCGCGCCAGTAGTCGCCCATGGCCGTGTCCGTGTACATCAGGTAGTGGGCGTTGAATACGATCTGCTGCATATCCACCTCAGCCCAGCGCACGCGCAGGGGGTGAAAGAAGCGAAAGTCAGCGCGTTGCAGTGCCATGGGGTACCTCAGGAAATGGAAAAAGCTTGGCGCAGTGCGCGTGCTGCATCGGCATGGGCGGTCGCGGCCTCGGGGATGGCGCGGCCCATCTTGATGAACTCATGCACCATGCCACGGTAAATCTCGAGATCCACTGCGACGCCAGCCATGCGCAGGCGATCGGCGTAGGCCACACCCTCATCGACCAGCGGGTCGCATTCCGCCAGACCTATCCAGGCGGGGGCCACGCCGCCCAGATCCACCTCATATCCATCGGGGCCTTTGCCGTCCAGGGGCGCAAAGCGCCAGTCATCGCGATCGGCCATATTGCGAATGTACTGTTCAAAAAAATATGTGATATGCGGCTCCTCTATCACAAAGCCCGTCGCAAACGTGCGGTGGGAGGGCGTATTCTGGTGTCCAGCACAGCCAGGGTAGAAGAGCAGCTGCAGGGCCAGCGGCACGCCTGCGTTGCGTGCCTCGATGGCGCATGCCGCGGCCAAGGTGCCGCCTGCGCTGTCACCACCCAACGCCATACGGGCAGCTTCCAGCTGACGGGCAGCCCCCTCGCGCACGACCCACTGCACCACATCCCATGCGTCGTTGTGGGCCGTAGGGAACTTGCTGTCGGGGGCCAACCGGTAGTCCACCGAAAGAACTGCACAGTGACCCAGGTGGGCCAGGCGCCGGCACAGGCCATCATGGGTGGCGATGCCGCCTACCGTAAAGCCACCGCCATGGAAGTACACCAATACCGGCAAGGGGCCTGCGGCAGGCGCGTAGTGGCGCACAGGAATGGCAAAGCCATCACGCGCCATGACACTGAAGTCCTCCACCCGCGGCAACTTCTGGGTGGGTAACTCCAACACATTGGCGCCAGCAGCATAGGCGGCACGGGCCTGGTCGGCACTCAGGGCGTGCATGGGTACATGGCCCGCACGGGCAATGCGGTCCACCACGCTGCGCATGGCGGGGGTCAACAGGGCACGCGGATGGGCGTGGCGGTCATGGTGGTGACTCATGGAAACGTGGCTTCTTGCTACAGTGTTTTTTTCAATCCTACACGCGGAGCCGCATGTCCCTCATTTACTACGTGACCCAGATCCAGTTCGAATGTGGTGCCGTGCGCCTGCTCCAACAAGAATGCGAACGCGTCGGCATCAGCCGCCCGCTCATCGTGACCGACCCAGGGGTGAAGGCGGCTGGCATTTTGCAAAAAGCGCTGGATGCCCTGCCCGGCCTGCCTGTCGCAGTATTCGACCAAACCCCCTCCAACCCCACCGAGGCAGCCGTGCGCGCTGCCGCGGCCGTGTACCAGGCCCTAAGCTGCGACGGCCTGATTGCCGTAGGCGGGGGCTCCGCCATTGACTGCGCCAAGGGCGTGGCCATTGCCGCTACCCACGAAGGCCCGCTGACCCATTACGCCACCATCGAAGGCGGCTCGGTGCGCATCACCGAGCACGTGGCACCCATCATCGCAGTGCCCACCACCAGTGGCACGGGCAGTGAGGTTGCACGTGGCGCCATCCTTATCGTGGACGACCACCGCAAACTGGGCTTCCACAGCTGGCACCTGGTCCCCAAAACCGCCATTTGCGACCCCGAACTCACTCTGGGCCTGCCGCCCAAATTGACCGCCGCCACGGGTATGGATGCCATTGCCCACTGCATGGAAACCTTCATGGCGCCTGCCTTCAACCCGCCCGCCGACGGTATTGCACTGGACGGGCTGGAGCGCGCCTGGGCCCACATTGCCCGCGCCACCAACAACGGCAGTGATGTGGAGGCCCGTACCCAGCTCATGAGCGCCAGCATGCAAGGCGCCATGGCCTTTCAGAAAGGGCTCGGCTGTGTACATAGCCTGAGCCACAGCCTGGGTGGTGTGGACCCGCGCCTGCACCACGGCACGCTCAATGCGATGTTTTTGCCTGCCGTCATTTCCTTCAACGCGCAGGCCGCATCGGTGCAAAAAGACAGGCGCTTGCAGCGCATGGCCCACGCCATGGGTCTGGTCTCGGCCAGTGACATCGGCGATGCCATCAAGGACATGAATGCCCGCTTGGGACTGCCCAAAGGACTGGCCGCCATGGGCGTGCAGGAGTCGCAGTTCGACCAGATCATCACCGGTGCCCTGGCCGACCATTGCCACAAGACCAACCCCCGCATTGCCTCGGCGGACGAGTACCGCGCACTCTTGCATGCCTCCCTCTAGGTGCACCGCTGCTCGCGGATGCGTGGCCCTGCTCCCTCAATCGGTATATAAACGCGCCTTCAGGGTTGAAACCGATTTCTTGTGTGTGCCCTTGGGGCACCTAAGGGTGAGTCACAAAAAGAATGCAAACATCTTCTCTCAGGGACTGGATCCGCCAGGGCACCTACCCCAGGCTATTTGTGCCAATTTTCGGCATCATCGTGGTGGTGACATTGGTGCGCTACCACCTCTTGTTCCAGGCTGAGCTGAAGGAAGCCCAAGAGCTGCGGCAGGCCCAAATCGCCACCATTGGTCACTATTTGCCGCCCGCTTTGGCCAACACCAGCGTGCTAGGCACCGCATCCGATGTCCAGGCGGCACTCAAGGTGGCACTGGATTTTCACCCTGAGTTGCAAAACTTGGTGTGGGCGTTCGGCGGCCAAACCTATGAAGCCCGCCAATCTGCGTCACTTCACCCGAATGTGCCCGCATGGTTCGAACGCTTTGCGAGCATGGAGCCCTTGACCCAGGAATATTCAGCTGCACTGCCCGATGGCTCGCAAGCAACCTTGTCTGTGGTGGTGGATGGCAAAGCGTCATTGGAGCAGGCCTGGCGCACCATCGGCACCCAGATGCGGATATCGATCGTCAACGTGATCACCATCGTGGTCTTGCTGACTTTGCTGCTGCGTGCCAACGCCCGCCTGTTGGCCCGTCTCAAGCTTGCAACCGAGAACTTCCGGGGCGGAGCTTTGCACACCCGCATGCTGGAAAAAGGGACTCTGGAGATGCGCGCAGTGGCCCAAGCCTTCAATGCGATGGCCGCGCAGATCCAAACCTTGGTTGGGTCTTTGCAAAGCACACGCTCTGCACACAGCGAACAGCGCCATTTCACCCATCAATTCATCAATGCCCTGCCCTTGCCGGTGTTTGTGCGTGGCCACGACGGCACCTGCCTGGGGGTCAACAAAGCGTGGGAAGAGTTTTTCCATCAGCCCGCCAGCGCCGTGGTGGGGGCGCCGCTGCGTAGCGATTTCGTGGCTATGCCGCACGAGTGTGCGGCCCGCAAGCGGCGCAACCAACCCCAGCAGGACAATGAGATCACCGTCAAAGTGGGCGAGCACGAAGTGCGTGAGATGGCGTACTTCAAGGCGCCCTTCACACTCACCGACGGTAGCCAAGGGGGAACGATTGGTGCACTGGTCGACATCACCGAGCGCAAGCTGGCCCAGGAAGCCTTGCTGGCGGAAAAAGAGCGGGCGGTGATTACCTTGTCCTCCATCGCCGATGGGGTCATCACCACAGACGCGAGCGGGCGCATAGAAACCCTCAACGAGGCCGCCCAGTTTTTGACAGGCTGCACTGCCGCGCAGGCCTTGGGCAAGCCATTGGCGACCGTATTCCAGCGCGATCCTGCCTCCCAACCGCTGCCACACGAGTTGCAGGTCGCACAGTTCCACCTGGTTGAAGCACCGGTGCATGCGTTGAACCAATTCCTGCAGCACCGTTCGGGAGAACGTTACGCCATTGAATTCACCATCGCCCCGATTCGCCAAGCCCAGGGCTCCGCGGTGGGCTGCGTACTGGTTTTCCGCGATGTGACCGAAACCCGCGAGCTGGAGAAGAAAATCTCCTGGCAAGCCCGCCACGATGCCTTGACCGGGCTGAACAACCGCGCTGCCCTGGCTGAGCGACTGACCCATGCCGTGTTTCAGGCACGTGAGTCGCAGCTGCTGCTGGGCATTTGCCTGCTGGACCTGGACCATTTCCAGGCCATCAATGAGCAACACGGCATCTGGGTGGGCGACCGCCTGCTCAAGGAGGTCGCACAGCGCCTGCGGGGCAGTGTGGCGGATGTGGGGGACGCAGCGCGTTTGGGCGGCGATGAGTTCGTGGTCCTGCTGCGCGGGCAGCGTGATCTC
>JACCDH010018834.1_pt1 | contig 21535 bp, 22 predicted proteins | sample 7442481 | NCBI WGS metagenome assembly JACCDH01 (sample SAMN15323433, study PRJNA562643) | freshwater metagenome | isolation source: river surface water | place: USA:Blue River Watershed | collected 2017-08-15
AAACATGGACATAGAGAAATAAGTATTTTTAAACACGGATTAGAATATCTGTCAAGAGTAGTTATCTCAAATGTTAATGTATTCAATATCAATGTTTATGAATTTATTGTCGTGTACTGAAATCAATAACTAACTTTTGATGTACTATCATTTACATCTAAATTTATATCTTTTCCAAAAATTAATGTCCGATTGTCTCGAATATGTCCTGCTGGAAAATCAAAAATTACTGGATAATTGTATTCTTTTACGACATTCAAAATGATTTCTCGATGTGTTCCTCCAAAAAGGGTATCTTTCTCTACATCATAATTAAAATCCCCTACAAAAATTCCCTTTAAGTTTTTGAGTGCACCCGTCCTTTTGAGTGTGTAAATCATTCGGTCTATGCGATACAAATCTTCACCAACGTCTTCAATAAAAAAAATTTTGTTGTACAAATTAACTTCAGAAAAACTTCCAATCATCGAATTAATTATAGATAAATTGCCTCCGATTAAAATACCTTTAGTATTTCCTTTCTTATTCAAAGGATTCGTAGGGATTTCGAAACCATAACCATAGCCAAACAAGGCCTTATAAAGTGTTTGTTTTGCTTCTTCCGATGCAAGTTTCATTCCGCTAGGCATGCTTGCGTGTATCGAGGCTATTCCCAAATTATGAATGGTTGAATGTAATGTTGTTATATCCGAATAGCCTATCACCCATTTTGGCTTTTTTTGAAAAGTAGTAAAATCGAGTTGATCAATAATACGAACCGTTCCGTAACCGCCTCTCGAACACCAAATGGCTTTTATTTTCTTGTCGTTTAATGCAAATTGTAAATCACTTTGTCTTTCATCATCTGTCCCTGCAAAATGATTGTGCTTTTTAAAAGCATTTTTTCCAATAATTACTTCCAATCCCCAACTTTTAGCCAATTCAATACCTGGATCAATTTCCGTGGAATCGGGAACAAAACCAGCAGGAGCAACAATCATAATTGTATCGCCTTTTTTTAGATAAGGAGGTTTAATAAATCGAATTGATTGTGGATAATTTTGAACTTGACGAACTAAATACTCATTTTTCATAGTAGAATTGTAGGTTTTGCATTGCATTAAAAATCCAATAATAAGCAGTTGCAAGTAAATTATTGCAACTCTTTTTTGGTTTTGTAAAAAAAACTTATCATAGACAGCAATAATACTATTTAAATTTAGGAATCTAAAAATTATCAAAATCAAACTTCCATTCTTGTTCCTTTTTATACCACAATTTACCTAGAGAAACTTTCAAAGGACAGTCAAAATTATTGACATATAAAGCTCCTGTTCCTAACCCTTGTGGCATAAAATTCTGTTGCAAAAAAGTCCATTGTGCTATGGCATTCAAACCAATATTTGACTCCAATGCCGATGTAATCCACCAACCAATTTTGTATTTTTCAGCCAAAGAAATCCACTCTTTAGTACCTCGAAAACCTCCCACAAAACTGGGCTTCAAAATAATATATTGCGGCTTAATTTTTTGCAATAAAGCTTCTTTTTCATCCAAAGAAAAAACACCTATTAGTTCTTCGTCTAATGCAATAGGAATTGGAGTGATTTTACACAGTTCTGACATCTTGTCAGTGTTGTTTTTTTGAATAGGTTGCTCAATACTATGTAATTTAAATCCAGATAATTGAATTAATTTATATAAAGCTAAATTTAAATCAAAAGCGCCGTTTGCATCTACCCGAATTTCAACTTGCTCTGGTGTAAAATATTGCCGAATATACCCTAATAATTGTAGTTCTTTATCGAAATCTATAGCTCCTATTTTGAGTTTTACACAACGAAAACCTGATGCTAATTTTTCTTCAATTTGGTGCTTCATAAAAGCTTCCTCTCCCATCCAAATCAAACCATTTATCTCAATGCTTTTTTGACTATTAGTGAAGTCTGATGGAAAAAGCAAAAAAGGGTTTTCACTTGCCAAGGAACGGAAAGCCATTTCAATTCCAAATTGTATGGACGGAAACTCAATTAAGGCCTTCCAAAGTTGATTTTCCCCAAGATGAATATTGTTACAGGCCCACTGCAATTTTTCTTCATAATCTACTCTATCGTCAATGCTTAAACCTCTCAAAATACCACATTCGCCAATTCCTTTTTTGCCTTCTTTTTCCAAAAGAATAAACCAAGTTTCTTTTTCTGTCATTAAACCGCGAGAAGTTCCTGAAGGCTGTTTGAATTTAAGAATGTATTTGTGGAAGCTTGCTTTCAAAATGGGAAGTTTGGTTTGGATATGTAAAAAGCAAGAATCATTAACTCTGTCTTTCTCTAAAATAAGTAATTCGAGTTTAAAAATATTGATTTATTCCTCTAACAATTTCAAAACTCTCTTAAAATCCCTACTTGGCAAACCTGCTTTTTCGAAAATCTCGAAATCTAGTTTTACTTTTTGAATCCAACCCAGACTTACAGTAACGTTTTGCAATTGGTATTTTTTATGAATAAGTTTAGCTGATTTGAAGTCATTGTTAAACAAATAAGCATGAGCCAAATTCATTTGTATCAATAAATTAGAACTATCCAAGACCTCTCCTTCTTTAAGCGCTTTAATGGCTTTTGTATATTGTTTGGTCATAAGATAAGAATAACCAAGAGTATTAAAATCATTTGCGTTAGCCTTTCCATAAACTACAATATCTCCTGTTTTTTCTATTACTTGTCCGTATTTGCCTTGTTTAAGAAATTCTGATATTTGATTGCGTAAACCTAAAAACACTTGGTCTGAAGTGTTAATCTCTTTCAAACAGAAACTCCCAAAATCGTTATACAGCTTCGATTTTTCGATAGGCATTAGTTTTTTGAATTCCTGGAATTTGTATTCTTTTTGTAAATTATCTATTACACAAACGCAAAAGTCGTCTGAACGGATAATTTTCTTTGCCAAATCAGTTTCTTTGCATTGGCTGAGTATAAGTTTTCGGTTTTCAAGATTCCAACCACTGCTCAATCGGTTGTTAACCCACGGTACGACTTCCAGAACAATTTTCTGATTCATTATCCAATTTTTACTCTCAAAACCAAACCACATTGCATTAGAATTGGGCAAAATACACAACGAGCTATCGGCCGAAAGCCCTTTCGCATCTTTGCTAATTGGCACAATTTGCTCAAAGCAAGCCTTAGTCGTAATACCATTTTTTTTGTATTCATTAGCCAAATTCTCGTTTGAAAAAATAGCATATTTGCATTTATCTTCTCCCGAAATCTTTGATAATAAGAAAACTGCTCCAGCTGAACCTTGGCTGATTCCTGTTGGATCAGGAATAGATTTCAAAACCGAAACCAAACTGTTGGCCATTTGCTGATTTTGATCTAGGAGTGTGATTCGATAAACAACTTCGGTGGTTCCAACGGGTAATTCCTCGGTTTTAATAATAATTCTTTCTCCTGCCGAAACAACGATTTCTCTTTTGGTTGCCCGCTCTTTGTCCCAATAACCATCATTTTGTGCAAAAATGACACTATCAGAAATACAAATTAATAGTACAAAAAATATATTTTTTATATTCATTTTGATGGTTATTGTTTTGATAAAGCAAAAAAAACGCATTCTCCTGTTTTACCTATTTGCCTGTGTACAAAGATATAAAAAAAGCAAAAAAATCTTAGAATTGACCTTAAATTAAAGTTAGTCATATTGGAGGGATTTAAACTTTTCACCACCACTTTCGGTATGGCCGGCGAGCATTCCGCCCAACATTACAAAATCTGCTCCTGCTCCAAAGGCTTTTGCCACATCGCCTGGAGTTTTACAGCCACCATCGCTGATTATTTGTCCGCCAAGGCCATGAGCCGCATCAGCACATTCAATAATAGCGGAAAGTTGGGGATAACCTACGCCTGTTTTTACTCTGGTAGTACAAACGGAACCTGGTCCAATTCCCACCTTTATCATATCGGCTCCAGCCAATAATAATTCTTCGACCATTTCACCTGTCACCACATTCCCTGCAATAATCACTTTATCAGGATATTGCTTGCGGGTTTGTTGCACAAAATTGACAAAATGTTCCGAATAGCCATTAGCTACATCTATACAAATGAATTTCAACTGCGGATTGGCTTCAAAAATTTCAATTATTTTTTTGGAATCGTTTTTTCCTGTTCAGGTGCTTATAGCAATGTAGTTATACATTTCGGGCGCTAAATCATGTAAAAAATCATTCCATTCCTGAACTGAATAATGCTTGTGGATTGCAGTAAAAAGTTTGTCTTCTGCCAAAGCTTTTGCCATAGCAAATGTTCCTACCGTATCCATATTGGCGGCAATAATTGGAACTCCTGTCCAAGTTGCGGTACTATGCAAAAAATTGAATTCTCTTTCTAAACTGACATGAGAACGGCTCTTTAAGGTAGATCTTTTAGGTCTAATCATTACGTCTTTAAACCCCAATTTCAATTCTGTTTCTATTCTCATTTTCTAATCATTTAAGGGTATGAATTTCTTCCAAAATTACAAAATTAAGAGGAACAACACTATACTTATATAGGTCATAAAACACAAATTTCACTAATTAACACACAGTATATTGGTGGAAATTAGTGAAATTTATATTTTGAAAAGATTCTGCTTAGAAAACGAAAATAGCTCTTTCGCTCATCATTTCGTTTACTTCGTTGGCTACTTCTTCAATAATCCCTTCGTTGGTATGATTAGATAAAACTTTGTCAATCAAAGCAACTATAGTTTCCATATCTTCTTCAACCAATCCACGAGTTGTGATGGCAGCAGTTCCAACACGAATTCCAGAAGTTACAAATGGTGATTTATCATCAAAGGGAACCATATTTTTATTTACGGTAATTTCCGCTTTTACCAAAGCGCTTTCAGCATCTTTTCCTGAAATTCCTTTGTTTCTCAAATCAATCAACATCATATGATTATCTGTTCCTCCCGAAATAATATCATAACCTCTTTTTACAAAAGCATCCGCCATAGCATTGGCATTTTTTTGCAATTGCAAAGCATATCTAAAGAATTCATCCGTCAAAGCTTCACCAAACGCTACTGCTTTAGCTGCAATAATATGCATCAAAGGACCACCTTGATTTCCTGGGAAAACGGCTAAATCCAATAGAGAAGACATCATTCTGATTTCGCCTTTTGGAGTAGTTAATCCCATTGGATTTGGAAAATCTTTCCCCATCAAAATCAAACCACCTCTTGGTCCACGCAATGTTTTGTGTGTCGTAGTTGATACAATATGACAGTGAGGTAAAGGATCATTCATCAATCCTTTAGCAATTAAACCAGCCGGATGCGAAATATCGGCAAATAATATAGCTCCAACAGAATCTGCAATTACTCTAAACCGCTCAAAATCCATATCACGAGAATAAGCCGAAGCACCTGCTATGATTAATTTTGGTTGTTCTTTTGTAGCAATTTCTTGAATTTTATCATAATCCAATCGTCCGGTTTCTTTGTCAACACCATAAAAAACAGGATTGTATAAACGTCCTGAGAAATTTACTGGAGAACCGTGAGTTAAATGTCCTCCGTGAGACAAATCGAAACCTAATATAGTATCGCCTGGTTTTAAACATGCATGATAAACGGCAGTATTGGCTTGAGAACCGGAGTGAGGTTGTACATTGGCATATGCAGCACCAAATAATTCCTTGGCTCTGTCAATGGCGATTTGCTCGATGACATCAACTACTTCGCAACCTCCATAATATCTTTTGCCTGGATACCCCTCGGCATATTTATTGGTTAAAACAGAACCAGCTGCTTCCATTACTTCATCACTTACAAAATTCTCCGATGCGATTAATTCTAATCCGTGAATTTGTCTGTCTTGTTCCTCTAAAATAAGGTCGAAAATTTGTTTGTCGCGTTGCATTTCTTTGATTTTAATTAATTTGGAGCAAAAATACAAAAAATCGTTTGGTAAATAGTAAGATTATGATATATTTGATGAGTAATTCTTAACAATATAATTAACATTAATATGCCCATGTCAGCTAATAATACCAACAGAAAATCTTGGATTGAAGTCCCAGTTGATAGCGATTTCCCAATTCAAAACATTCCATTTGGTGTTTTTATTACCAGAGATGACGTAATTACCATTGGTACTCGAATAGGTGATTGTGCTATTGATATGGGCGCTTTGCAGCAACTAAATTATTTTGATGGAATCGAATTGACTGACGACATGTTCATGCAAGATACCTTAAATGATTTTATTTCTGACGGAAAAAAAACATGGAGATTGGTTCGAAATCGCTTGGCTGAATTGTTTGATGAAACCAATCCAAAACTTAGAGACAACAAAGAACATAGAGATGTTGTAATTTTTAATGTAAAAGACATTGAAATGCAATTGCCAGTATTAATAGGTGATTATACTGATTTCTTTTCGAATAAAGAACACGCACTCAATGTGGGAAAAATATATCGTGACCCGGAACATTTATTGTCGCCCAACTGGCTTCATATTCCTGTGGCTTATCACGGGCGAAGTTCTTCGATTATTCCTTCAGGAATTCCGGTGCATAGACCTATGGGACAAACCTTGCCGAGTGGTGAAAAAACACCTGTTTTCGGTCCGTCCAGATTTGTTGATTTCGAACTGGAAACCGCTTTTATCACAACCGATGTCAATGTTATAGGCGAAAACATTCCAATAAACGAAACTGAAGATTATATTTTCGGTATGGTTTTGTTGAATGACTGGAGTGCGCGTGACATTCAAAAATGGGAATACGAACCACTTGGACCGTTTTTATCCAAAAACTTTGCAACTTCAATTTCTCCTTGGATTATTACGATGGATGCTTTAGATCCTTTTAGAACCAAAGGACCAAAACAAGATCCGTCACCACTTCCCTATTTGCAACAAAAAGGCAAAAACAATTTCGACATCAATTTAGAAGTGGTCATTCAACCTGAAAATGGTGAACCAACAATTGTTTCAAAATCAAATGCCAAAAACATGTATTGGTCTATGAATCAGCAATTAACACATCATACTTCAAATGGTTGTCGTGTTAATTCTGGTGACATGATGGGGTCTGGAACTGTTTCTGGGCCAACTCCAGAAACTTTTGGTTCGATGTTAGAATTAACTCTAGGAGGAAAAACTCCTATTAAACTTAACGATGGTTCCGAACGTCGATTTATAAATGACGGAGATACCGTAATCATGAGAGGTTTTAGCAAAAACAATGGGGTTCGAGTTGGTTTTGGAGAAGTTTCTACAAAATTACTGCCACCTTATGTGAGGAAATAAAATATTTTAAATCGCAATCTAATCCGATATTTTCATAAATGTCGGATTTTTTTTTGGCATTATTATTGGCAAGAAAAATATCATGAAAAAGTCTTAGAAAACTACTTTCATAAATCAAAATTTAGATAAATTCGCAAAAAATTTTAAGATGAAAAAACATTACTCTATAATCGCTTTTTTGATACTAACATCCTGTGGTGTAAAACAAACCCAAAACTTATTGAGTTCAGGTAATTATGACGAAGCCATCAATAATTCCGTTTCGGGTTTACGTTCCAATAAAGACAAAAAAAGCAATCAAGATTACGTTTATTTGCTCGAAGAAGCTTTCGCTAAAGCCAAAGAACGTGATTTGAATACCATCAATCTACTAGAAAAAGAGAACAATCCTGCAAACTTTGAAAAAGTATACAATACCTATATAGCATTAAACGAGCGTCAGGAAAAAATCAAGCCTTTACTTCCATTGAAGCTTTTGAATGAAAGCCGAAACGCCATCTTCCCTTTCGAAAATTATAACGACCCAATTGTTGAAAGCAAAAATAATTTGTCGGATTATTTATATGCCAATGCCAAATCTTTATTATCCACTTCTGATAAAATGAATTTCCGTAAAGCATTCGAGGATTTAACCTATTTGAACAAAATAACTCCCAACTATAAAAATGTTCACGATTTGCTGAATGAAGCTCAAAAGAAAGGAACCGACTTTGTGAGCGTTTATACAAAAAACGAAACCAATATGATTATTCCGGTTCGTTTGCAAAATGAATTATTAGATTTTAACACCTATGGATTGAATGCTAAATGGACAGAATTCCACAGCAGCAAACAAAAAGGAATTCATTATGATTACGAAATGCTAATTAGTTTTAGAGAAATATTCATTTCACCTGAACAAATAAAAGAAAAAGAATTTATCAAGGAAAAACAAATAATAGACGGACAAAAAAAGTTGTTGGACTCCAATGGAAAAGAAGTTTTGGACAATACCGGAAAAGTGATAATGGTTGATAATCTTCGAAATGTAACGGTGAGAATATTTGAATCAAGACAATTAAAATCTTGCCAAATTCAAGCAAAAGTAGATTATATTGACTTGAAAAATAGCCAATTAATCCATTCGTTTCCTTTGGTTAGCGAGTTTGTTTTTGAAAATATTTATGCTACTTACAAAGGAGACAGACGTGCTTCGGATACTAATTATTATTCCTATTTCGACAAAAAAGCTGTTCCTCTTCCAACCAATGAACAAATGATTTACGATACTGGTGAAGATTTGAAAAATAAATTAAAAAATGGCATCACCCGCAATTCATTTAGAAACTAACGGATGCGTATTTCTAATAAATTTGTTTTTACAAATTAAACAATTAATTTCAAATTTGTTGTAAAAAAAACTTAGTGTTCAAAGAAATTATTTGTAAATTTGGATCAATGAAAAAAATAAGTTTACATATTACAACTTTATCACGGATAAACAGATCTACGACTTCTCCCGAAGTACGGATGCTATTAGTATAGTTTCCAAAAAAGTATCTCATCGTTTTTTATCCATTTTCATTTTTTTATTTTGAAATTACATACCTTATCTTTTGTATTTTTTAATCCTCAAAACAGCATAATTTTTTGTACTATAACTTATACTTTTATATACAGTATAGTGTACATTTGTACTGCTTTTTTAGCACCTATAAATTTTTATTATTTTAACTCAAACTTTAACTCTTGAAATGAAAATATCTATAGTTATAGCTCAAGAAGAGCACTATAAATACGCACAGGAAATCTGTGACACCATAGAATCTTCGGCTTTATTAAGAGGTACTGGAATTGCAAAAAGAACCCCAGATTACATCAAAAAAAAGATACATAATAGAGATGCAGTAATAGCATTGGATAAAAATGGTGTTTTTGCAGGTTTCTGCTATATCGAAAGTTGGCAGCATGGCAAGTTCGTGGCTCATTCCGGATTGATTGTACATCCTAGTTTTAGGAATCATGGTTTAGCCAAGAAAATAAAAACCTTCGTTTTCAATTATTCTTTGAAAAAATATCCTGGAGCTAAAGTTTTTGGAATCACGACGGGTTTAGCAGTAATGAAAATCAATTCTGATTTAGGTTACAAACCGGTTCCTTTTTCAGAATTAACAAACGATCCAAGTTTTTGGAAAGGTTGTCAAACCTGTACTAATTATGAAATTTTGAAAAGTAAAGATAACAAAATGTGTTTGTGTACCGGAATGCTTTATGACCCAACTGAAAAACCGAAAATCCCGCCCAAACATCCTTTCAATGTCCGGATCTGGAATCGATTGAAAGAGATAAAAGCAGCTCTTTTCCTGGGAAATAAAGAAAAATAAACAACATACAGTTAAATAAAATGAAATCGGAGATTTACAAACTCCACAAAAAAAACACAATGAAAAAAGTAGTATTAGCATACAGCGGAGGATTAGACACCTCTTATTGTCTAAAATATTTGAAAAACGAGAAAGGATATGAAGTTCATACCGTATTAATAAACACTGGAGGATTTGACGATGCTGAGTTACAAGCTATTCAAGACAGAGCCTATGAATTAGGAAGCGCCAAACACGCCAACCTTACCATTTTAGATAAATATTACAACAAAGCCATTAAATATTTGATTTATGGAAATGTATTAAAAAACAATACCTACCCTTTATCAGTAAGTGCAGAACGTGTTTTCCAGGCCATTGAAGCTATCAAATACGCTAAATCTATTGGTGCTACTGCTATCGCCCACGGAAGTACAGGTGCTGGAAATGATCAAATTCGTTTTGATTTAATTTTCCAAACTATCGCTCCTGAAATCGAAATCATAACCCCTATTCGTGACTTGAAATTATCCCGTCAAGAAGAAGTGGATTATTTAGCCAAAAATGGCGTGTATTATTCTTGGGAAAAAGCGCAATATTCCATCAACAAAGGATTGTGGGGAACGAGTATTGGAGGAAAAGAAACATTAACCGCAAAATTACCACTTCCAAGCGAAGCTTATCCATCACAATTGACAAAAGAAGGTGAAGATAAAGTAACTTTAGAATTTTTGAAAGGGGAATTAATTGCCGTAAATGGAAAAAAAGACAAACCATCCAATAACATTGTAGTTCTTGAAAAACTGGCTAGTGCTTACGCCATTGGTAGAGACATTCACGTTGGTGACACTATTATTGGAATCAAAGGAAGAGTTGGTTTTGAAGCTGCTGCACCAATAATTATCATCAAAGCACACCATTTGTTGGAGAAACACACTCTTGGAAAATGGCAGCAATACTGGAAAGAACAACTAGGAAACTGGTACGGAATGTTGTTTCACGAAGGTCAATTTTTGGATCCTGTAATGAGGAACATCGAAACTTTCTTGGAAGACACTCAAAAAACCGTAAATGGAACAGTAACCGTTTCTTTAAAACCGTATCACTTTTCATTAGACGGAATCGAATCTAAAAATGATTTGATGAACACCGGTTTTGGACAATACGGAGAAATGAATAATGCTTGGACATCAGACGATGCGAAAGGATTTATCAAAATTTTAGGGAATGCACAAAACATATTTTCGTCTGTAAACAACGAAACGTACGAGTAATTTAAATAAAAATTGGCCTCAGTTTGAAAGGATTAAAAAGATTTAATCTGTGGTAATCATTTTAATCTGTGGCTAAAAAAATTAGGAACCAGAGCGAAGTGAACTAAAATAAAAAATTATGATTACTATTGGAATAATTGGCGGTTCAGGCTACACGGCTGGTGAACTTATCAGAATTTTGATGTTTCACCCCAACGCAAAATTGGATTTTGTATATAGCACAACCAATGCAGAAAAACCTCTCTCCATAGCACACCACGATTTGTTGGGTGATATCGAAATGAATTTTACCGCCACCATCAATCCAAACGTAGATGTAGTGTTCTTGTGTTTAGGACACGGTAAATCAATATCCTTTTTGGAAGAAAATCAGTTTTCGAACAAGACCAAAATCATCGATTTAGGAAATGATTTTAGGTTAACAAATGACAAAGACTTCAACGGAAAATCTTTTGTTTACGGTTTACCCGAATTGAATAAATCCGACATTAAAAACGCACAATATATTGCCAATCCAGGTTGTTTTGCAACAGCCATCCAATTGGCTTTATTGCCATTAGCATCCCACGGACTGTTGAATGACGATGTGCACATCAACGCCACAACTGGAAGCACAGGAGCTGGAGTTGGTTTAGCTGCCACTTCTCATTTTAGTTGGAGAAACAACAATATGTCGCATTACAAAGCCTTCAATCACCAACATTTGGGCGAAATCAACCAAAGCGTGAATCAATTGCAAGCGGATTATAGCGACGAATTGATTTTTGTTCCCAACAGAGGTGATTTCACCAGAGGAATTTTTGCCACTTTATATACCAAGGTAGAAGAAAGTTTAGAAGATTTGGTAGCCAAATACGAAGCATTTTATACAGACCAACCCTTCGTAACCGTTACCACTACTGACATCAATATGAAACAAGTGGTGCAAACGAACAAATGTATCATCAGTTTAATGAAAAAAGGAAACCGGATTTTGATTACTTCTGTAATCGATAATTTAGTAAAAGGAGCTTCAGGACAAGCCATTCAGAATATGAATTTGATGTTTGGACTCGAAGAAACTACAGGATTACACTTGAAACCAAGCGGATTCTAAAACAATTAAAAGATTGAAGGATTTAATGATTTAAAAATTGTGAAATCCTGAAAGTTTAAATTCGTTCAATAATAGACTGAATCTTTAAATTTTTCAATCTTTAAATCTTTAAATAATAAAAAATGAACTTATTTGACGTTTATCCATTATACCCTATTACACCTGTAAAAGCCTTAGATTGCATTATTACAGACGATAAAGGAGTAGAATATTTAGATTTATACTCTGGTCACGGAGTAATTTCTATTGGACACACCCAAGCAGATTATGTGGCAAAAGTAAAAGCACAATTGGATAATTTGAGTTTTTACTCTAATGCGATTCAAAATCCATTGCAAGTAGAACTGGCTGATAAATTAGGAAAAGCTTCTGGCTTGACTGATTTTAGCTTATTCCTTTGCAGTTCAGGTGCTGAAGCTAATGAAAATGCTTTAAAAATGGCTTCTTTTCACACGAACAAATCAAGGGTAATTGCTTTTGACAATTCATTTCACGGAAGAACTTCGGCAGCTGTTGCAGTTACAGATAACAAAAAAATTGTGGCGCCATTAAACGCGCAACAAATGGTTACTTTCCTACCATTAAACCAAATTGATTTGGTAGAAACCGAATTGAAAAAAGGAGATGTTTGTGCCGTAATCATTGAACCAATCCAAGGAGTTGGGGGTTTAGACCAAGGAACTACGGAATTTTTCCAGGCTTTAGAGAAAGTTTGTACTGCTAACGAAGTAGTTTTAATCTTGGACGAAGTACAATCAGGTTATGGAAGAAGCGGAAAGTTTTTTGCACACCAACACCACGGAATCCATCCTGATATTGTAACTACAGCAAAAGGAATGGGTAACGGTTTCCCGATTGGAGGTGTTTTGATTGCTCCTAAATTCAAAGCAAGTTATGGATTATTAGGAACTACTTTTGGTGGAAGTCATTTAGCTTGTGCTGCAGGTATTGCCGTATTAGACGTGATGGAAAGTAAAAATCTAATAGAAAATACCAATAAAGTATCGGAATACTTTTTTGAAGCCATCCAAGTCATTCCTGAAATCATCAAAGTAAAAGGAAGAGGATTGATGTTGGGTGTTGAATTTGATTTTGACGTGAGTGCCTTGAGAAAGAAAATGATTATCGAAAAACATATTTTTACGGGAGGTTCTAACAATAAAAATTTATTGAGAATTTTGCCTCCATTGACGATTACTACTGGTGCTATTGATACATTCATTGTTGCATTACAAGAATCATTGGCAGAATTGAAGTCATAATTAAAACAATTAGAATATAGATTTTTTAACCATATAAGGCATTTAAGGACATATAAGTTTTTATTCCAATTTGCTTAAATGAACTTAAATGCCTTATATGGTAGGAATTTTAAATTTATATTTTGTTATTAATAATTAAATCATAAAAATGAACATATTATTATCCATAGAAAAAAGAAATGCTGTTTTAAACCGAATGGCGGAACTTTTGGAACAAGAAAGAGCCAACATTAAAGCAATTAATCAACAGGATATGAGCAATTATTCTGGAGAGGATTTGGCTATGGAAAAACGTTTGTTGGTGGACGATGCCAAAGTTGAAGCAATGATTTTGTCTATGCAACAATTGGCAAGCCAGGAAGATCCTGTAGGAGTTGAACGATTTTATTTTGTTCACGAAAACGGTTTGAAAATTACCAACAAAACAGCAGCTTTTGGAACAATAATGATCATTTATGAATCCAGACCTGACGTAACGGTGGAAGCGGGTGGAATTGCATTCAAATCTGGAAATAAAATCTTGCTAAAAGGCGGAAAAGAATCTTTATTGTCGAATTTGAAAATTGTTTCGCTTTGGCATCAAGCCTTGGAAGAAAACAATATTGCTAAAGATTGGGTTGAATATTTGAATTACAATCGGGAGGAAACTCAATCTTTCTTGGAAAATCCAACACAAAGAGTAGACTTAATAGTTCCTCGTGGTGGTGAACAATTGATAGCTTTTACCAAGAAACACGCGACTTGTCCTGTAATTGTCAGCGGTCGTGGCAATAATTTCTTGTACATCAACAAAGAAGCTGATTTGCAAAAAGCATTGGACATCATTATCAACGGAAAAACAACTAATATTGGAGTTTGTAATGCTTTGGATAAGGTTTTGATTGATTCCAATTTAGAAAACTGGGAAGTTTTTGCCGCTAAATTAGTAGCTGAATTACAAAAGTATAAAGTTGAAATATTAGGCGACGAACACTTCTCAAAAGCAACAAAAGTCCCCCAAATTGAATCAGATTTGATTTGGTACGAAGAGTTTTTGAATTATAAAATAGTTGTTGGAATCGTAAATTCCAACGAAGAAGCAGTTGCCAAAATCAACCAATATTGCGGTGGACATTCCGCTTCGATAATCACGACCAATGATGCCATTGCTCAGGAATTTATGGCGCAGGTAGATTGCGCAGCGGTTTATCAAAATGCATCTACTCGTTTTACCGATGGTGGGCAGTTTGGTTTAGGAGGCGAATTAGCAATAAGCACGGACAAATTGCACCAACGCGGCCCAATAGGTTTGCAACATTTAGTTACTAATAAATGGTATATTTACGGAAATGGACAAATCAGGTAAAAAAAGAATTTTATTAAAATTAGGAAGCAACACGCTCACCAAAGAAACCGATCACATTTCGAGAGGAAAGATTGAGGATATTGGAATGCAGATTGCCGCTTTACAAGACGAATATGAGTTTATAATTGTAAGTTCCGGAGCGATTGCTGCGGCAAAACAGTTTGTAAAACTAGACAATCACGATAAAGATGTTTTTGTAAAACAAGCCTTAGCTTCTATTGGACAACCTCATTTGATGCGGATTTACCACGAAAACTTCAGTGATTTGGGTTTGCATACCTCACAATGTTTGCTTTCTTATTCTGATTTCGAAAAAAAACAGACCAAAACCAACATCGTCAACACGATAAACGTTTTGGTCAAAAACAGTTATATACCAATTATTAATGAAAATGATACCGTTGCCACTGATGAAATTAAATTTGGCGATAATGATAAATTGGCCGCTTTAACTGCGGTACTTTTAAACGTTGATATTCTGATAATTGCAACAAATACAAATGGAATATATACCAAAGATTCTATAAACAATGAAATACCAAAAACGATAGAATTGGTTACAGATTTATCGCTTTTGCAAAAAGAAATTGGAGACAAAAAATCGTCTCACGGAACGGGTGGAATGCAGTCCAAAATAGATTCAGCTGCGATAGCCAAAGCAGCCAATATCGAAACTTGGATTATTAATGGCTTGGAGGATAATTTTATTTTGAAAGGGTTGAAAGGGGAAATTGCATTTACTAAAATTGTATAGATTGGGACACAGATGAAACGGATTCGCTCTCGCGAAAGCACAGATAAAAACAGATTTTTGTAATTTTGAAGTAAACCACGTAATTAAAAAAATGATATGGGATTATTACACGAAGAATTAACTGACGCAATTATTAAGACTTTTTATGAAGTTTATAATGAATTGGGGTATGTTTTTTTTGGAGAAAGTGTATCAAAATTCTTTATATTTAGAATTAAAAAACAAAGGTTATAAAGTTGAAGCCCAAAAGAAAATATCGGTTAATTGTAAAGGAACCGAGGTTGGAGAGTATTATGCAGGTTTGCTGGTTGAGGATTTAATCATACTAGAATTAAAAGCTGCCGACAGTATTGTAAAAGACTTTGAAAACCAAATTTTAAATTATTTAAGAGGAACAGAATGTGAAGTTGGCTTACTACTCAACCTTGGAGAAGCCAGAATTTAAAAGAAAAATATTTGAAAATCATAGAAAATAAAAAATTGAACGCAGATGATACTGATGCTTCTCAAACACAGATAAAAACTGATTTTTTTATAGATATTAAAATTAATTTTAAAAAAAAATCGCTTATACAAGCGTACAAATAATAAAACAAAAAAACATATTTAAAAATCCGTTTTTATCCGTGTCTTCGCGATAGCGAATCCGTTTAATCCGCGTACAAATTATTTACAACAATGAACTTTATATCCATACAAAACATAGATTCACTCGACAAATGGGTGAAACAAGCGTTGAAAATCAAAAAAAATCCGCTTAAAAATAAAAAACTAGGCAAGAACAAAACACTGGTAATGTTATTCTTTAATTCTAGTTTGAGAACCCGTTTGAGTACACAAAAAGCAGCCTTAAATTTAGGAATGAACGTGATGGTGATGAACTTTGGCAGCGAAGGATGGACTCTTGAGTATGAAGATGGAGCTATTATGAATCAAGGTGCTTCAGAGCATATTAAAGAAGCCGCAGCTGTAGTTTCACAATACGCAGACATCATCGCCATCAGGGCTTTTGCAGGCTTGGTGGACAAAGAAAAAGACAATGCCGAAACTGTAATTTCGGGTTTCTTGAAACACGCCACAGTACCAATCGTAAATATGGAAAGTGCCACTGGCCATCCTTTGCAATCTCTTGCTGATGCGATTACAATGGCAGAACACAAAACGGCACACAGACCAAAAGTGGTACTAACTTGGGCTCCACATCCTAGAGCTTTGCCTCAGGCTGTTCCCAATTCTTTTGTTGAAATGATGCAGAAACAAACCGAAATGGATTTCGTGATTACGCATCCAAAAGGTTATGAACTGAATCCAGAAATCACCAAAAATTCCAAAATAGAATACGATCAAGATAAAGCTTTTGAAAATGCCGATTTTATCTATGCCAAAAACTGGAGCAATTACAAGGAATACGGAAAAATTACAAATTCCGACCCCAATTGGATAGTCACTGCCGATAAAATGAAACTGACTAACAATGCCAAATTTATGCACTGTTTGCCTGTTCGTAGAAATGTAATTGTTGCAGATGAAGTAATAGACAGCGAAAATTCAGTTGTTATCGAACAAGCAAATAACAGAACCTATTCCGCTCAATTAGTACTGCAAAAGATTTTAGAAAATATAAAATAGATTCTACAAAATTTGACAACTTTTTGGAAAGTTGTCAAATCTAAATAAAAGAGAAATGGAAAATAAGAAACCTCTTTCAATCATAAAAATTGGTGGAAACATCATTGATAATCCAACAGAATTATCTCAGTTTTTATCTGATTTTTCCATGATTAAAGGCAACAAAATTCTCGTTCACGGTGGCGGAAAATCGGCTACTAAAATGGCGCAAAGTATTGGGTTGACTCTACAAATGATTGACGGAAGACGAATTACCGATAAACCCATGCTGGATGTGGTCGTGATGATTTATGCCGGCGAAATCAACAAAAATATCGTGGCTCAATTGCAGGCCAACAATACCAATGCAATGGGCTTTACTGGGGCTGATGGTAACTTGATTCAATCCACCAATAGAAATCATCCAACCATCGATTATGGTTTTGTGGGTGACGTAAAAAAAGTAAATACCGCGTTATTAGAAACTTTAATAAACAACGGAATTGTTCCAGTTTTCTGTGCTATTACACACGATAAAAAAGGCCAATTATTGAACACGAATGCGGATACAATCGCCAGTGAATTGGCCATTGCTGCTTCGGAAGTTTTTGATGTAACCTTGAATTATTGCTTCGAAAAAGCGGGAGTGTTGGCGGATGTGGACGATGAAAATTCGATAATCCAACAAATAAATACGGCTCTTTATGCTAAATTAAAAGAAGAAGGTGCCATTCACTCCGGAATGATACCTAAATTGGACAACTGTTTTAATAGCTTATCAAAGGGAGTAAAAAAAATACAAATTGGTCATCATCGAATGTTGAAAAACTCGAATGCTATTTGTACAAGTATAGAATTATAGAAAATTAATCCAGAGAGGTTCAAAGAATTGATAATGAAAAAAGTAATTGACAAGCAATCAGCAAAGCATTATATTTGGGGTGACAATTGTGATAGTTGGGTTCTAGCTGATACCGAAGGATTATCAATAAAACAAGAAAGTATGCCCAGTGGAACTAAAGAAAAATTACATTTTCACACCAAGGCACAACAATTTTTCTTTGTATTAAAAGGTAAAGCTACATTTTATTTGAATGATGAAATTGAAATTATCAAAGAACAAAAAGGGATTTTGATAGCACCCAAAACCAAACATTATATTGCAAATGAAACTGATGAAGTTTTAGATTTTCTAGTAATTTCTCAACCAACCACTAATAATGATAGGACAATATTTTAATAAAACTTGACAACCCAACAACCCTGACAGGGTTTTGAACACTGTCAGGGTTAAATCGATAATTTTGAAAAACATAGAAACCCTTACTAAAGAAGCCATTGCGCTATTAAAATTGCTAATTGAAACCCCTTCTTTTTCCAGTGAAGAGGACAAAACAGCTATTTTAATCGAAAATTGGTTTACGCAAAATACCATTCCGTTTGAAAGAGAGAATAATAATGTTTGGGCTTTTAATAAACATTTTGACAAAGCCAAACCCACTCTTTTACTCAATTCTCACCACGATACGGTGAAACCCAATCAAGGTTACACCAAAAATCCCTTTGAAGCAATTGTAGAAGAAGGAAAATTATTTGGACTCGGAAGTAATGATGCTGGCGGAGCTTTGGTTTCACTAATGGCTACATTTACCCATTTTTATGTTACTGAAAATCTACCTTACAATATCGTAATGGTCGCTTCGGCTGAAGAAGAAAGCAGTGGAAAAAATGGACTAAACAGTGTTTTGAAACATTTGCCTGAATTGGATTGTGCCATCGTTGGTGAACCCACTTTAATGCAATTGGCAGTAGCCGAAAAAGGATTATTGGTATTGGATGTAATCGTAAAAGGCACAGCAAGTCATGCTGCACACAACAATCCGGATAATCCAATTTACAATGCGTTGCCCGTGATTGATTGGTTCAAAACCTATCAATTCGAGAAAATATCCGAGGTTTTGGGTCCCGTAAAAATGACCGTTACCCAAGTTAATGCGGGAAAACAACACAATGTCGTGCCAGCCGAATGCCATTTGGTTGTCGATATTCGGGTAAACGATTGTTATAACAATACCGAAATTTTGGAAATAATAAGCCCCCCAACCCCCCAAGGGGGAGTGAAAAAAGAAAATCTAGAAATAACTGTAATTCCTCGTTCGATGCACTTGAATGCCTCATCCATTCCTGTTTCGCACGGATTGGTACAAGCAGGAATCGCATTGGGAAGAACAACCTATGGATCGCCTACCCTTTCGGATCAATCGGTTTTGTACTGTAAATCTTTGAAATTAGGTCCAGGAGAAAGCTTGCGGTCGCACTCGGCAGACGAATTTATATATTTGCACGAAATCGAAGAAGGAATTCAATTGTATATCAAAATATTGACGGATTTCTTTAAATAAAATTCCAATATTAAAATTCCAAATTCCAATGTAGGATCTGGCTTTCAAAAACAATAATAAACCTATTTCAGTCTTATTAGATTTCAAATCCATTCGTTTCAAATCTAAAAACTAACATGAAGGTCGGACTATCGAAGCAATCGGGGCTAAAAAACAATAAACTATAAACCAAAAACAGTGTAAAATGAAACTTTGGGAAAAAGGAATACCAACAGATAAACAAATAGAACATTTCACCGTCGGAAACGACAGAGAATTAGACTTGGTTTTGGCCAAATACGATGCTTTGGGCTCTATCACTCACGCCAAAATGTTATGTCAAATCGGGCTTTTAACAGAAGAAGAGACAGATTCTCTGGTTTTGGCTTTAGAAGACATCATCACCGAAGCGGAAAAAGGCGAATTCGAAATCGAAGACAGTTTTGAAGATGTTCATTCTAAAATTGAATATATGTTAACGGAAAAATTAGGCGATGCTGGAAAGAAAATACACACCGCTCGTTCTCGTAACGACCAAGTTTTGGTTGACGTCAATTTATATCTTAAAGATGTCGTAACCGAATTCAAATCGCAAGTAAAAACCTTGTTCGATTTGTTGATGAAATCGGCAGAAAAGCACCAAAACGTGCTGTTGCCGGGTTACACGCATTTGCAAATTGCGATGCCCTCTTCTTTCGGTCTGTGGTTTTCCGCTTATGCCGAAACCTTGATTGACGATATTACAATGCTGAATGCCGCCTTGAAAATTGTAGATCAAAATCCATTAGGTTCCGCTGCAGGTTATGGAAGCTCCTTCCCTATCAACAGAACATTTACAACCAAAGAATTAGGTTTCGAAACTTTAAAATTCAATTCGGTTGCCTCACAAATGAGCCGTGGAAAATCAGAGAAAATGGTGGCTTTTGCGATGAGTAGTGTTGCAGCCACTTTAGCAAAATTCTCGATGGACGTTTGTTTGTATATGAGCCAAAATTTTGATTTCATCAGTTTACCAGCACATCTCACAACGGGTTCAAGCATTATGCCACACAAGAAAAACCCGGATGTTTTTGAGTTGATTCGTGGAAAATGCAACAAAATTCAAGCTTTGCCTTATGAAATTACTTTAATCACCAACAACTTGCCAAGCGGCTATCACCGTGATTTACAATTATTGAAAGAAGGGTTGTTTCCTGCCATTCAAAACTTGAAAGCGTGTTTGGATATTGCTATTTTCTCCATCAAAGACATCAAAGTTAAAGACAATATACTGGCTGATAAAAAATACGATTATCTGTTTACCGTTGACACTTTAAACGAAATGGTAGTTGCCGGTCTGCCATTTAGAGATGCCTATAAAGCGGTTGCCGAACAATTAGAAGCTGGAACCTACCAATCGCCAAAAGAAACCAAACACACTCACGAAGGAAGCATTAACAACCTTTGTCTAGAAGAAATAAAAGCGAAGATGGGATTGGCTTATTAGCCTATATCAAAATAAATTGAAGCCACGAATTCACGAATTATATTAGTTTAATCCTTGAATTCGTGGCTTTTTATAAAAATACAATCTACAATTTCCTCTTTAACTCCAAAGCATCAATATCGCTGTGGGAAACATCATAAACCGATTTTCCATCCTTAATCAGCAGCAATTGTGGCGATTGATGATACACTCCAAAACGAGAAGCAATTTCATTTGAAATAGCTCTGTGTTCCAATAAATCCAAGAAATAAGCATCTACTTGATTGTCTAAATCATATTCGTTTTCAAATTGTTTCAAAGCGGTACGGCTAACGATACAACGCGTACTGTGTTTAAAAATTACGACTGGATTTTCGTTTGAAAGCGTCATAATTTCATTCAATTGACCCAAATCAGTCAATGGAATCCAATTGACTTTGCTTTTAGAATTATTTTGTTTGTCGAAACTACCGAAAAGATTTGAAAATACACTCATTTTGTCGTTTTTTAAGTCAATTTGTCGTTCATAAACATCTTGTTTCCAGCCAAAATGTCGTAACTTTAGTGGTGGAATAAGATTTGACAATTATTATACGAAGATAAACAAACGCCCCCTAACCCCCAAAGGGGGAATAGTAATAATAATAATTTAGTTCTTTCGCCGAAGTGAAAGTTGGGAATAAATTAATAAAATCCTATTGACCCCTAATAGGACTTCCCCGTGTAGCTTAC
>JACCDH010025597.1_pt1 | contig 21527 bp, 11 predicted proteins | sample 7442481 | NCBI WGS metagenome assembly JACCDH01 (sample SAMN15323433, study PRJNA562643) | freshwater metagenome | isolation source: river surface water | place: USA:Blue River Watershed | collected 2017-08-15
CTTTCGATGAAGTTTACAGATTATTCTTGGGATGAGATTGAAAGTACGTTTGTTAAAGAAGGTATTTTAGGTTCTGATTTTTCATTTGTAACCAAAACCGAGATTTCGGTGACTATTGAATACATTCCGAAAGTTCAAGCAAGAAAGATGTATGCTTTTGCTAAAGAACAAATCGATTTGTTAAAAGGGGGTTCAGGTTTGAATACTAACGCAGCTGTAGAAGAAGTCGAAACAGAAGAAGTTAGTTCATTTGCAGAGATTATGTCTGCTCAAACCCCTTCGTTTTCTGGATTTAGCGCTATGGATGCTGATAAACCACTCAACGAATTATCATCAGACGAACTTTTTGAAAAGTTGCAGAACTATAAAAAGTTACTTGATAACGGGTTGATTTTACAAGGTGAATATGATGCCTTGAAAAAGGAAATTCTGAGTTATATGTAATAAAAAAGCGGTTTCATTTGAAACCGCTTTTTTTATCTTTTTACTTTTAGAATAGAAAAACCAAGTATTCCCCAAGCCAAGATGAGTAATAAGCCACCTATTGGGGTAATGAATCCAATGCTTTTAAAATTGATACCTGTGATTCCCATTGAGGACAACAGATAAATCGATCCTGAAAAGAGAAGGACTCCTATTTTAATTAAGTTATAGATTGTTTTTTTAGTTTTCTCCAGAATATCATTTTGAGTGGCTAGAAAGAACAAAAAGAACGCTTGGTACATTTGGTAACGCACCCCTGTTTCAAAACTAATCAATTGTTCGGGAGTTAGTACTTTTTTCAAAGCGTGGGCTCCAAAGGCTCCTAAAATAATGGCAACCATTCCGATCCAAGCACCGGTGATTGAGATCTTTTTATCCATATCTTTTTTTACAAAAATATTCTAAATGGATTGATTTTAAAACTAATTTTCAAATAAGTTTTAGGTATTAATCAGTACTATAATTTATACAAATAAGGACAGTTTTAATTTTTGGCGCATGTAGGTCAGCTTCTTCTTTGATTTATATAACAAATCCGTTCTTGAGGGAACGGATTTGATTAGATATTTAAGATTTGTGAATAGTGATGGGTAGGCTGTAGGCTGTTCGAACGGCCTCATCATTTATTTTTCCTGGTAACCATTTTGGGGATAATTTCAAAACTCGTATAGCTTCTTCACCAGTTCCATAACCAATGTCACGAAGTACCTTGATATTGGAAATTTCACCATTAGTCTCAATTATGAATGTTACATAAGTTTTCCCTGATAATTTAACATCATTTGGAGTTTTTGGCATAGTGAAATTTTCACCTATAAATTTGTAAAAGGCTTCCATACCATTTGGAAATTCTGGGTTAACAGTTATTTCTGATGTATTGTAAACTGCATTGGAATCCTCTTTTTTTGTTTTAATATTCTTTGGGTCAAATGCATCTACGATAATTTCGGCAGGACCACCTTTTTTTAGTAACTCATCGAGCTCTTCTTTTGTTGGCATTGTCTTACTTCCCACTAAATAACTTGGTATCAGCTTTTTTTCAGCTTGGGTTAATTGTGCGTATTTTTTTTCAGCTACAATGGCTCCTTTTTCATTTTTTATTTTGAAAGTGGTTTTTTTGTAATAAGCTTCTTGTGTCAGTGTATTCTTCCCTTCTTTTACTGTAGTTTCTTGAGCTACTGCTTTTGTACATATAGATAATACAAGTGTCATCAATAATGGAATTAGCGTTGCTTTTTTTAATAAAGCTCTTTTTGCGGATGTGGTTTTTGTCATCATAATTAATCTTTTTTTAGTTAATAAATAATTTAAATTACTGGCCAAGTAAAAAGGTTGATTCTCGTTTGCCTTTGATAATAGTAAATTTTGGTAAAACGGAATGTTGTTATAATAGTTCACGACTTTCTCATCAGCGAGGAATTCGTGATTAAGTTGTATTGCTTTTTTGTAAAAAATATAGATGGGATTGAACCAGAAAATAGTTTTCAAAAATTCTATCAATAAGACATCAAAGGTGTGTTTTTGAGTAACGTGCGTTAACTCATGAGAGAATAATTCTGCTTCTATTTTTTGATTGGTATAATCCATTTCACTCATGAAAATGTAGTTTAAAAAAGTATGTGGGAGCACTTCCTCTTTCAATAAAACTAGCGTTGCATTTTTATAATCGATTTTTGTATTCGAATTTTTTTGTGTGATTATTTTTAGAATATTTCTGATGAATCGAATGGTAAGCAAGAGTGTAACCAATCCATAAATACTCCAAAGGATTATCGGTAAATAATTGGTTTCTTCAACAAATACAATACTTTCTTGATTGATTTGAATTGTACTGTTTTTTTGTATGATTGGGGTTGTTATTTCCTTAACCACTTCGATAGTTATAAGCGGAATTACAAGTGAAAAAACAAGACTAAACAATAAGTAGAACCTATTAAACTGGTGCATTTTTTCTTTTTCTAAAAGCAAATGGTAGGCAAGTAAAAGCACACCTAAACTGATAGTCGATTTAATTAGAAAGTCGCTCATTTTTTCTTTTTTTGAAGTTCAACATCGATTATTTTCTTGAGATCTTCCAATTCCATTTGAGATAAATTGGTTTCAGTAGTAAAGAAAGACGCAAATTGCGATGCCGAATTATTGAAAAAATTACTAATCAATCCGTTGACATGCTTCGAAAAATAATCGGTTTTTTTGACCAAAGGATAATATTCTCTCGAGTTTCCAAATTCTTTATAGGATACAAATTCTTTATCAATCATTCTTTTCAATAAAGTGGCCACGGTTGTAGTTGCGGGTTTTGGTTTGGGGTAGGCTTCAAGCAAGTCTTTCATAAAGGCTTTTTCTAGTTGCCAAAGGTATTCCATTAATTGTTCTTCTGAGTTAGATAATGACATTTGTTCTATGTTTTTAGAATTAACTCTACAAATGTAGAATATAAATTGAAATAAACAAATATTTAGTAAAAATAATTTGCTTGTCGCGGAATTGCGTTAAGGATGGAAGTGGAAATCCTTTTTATTTTTTCTTTAAAAATAAAAAGATTGTGAACGGACAGCCTGACCACGCTGGAAAGATAGTGGAAGCGTGGAAACGCCAAAAAAAATCCGTTCTTCAAGAAGAGAGAACGGATTTGATGTCATTTTTTTATTTACTCAGTTCTACAAAATATTTATAGAATAACGGAATAGTTTCAATTCCTTTCAAGTAATTGAAAATTCCGAAATGTTCGTTTGGTGAGTGAATCGCATCGCTGTCCAATCCAAATCCCATTAGTATCGTTTTGCTTTTCAATTCTTTTTCGAACAACGCAACAATAGGAATACTTCCGCCTGAACGAACAGGAATAGCTGGAACTCCAAAAGTTTCGGTGTAGGCTTTGTTAGCGGCTTGGTAGCCAATGCTGTCGATTGGAGTCACATATCCTTGTCCGCCATGATGTGGAGTTACTTTTACGGTTACTCCTTTTGGAGCGATACTTAGAAAATGGTTGGTAAATAATTCAGTGATTTCCTCCCAATCTTGATTTGGAACCAAACGCATTGAAATTTTGGCGAAAGCCTTACTCGCAATCACAGTTTTGGCTCCTTCGCCAGTATAGCCACCCCAAATTCCGTTGACATCTAATGTGGGACGAATGGAGTTTCTTTCATTAGTTACATAGCCAGTTTCGCCATAGACTTCTTCAATATCCAACGCTTTTTTATAGTTTTCTAAACTGAAAGGTGCTTTGGCCATTTCGGCTCTTTCGGCAGCAGAAAGTTCTTCTACTTTATCATAAAAACCAGGAATAGTAATATGATTGTTTTCGTCATGCAAAGACGCAATCATTTTAGTCAGCACATTGATTGGATTAGCTACGGCACCGCCATACAATCCGGAGTGTAAATCACGATTAGGCCCTGTAACTTCTACTTCTACATAACTCAAACCGCGTAGTCCTGTCGTAATAGACGGTTGTTGGTTTGAAATCATTCCGGTGTCTGAAATTAGAATGACATCATTTTTGAGTTTTTCTTGGTTGCGTTCTACAAACCAACTCAAACTTTTGGAACCGATTTCTTCTTCGCCTTCAATCATGAATTTTACATTGCAAGGCAAACAATTCGAATTAATCATGTATTCAAATGCTTTGACGTGCATGTACATTTGTCCTTTGTCATCGCAAGCGCCACGTGCAAAAATAGCGCCTTCAGGATGTATTTCGGTAGTTTTGATTACAGGCTCGAATGGAGGAGAAGTCCATAATTCCATTGGATCTGGCGGTTGCACATCATAATGTCCATATACCAAGACGGTTGGCAAATTAGGGTCAATTGTTTTTTCGCCATATACAATTGGATAGCCTGGCGTATCGCAAATTTCAACTAGATCACAACCTGCTTTTTCTAAACTTGCTTTTACGGCATCGGCGGTGTCGAATACATCTTGAGAGTAAGCGGTATCAGCACTTACGGATGGTATTTTTAATAATTCAATTAATTCATTAATGAAACGTTCTTTATTTTGCTGAACGTAAGACGCTATGTTTTCCATAATTGGGTTTCAAATTATACAATCAAAAGTACAAAAAAGCAGTGAAATATTTTTTGTTTAATTTGCTTTGTAAATTAGAACTTATGTGTATATTTGCACCCACAATTGCGCGGATATGGTGAAATTGGTAGACATGCCAGACTTAGGATCTGGTGCCGCAAGGCGTGTAGGTTCGAGTCCTATTATCCGCACAAAAAAACTCTAATAGGTAATATTAGAGTTTTTTTTATAAAAAAAGGGAAGGTAGTATTACCAATTAAAAGGGAGGTACCAATTAGAAACATTCATTAATTTAGAGCGTACGGCTGTAGCATCTGGATTACCTTCTTTGTTTAACTTATCATAAATTTTATCTGCTAGGAAAGAGGGATCGTTTCTACGTAAAGCTATTCGAACTAAATCTTCCCAACGATTTCCTTCATAAGCTAATTCTAAAGCTGCTTCATTTATAATATTATCTTCGGTAGTAATTACATCATCTCCTACGTTTCCAACTGGAGTTAAGTATGCACGACCTCTGACTCCAATATTTCGGTGCCATGGCGCTCTGTAGTTTGGATAATCTCCCATACGAGCATCAAAATCATAAGGGAAAGGCATAAATGTTTGTTGCATGTTAGTAACGTCAGTATAAGAATCAATAACAACATTAGCAGGAACAAAAGTTGCTTTAATTCCTCCATTAAGAATTGCATAAGCCACTTTTTGCTGAGCATCTCTGTTGGCTGCTTCTGCATATCTTAAATGTAACTTTGCAGCACGGTATAAAAACCATTCCCCTTCTTTTTTTAGCAGGTTAGCAGGGTCTTCGTATTTATAAAGATATTTCATAATTACAGGATCTCCACCTACCATTCGGTAAGAGAATTTTTTACCACGCGCATCATAAGGAAATCCGTTGTTTTGTCTATTGTTATTCCATAAATCAATGGCACGTTGTGATGGTTTTGCTAAATAGTCGCCACCCGTTTTTGAAAAGAAAGTAATGAAAGGATTAGTAGGAGCAAAATCACTGTCAAAAGGTAATGACCAGATCCATTCGGAATTCCATAAAATATCTCTGTTTCTTCCAAAAATAGATCTCCATCCTTTAGTATTACTATCCACTAAAGTGGTTGCATCTTGCTCATAATATCTTAAATAGCCAATGGCTAAATCTTCATTAGTGATTACTTCGGCAAATTTTACGCGGTAGTTATCAAGTGTATTTACCCCTGGTGAAGAACTCTCCATTACTTTTTTGTAATGAGAAGCTGCAGATAGGTAATTACCTTTCCACAATTGTAAATCGCCAATTAAACACTCTTTGTTGATGAAAAATTTTCGAGTATCGTAGCCGTCAACAGTTAACAATAAACTACTTCCAGACTCATAAATTTCTTTATAAGTTAAACCTTCTGTTAAATCAATTAATTTGTCTAAAAGCTGGTTGAAAGGTATTCTAGGATATTTTGAGGCATTTTTAACATCATCTAATGTTTCAATAGGTTCAGTAATGTAGGGGATGTTTCCAAAATGGATTCCTAACTGTAAATAAATCCATGATCGAATACAAGCAATATCGGCATAACGTTGATTGTATTGTGATTGGGTGAATTTTTTATCAGCCAACATGATGTTGAAATTTTTCATTGCATCATTACAATTTTGAATTACTTCATAATATTGTCTTGGGTTGATATATGGATTGTCATTAGATACATTGTGCTGAGAAAGTTCTTTTAAATAAGGGCTTGAGTTTCTTGTAGTACTCATCAAATCGGCGCGCATTTCATTAAGAATTACATGCTTTTCAGCAAGAGACATAAATTTACCATATATCCCTATCACGGCAGCATCGGCATCATAAATATTACGATAGACTTGAGTCCCTACAAGTTTATCTTTAGGTTCTACATCTAAAAAATCTTGACAGGAGTTCAAACTCAATAACAATACGAAAGCTACTATACTATTTAGAGTGTTTTTCATTGATTTTGTTCTATTTGTTGTTATCATCGATATATTGTTTCTGTAGTGTAAATAATTATAGTCCTAAACGTAATCCCAATTGAAATGATTGGAACTGAGGGGTCAGACCAATATCGGTTCCTTGTCCAAAAATGGATGGGCTTGCGCTAAATTCTGGGTCATAGCCAAGATATTTAGTAAAAGTAAATAAGTTATTGGCAGTAGCATAAAGTTTTATGTATTTAACATGTTTTGCATCGTTTACTGCAAAATCGTAACCTAAAACCAAGGTTTTTAGTCTAAGGTATGAGCCATTTTCAATCCATCTGTTTGAGAATTCTGAATTACCCATAGGATCTCCCCATACCGCTTTTGGCATAGTTGTTTGTTGTCCTTCAGCTATCCAACGATTTGCAACAGCAATGCTTTGATTTTCATAACCACTCATTTTTTCAAGGTTGTAGCGCAATCCGTTGTAAATGTCATTTCCAACAGAGAAGTTAAAAAGTCCTTGAAGAGTAAATCGTTTGAAGTTAATATTTGCTGAGAAACTTCCAGCCACATTTGGATTTGGATTTCCTATAACCATACGATCTTTATTATCAATAATATGGTCATTATTAGTGTCCACATAACGAATATCTCCAGCTGTAAAAGGAACTATTGCACCGTTTGATAAGCGTCTATTCAAACCTGCTGCATTTGCATCGGCAGTAGTGCTGTAGACACCAGTGCTTTTTAATCCATAGAATAAATTAGCGTCTTTACCAACAGAAGTTAAATAAGTAGCTCCTGCAAATTGTGTTAGGATGTCTCCATTAGGCAATCCTAATACTTTGTTTTTATAGTGACTTACGTTTAAACCTAGATCAAAGGCGAAGTTTTTTGATTTTGCAATACGAGCATTTAGGGATAAATCAGCTCCTAATGTTTGCATTGCAGCGCTATTAGCAACGGTGTAATTAAAACCGCTTACGTTACTTATTGTTTCGTACACAATCATGTTTTCGGTTTTGTTAGAAAACACATCTAATGAAGCGTTGATTCTTTCGTTAAATATTCCAAAATCAGTTCCAATATTTAGTTTTTTAACTGTTTCCCATTGCAAGTTTGGATTTCCAATATTTCCTCTCACTAATCCTTGCATTCCTAATAAGTTTTGTGAAACATAATATTTCTGAGCAGTAAAATTCCCAATATTATCATTACCGCTTTGTCCATAACTAGCTCTAAGTTTTAGATAGTCTATAACTTTACTGTCTTTCATGAATTTTTCGGAAGAAATTAACCAAGCTCCTGTTAAAGACGTCATTAAAGCGTATTTTTCGCTACTGTCGAGTATTTTATCACCAAATCGGCTGGAACCATCTACGGCATAACTTGTTGTTAAGAAGTATTTGTTGCGATAATTATAACTTGCATTTGCGTACATATTTAACCAATTCCATTCTCCTAATGCTCCTCCTACTTGTCGAAGCATATTGGATCCAGCCCCAACACTAGTAAAATCATCTGTAGAGGAATTGTATCCTAGCCCTAAGTCGCTTTCCGATTTATTACTTTGACTTCTAATTCCAAAACGAACCTCTATAGTATGATCATTTTTTAATTGTTTGAAGTAATTTGCATAGGTATCGGTGTAAAGACTATTGTATGTTTGAACTTCACTTCCTGAACGGTTATAAGCAATGGCTGTTGGTAAAACGAGATTTGCTACTCCTTTATTTGGTATAAAGAATGTTTCTCTTTCTTTATTTAAGGTTAATCCTAAGATGGTGTTAAAGTCCCAAGATTTATTTAGAGCATATTTAAACTTAAGATCTCCAAAGAAACGGTAGTTTTTATTGGTTCCAAAACCATTAGTCAAAATTGCTTTTGGGTTACTAACATTAAAATAATCAACATCAGCTAAGTTAGGAGATACTTCTCCAGTATCACTAACATCATGTACGGTTAAGAAAGGAGATTTAGTTAAAGATAAATACAAAGGATTTGTTTTGTATGCAAAACCTTGATCCCACTGATTTTGAACGCTATTAATAAATGAAAGGTTTGCATCTACAGTTAGTCTTTCGGTAAGCCTTAATGCAGCATTCAATCGTGTGCTGTATCTTTTCGAACTGGTTTCATCAACAATACCTTTGCTATCAAGGTATCCCACAGACAAACCAAATTTAGCGATATCATCTCCTCCACGAATTTTTAGAAAATAGTTTTGAAATGCACTACCTTTTAAAACCTGATCTTGCCAATTGGTCTTATTGTGATATTTATAATATCCTATTGAACCTTCAGTATCGTTCATATAAGGTAAAGCTGCAATTTGTTGTTGGGTCAAACCACGTGTTGCTTCTAATTGTGATAAGTGAGTACGGAAAGCATCAGCACTTAATAATGGTAATTGATCAGGTATTTGATTGATGCCAGCGTAGGTGGTAAAGTCAATTTTAGTCGATAATTCTGTTGGACGAATAGTTGTTATTTTAATCACTCCATTAGCACCTTTTGTGCCGTAAAGAGAAGTTCCATCTTTGATAACAGTTACATCTTCAATGTCTTTAACATCAATGTTAGTTAATGGTGAAGTAATATTATTTTGGAGTATTCCTGAACCATAATCTTCATCGTCATAAACCATACCGTCAACTACAATTAGAGGCTTATTGGTAGCATATAAAGAGTTAAAACCACGTAGTGATAAATAAGATCCAGCCCCAATTGATCCTGAATTTCGGGTACTATTTAATCCAGCAACTTTACCTTGTAAAAAACCGCCAATTGATTCGTTAATAGGGTTAGACCATTGGTCTTTACTAAAATTGACTACAGAAGTAGCATGGGTGTTGTTGTACTGCATAATATCGCCAGAAGCTGTATTTGCAATTTGAAATGATGGAGCATAATTTGCTTCGCTTAAGAATACTTCAAGCCCATCTATTTTTCCTTTTAAAGCGTACACTTTTGTTTGATAATCCTGTCCGCTAATTGTAAGTAGCACATCTAAATTTGGGACTTTAATTTCAAAACTTCCATCGTCATTTGTAATCGATGCCGAGAAATTTTCGACAGCGATATTGATTCCTGATACCACCGCTTTTGTTGTGGCATTTTTAATCACTCCTTTTACTAAAATTCCTGCTACTTTTTGAATAGATTTTTTGGTGGCAGTTGAGTCATTAACTTCCTGTGCGTATAATGGTGCAAAGAAATCTCCTGTAAAAAGCAGGCTTACTAGGCATATTAGTTTTATAATTTTTAGCATAACTATTTTTTTATAGAATTTTATTTAAGTACCGGGACAAATTTTAAATAATCAAGAGTGAGTAGACTTGTTGCTGCGGTGGTTCCCCCAATGAGAGAAATAAATCCAATATTTCCAGCGGTTGTATTTGTAAATTCACCTAAAAGTATCTCATCATAATTTTTATAAGGGATTGGTGTCATTGGGAATAATTTAGTAAAATTAGCCATACTACTAGTAGAAGTTCCTATATTTAGAATTGTTCCACCGATACCTAATTGCTGTTGGAATGGATTTGTTCCTGTACCTGGATTGGTTACATCATTTACTGCTCTCCAATACACTTTGTAATTAGCACTGTACATAATATCTTTAATATTATAGAGTAAAGTAAATCCAGCTCTTGTATTAGTTGTACTCATCATAATATCGTTAAACAAATTTCCAGCTGGATCTTTCCTATCACGATAAAGGATAGGTGTTCTTGTACCTAAATAACCCACATTATTTTCTCCTTCAACTTTATTGCTTAACAAACGATTGGTAAGTGCTACATCTACTTTTTTCATGATATAAACAATTCCGTTACTTAAACGAATAGGTTCGCCTACAATTTGGGTTTTATCAACTGGGAATTCAACGCCAAATCTTGAGGTTAAACTAGTAGGGAGTTCATTCAATTCGTATTTTTTAGGGAAAGCCATATCTCTTACTGTAAAATAACTCGCTAAAGCAGTTGTTCCATCTGTTGTAGCAACAGTTAGATAGGGTTTCATTTTATCTACTTCAGTAGTGTAACCTGCATCTTGCATAAGAAACAAAGTATAGGAGTTTTTCTCATTATTCAAATTATAGACATTCTTTAGGTAAGAATTGGTAAGTGAATCAGCAAGGGCACCTGGAAAAGCATTTGCTTTTGCAGTGGCATCCGAATCATAAATATTAATGTCTTTAAGACTTAATAAATAATCATTCATTTTAGAAGTTCCTGCTGTTGAATTGATGTATTGCCAGATGTTTAATTTTGGAGTTAATGCTTTATCAATAATATGAAATACACCATTAGAGGCATAACGATCTGCTTTAATGATTGTAGCATCATCAATTAAGTTAGTTCCTTTAAAAATAAGGTATTTGTCTCCAAGCATCTTTACTTTTTCTTGTGGTTGCGATCTAACTGAAGAAAAAGCTGTAAGTGCAATGTGGTTAGCCACAAATTTCTTAAGTGTTTCAGGGTCGTTTAAAATTGCAGTGCTAACTTGAGCCAAGGCATCGTTAGTGGGTGCAAAAACAGTATAAGTTTTTGAAGCTGCTAATATTTTGTCGTAACCAGTTTGGGCTAATAATTTTCCAAACTGGGATAGCTCAGCAGTTTTTGAAATAGCTTCATTCAGATTGATATTGAGATTGGTGTCACCATTATTTTTTTGTTCCTCCCAAGGGTTAGAACAAGAAAACATTGCGATAGCAAGCATTCCAACAATAAGTCTTTTATAATTAATTCTTGATAACATCTTTTTTACTGAGTTAGGTTCCTAAATAAGTATTATTGTTTTATTAAATTATCTTTTCCAGATTCAAATTTTGGCCAGAGTTGATCCATCTCAATAGGGCGAAATTCTGCTATATCAAACCAAGATTGAGCACCGGCATTAAATTGACTTTGTAACATTAAGGTATGTCTAGAGGTTGTTGTTACGTCTATAGTACCTAGTAATCTACAATTTACTCTGTTTGTATAAGGCGATGTGTAACGTTTGTAACCTTGGGATTCCAATACTCGCTCATCTAATGTGGTATTGCCAGCTTCCATTAAATTGATTTGTCTTGGAAGTTCTTTGCCATCAAAAAAGACTTTAACATTTCCAAGTTTTGTAGCTTGGTATCTAAAAGAAATCCACAATTTGTATTTTCCTTTAATAATTACTGGAGTTTTAAATGCAATGTTTTGAACATTTCCGTCTCTAAAACGATTAATTTCAAGTACATCAGTATGCCAAGCTGCAGCAATACCAGAGGTAATTGCAGTACCTGTGGCAGCTTTATTATAAGCAATAACGTCTGGACCATCCCAAGTAATGTCTGAAAGTTGGGCTTTTGTAAAAGTCTGGTATCCACCAACAGCTGTTCGGAAAATAGACGTTAATTTTCTAAATTCAGGTTGGTCACAAAAATCAAAATACACAGGAGCTGGATTTCTTTTTTTGATGGCGAAATTGGTGTCTACAAAATGCAATACTCCGTTTGAAGTGGTTAAATCACTTAATTCTCTAATAACACTAGCCCCCTTTTCTAAAACCCCATTAAAAACTTCTTCATTTAATAAAATTTTATCTTTATCTAATTTGGAACTGATTACTTCTAGAGGAGCTTTAGTCTCTAACGCTGGGTTTACTGCAACATCGGCTAAATATTGTAATCGTGGCATAATGCGGTAACTAACAAAAAGATTTAAACTGTCTTTTAAGTCCGATGGGTTATTAAGATGGCTGTATCTTGTTTTTAAATCAGCTAAGTTGTTGAATCCTGCTTTTTTAAATACATCGTTTGTTTGTGCAAAAACAGTTAGATAGTTATTAATATCAGCAGTGTTTCCTGAAAGTGGTAGGTTTAGTTTATCATACCATCCTGTAGCTTTTAATACTTCAGTAAATAAGGATAGGTCTGGATTAGATTCAATAGTTTGAGCTAAAGTTTTATTGGCTACACGCAATACTTTATTAATAACATGAACAACTCCATTTCCAAGTTCGATATTCGAATTGATTATGTTGGCTGTTTTGTTAATAGTGACACTGGAAATACCATTAAGATTAGAGGCACCTGTTACTAAAAATTGACCGTACAAGCTAGGTGTTGCAATTTTACCATCGGTAAAGGAAGTCGTGTTTACTTTTTGGTCAAGAATATGAAGCTTAGCAATATTCTGCAAATCAGTTAAAGGAACGTCTTTTAAAGAAGTTACTCCTAAATCTTTAAGGTACTGTTTCACTGCTTCATTTGTAGGAAGGAATAAAGTATACGTTCCATACGTATTCATAAAGGAAGCATAATTTGTGATATTAAGGATTTCCAAAAACATAGAATAATCATCATTTGCTTGAAGATATTCAGTAATGTTTAAGGTTTCATCGGTAGATTCTTTTATTTTTTCTTGCGAACAATTTTGAAATACCAAGAGGATAAAAAATATGGCAACAAGTCTAAGCAAGTTATTTGGTTTTACTACTTTTTTCATGACTTATATTTTTATTTATAAAATGGATTTTGTTTAAGTGCTTTATTGGTATACAACTCGTAAGTATTGATAGGCAAATAATGGCTATTTGGATCCTTTAATTTTGCAATAATGGATTGTTGCTGATTGGCAGGAGCACTAGCAATAGCGGCATTAGTTATAATATCTAATCGTTCGTAGTTATTTCTTCTTGCCACACGAAGCAAGTCAAACCAACGCTTTCCTTCAAATGCAAGTTCACGTGCGCGTTCAGATAAGATGTAGTTTACAACATCGTTTTTATTGGCAGGGTCGGGATTTTCAGCAGTTATTGCAATAGCACCTCTTTTTAAACGAATGTCTTTAATAATATTGATAGCATCTGCACCTTGACCGAGTTCATTTAAAGCTTCGGCATTCATTAATAAAATATCGGAATATCGATAGACAAACCAGTGTGTGTCTGAATCTTGAAATGCTTTTCGAGTATTGTAATCAAAAGCAGTAAATTTCCAAATTTCATTTGTGCCTGGAACAATGGAAGCAAATTCTCCTCGGATGTCTTTGTTGTTTGGATTGTTGTAGTCAATTCCGTAGAATTTTTCTAGTGTGATTGGCGAAGCTTGGAATTGAGGTCTTAAGTAAAAAATTCCGTAAAATGGGCCTAAATTTGAAGTTGTATATTGAAATTCAAAAATACTTTCGCTAGAATTTCCTTTTGCAAAAACTGTTGTAAACCAGTTGCCAGAAGCATTCACTAATGCAAATTTTTGAGAGTTAATAATTTTATTTGAAGCTGCAAGTGACTCTTGAAAATTTCCTGTCCATAAATAAACATCAGCGAGCATTGCATTGATTGAATAAATAGTGATACGCCCTTTGTTTGAAGCAGTATTTCCATAATCCGACTCTGCATAGGTTTCGGCCTGTTTCAAGTCTTTGATTACTTGGGCAAAAACATCATTTTGAGTACTTGTGGCAATTTGAAAATTATCTTTATCACTCATTGTAGCGGTTAATTTTAGAGGGACATCTTTAAAAGTTCGCGCTAAAGTAAAATACAAATAGGCTCTTACAGCTAATGCTTCAGAAAGATAATGGTCTAATTGGGTTTGAGTTAATGTTGGGTCTAAATTTTTAACAGTAGGAGCCAAATCAATAACTGTATTACAAAAATTGATTGTTTTGTAAAAAGCTGCCCAACTTGTTAAATCGTTTGATGCAATAATATTGGTATTCATAATATCTCTTTCGTCCTCAGTAACATATCCGCCAGCACCTACCATATCACCTCTCAATTCACCATACATAAATAGGTATTGAGTCAATGTCAAATCGTTTACGCCAGGAGGAGAATTTAATAAGGAAGAATAAATTCCAGCTACAGCTGCTTGAATGTCTTCTTTGGTTTTCCAAAATTCTTCACGAACTATACCGTCTTGAGGTCGCAAGTCTAAATAATCGTTGCAGGATGTTGCCGAAACAAAAAGGAGTAAGACAGCAATTAATGTTTTTATCTTATTTTGCATGATTCAAATATTTTTTTAGAAACGAGTAGAAAGTCCAAAAGTTAAACGTCTTGTTGGTGGGGTAGCAGCATTGTCAATAGCGATTTCAAAAGGTCCAGATTTCATATTTACCTCAGGATCTTGTCCTCTATATTTTGTAAAAGTGAATAAGTTGTCTGCAGTTGCGTAAATTCTTAAATCGTCTAGGTTTAATTTTTTCAAAAGTTTTTTCCCTAAATTATAACTAAAAGTTACTGAGCGAAGACGTACAAACGAAGCGTCTTCAACATAACGATCAGATCCTAACCAGTTATAACCTGCGCCAAATACTGCTCTAGGCATGTTAGTAATGTCTCCAGGGTTTCTCCATCTTGATAAAACAGCTGTGCTTTGATTGCTCCATCCATACATATTAGTAGTATTCATATCCGTTCCATTGATGATATCATAATTAAGACGATAGGTGAAATAAAGTAATAATTTGAATTGGTTATTAAAACTTATTGAGGGTCCAAATCCCCCAGCAATTTTTGGATTACTATTTCCTAAATAAACCACATCACGTTTGTCAATATTTCCATCGTGGTTAATGTCTTCATAGATAGCATCTCCAGGTTGAAAGACATAATCTGTAGTAGGATAGTTAAAACGCATAAATACCTCTTGACCATTAGGACCGATGATTACATTTCCATTGGAGTCTCTAGCTTTTGTTGCTTCAAGGTCAGTATAAACACCTTTGAAACGGTATCCATAAAAAGAACCAAAAGGATTATCTACTTGAAGGAAGCGTTTGAATTGCCCATTTTTATCAGTGTTGCCAAATTCACTTGGATAGAATTCGGAGATCTCTTTAATCATATTTTGGTTAGCTGCGATATTAAAGTTGAAATCAATTTTCCATTTTTTGGATTTAAAAGGGGTAGTATAAAGTCCTACTTCCCATCCTTTATTTTCCATGCTACCTACGTTTTGGTCAGAAATAGTACTATAACCTGAAATTGAACTTATGTCAAGGTTTGGAAAAAGAAGGTCTTTTGTTGTGTTATGATACAAATCAAGGTCTAACATAATACGTTTGTTAAACATCTGAAGGTTGAACCCGAGGTTTTTACCTATTAAGGTTTCCCAACGTAAATTACTAAGTTCCATATTTGAAGGGAATACACCGTTTAGATCCAAATAATCCGTGCTGTAGTTTCCATAAATATTAAAATAACGGTAGTCGTATTTAGGTGCTCTACCAGAGCGACCATAACTAGCTCTAAAACTCAAATCGTCAATAAACTTTAAGTTCTTCATGAAGGGTTCTCCAGACACTCTCCAACGAGTGGATATCGAAGGGAATATTCCATATCTGTTTCTAGGACCAAATTTTGAATTACCATCTGCACGAACTCCCACATTGACAATATATCGATCCAATAAACCATATTGAGCGCTCAATAAAGCACCCACGCTTCTGGATTGACTGTTGCTTGTGTAGAGTTGCAATTCAGAATTTTGTGTTCTCGAAGGAATCGAAGGATCGGTAAATAAAGACGAAGCTGTATTCGATGTTAGTGCCTGGTGAGAGGTATAACGAGAATCATTGGTTTGCAATGATAAAATAGTTTGTAAGGTTTGGTCTTTACCTATCGTTGGAGTGTAAATGATATTTGTTTTGGTCACAATATTCGCCGCATCAGCATCGGCATCAGAAGCTCTGTTTACTGCGGTTTCAGTAAAAGGACGTCCTGTTGCATTTTGAGGCAAAAACGCTTTTGTTTTAGTGCTGTTAAAATCAAATTGAAGATCAAAAGTTGAAATCAAAGTCTTAGGGATAAGGTCAACGTTCAAATTAAAATGCGGAACAATGCGTTCGCCTATTTGATCATTGATTGCAAATTCTCCCATTGCAACTGGATTGTAGGTGCCGGGATAAGTTCCTTGAACATTATAAGCAGGTGAAAAATAATTTGGTGTAAGATTCCCTAATTCGTCAAATTCATAAATACTCATATTAGGCATTTTAGTATAAGCGATACTTCGCAATCGATCGTAATCATCCCTAGTTCCATTGACATAGTTGCGTTGCGTATCGGTATGTGTATAAGATAAATCGGTTTTAAAACGAATGCGGTCAGAAACCACATAATCTAAATTTAATCGGGCATTTAATCGGTTTAAGCCTGTGCCAATAGTAACTCCTTTTGCATTGTAATATCCTACAGAACTAAAATACCTAGCTTTTTGTCCTCCTCCTTGTAGAGAAAGATTGTGTTCGCCTGTCAAACCTGTTTGTGTAATGGCGTCAATCCAGTTGGTGTTTTGACTATAATTTTTGTAGTAATACACATCCTGAGGATCGTATTGAAATTCTTTTACGTTAAGCGTATTCAAAGGGACTCCATTTCGATTCATAAATTCTTCTGGAATCAATTGAGAATATTGATCACCACTTAGCATTGGAATAGTAGGAGGGAGTTTTGAATAAGTACCCTTGTAAGTATAGGTGATTTTTGGTGCGCTAACTCCTCCGCGTTTGGTCGTGATAAGTAAAACTCCACTTGCAGCACGTGCTCCCCATATTGCCGTTGCGGCAGCATCTTTTAAGATAGTGATGGTTTCAATATCCGATGGAGCAATATTTAATAAGGCGGCATAACCTTGTTCATCGGCAGAGCCAAAATTAAAATCGGCAGGGATCGAGGTTTCATAAGGCATTCCATCTACTACAATTAAAGGGTCTGAAGAACCAGAAATTGAAGAAGTACCACGAATACGAATTTGCATCCCAGCACCAGGATCTCCACTAGTTGCGGTAATATCAACCCCAGGCATACGCCCTTGAAGCGCTTCGTCAATAGATGCTGCTTGTGTGTTTTCTAAGTCAGCAGCATTGATTGTTACTGCACTAGTTGTACGATTTCGATCGGCGATGTTCATTAAACCATTGCTGGTCATTTTTTCTGACTTAACTACAACTTCATTTAATGATTCAATTGTCGAAACAAGACTAATTTTAATTGTCTCACGTCCATTAATAGGAATTACTTTGGATTTGTATCCTATTGTTGAAATGTATAGTTTATTATTGGAATTTTTAACGCGTATAGCAAAGTTACCGTCAATATCCGATATTACACCTGTTACAGTTCGGTTTTCCGAATCTTGTTCAACAATAGTCGCTCCTGGAATAGATAAGTTATCTCCTGAATCAACTATTTTACCACGCACTAAGATGGATTTGTCTTGTGCGAAAACTGGCAAACTCGCCAAAGTAATAACGGCAAATAAAAAAAAGTAAAGTATTTTTGTATTTTTTAGTCTCATTTTATTCTACGAATTTAAGATAGTTGTCTACTAAGTGTATTAAAGAGCGGTCAGCTAAATTATTACTCAATGACGGTACGTAATTGGCTATTCTAAACGCTCTGTCTTTGAAGGTTAATGTCCCTGGAGTACTTTCTACAGTGACATACGTTTTTTCATCAAGACTGTTCTTTCTTAAAGTTTCAACTAATCCTGTTGTAAGCCCATCATTTGAAGCGGTTTTAGTTACCAAAATATGGTAGCGAATAAAATCGGCTATTTGATCTTTTTCAATTTGAGTGGCAGGAGTTACAGAGGCTGGCAATGCCTTTTCGGCAATTGCCTTAGTAATTGCAGCATTGTTTGGGATTACAAATGTATAAGATGTACCAAGGCTTACTCCTTGAATTGCTCCTGTCGTCGTATTGTATAAAGAAGAGTTTTTCAAGTAATTAAAAAACGAAAGATATTGTGAACCTGTTGTTTCTGATAATCGTTTAATTTTTAAACCTTGTACTTCTTCTGTGAATTCAATCAATTTATCAATATAATAAGTTCTTCCATTTTGTTGATCTTCATAACCAATTACATTTACAGCATTTCCCATGGTCTCATTTCCGGCACCATAAATTTTATTTTGGTTCCATTTAATATACTCACCTGGTAAATCATAATCTCCTGTACGAATAATACCTGAAGTAGTAGCAATATTTTTTAGCTCATCATTAGGTGTTAAAACAATACCATTGTAAAGAACACGAAGTAAGCGAGATCTAGCGTTACTTCCTGAAACAGCAATGTTAGTAATAGGAGAGGTATATCTCCATGTTTGGTATTTTATGTCATATTCATAACCTAAAGATCGAAGTAAAGTGTCTGTTGGTAAGAATAAAGTGTATTTAGTATTGATATTACTAATCATTTCTTTAAATCCAGAACCGTCATTGAACAAGCGAGTAGCAAGAGTAAATCTTGGGTCTAAATATGCTGAAGTGTAAACGCTATAAAATAAGTTGGATTTTTGGACTTTACTAGCGCCATAAAAGAATCCGTTGCTCAAAATTTTAGCATCTGTGATATCCGTATTGAAATTAAATCGTAAGTTTTCGCCCAAAGCATTGTTGTAACTATAAGTCTTTGAAGGCCAAACGGCATTTTGGACCATATGAGCATTAACAAAATCTTGAAAGATGTATTTTGGAAGTTTGTCTAAAGAGGTATAATTTTTAAGCATAACTCGATCAATAAACTCTTGTAAAGGGGCATTTTTAGGCACGATCAAAGTATAGGCATCAGATTGCCCGTCATTATCACTTTGTTTAATATAATTTTCATTATTTGGTGAAAAAGATAAGTTTTGGTCATACACTTTTACAAAAACTTCATCTGATTTTCCAGTGTAGTTTCGGTAGATATTTGTTGCATCTTGATTGAAAGTGTAGTTCACTAAATAATTTTCTAATAGACTTCTAAAAAGACTATAATCAGCGTTTTGTTCTAAATACTGATCGAGACTTGGCAAAGGGAGAGCAACTTTTTCAACTTCGTGAACAACTCCATTTTCAGCAATAATATCGGCCGTTTTTACATTGCCATCAAAGATGTTAAAACCAGTATAGCTTTTGCTTGGATAGAAATAATTGAAATCAATTGCGCTTAATTTTTTCTCGGCAAAATATTCTTTAGTAAAATAAGTAATGTACTTATTGTTATTGTCTCCAGGGATATAGTAATTTGTTCCAGTGCGGTTGTTGCGATTTGAACTTACAGTAACTTTAGATTGACCATTAATTGTTTTGGTTATAAATCCATCATAAAAAGCAGTTCGTCTTCTAAAAGCATTATCTTTTACCCAGCCAGTAGCCGATTGATAGTCGGATAATTGGTCTTCACGAAAAGCATTGTAAACAAGTGCATAGCGAACAATTTTTGCAGCTGTGGCGTTATCAATTTTACTCACATCAGAAATTCCTTGTTCTTGAAAAAAGGCAGTAAAAGCAGCATCATTTGGGGCAAACATGGTCCAATACCCAGCTTTGCTTAAAATATCCTTGTACCCAGCTTTTTCAATTAAAACAGTTAAATTTTTATAATTTCCATTTGCCTCTAATTGTTGGTAGATGGGCGCTTCTAAATAATCTGGACGCCCATAGTATTCGTCAAATACATCTCGACTACAGCCAAATAACAGCGCTAAAAGAGGGAGGGTAAACAGTAGGTAATTGATTTTTCTCTTCATTACTTGATTCGGTTATTAAATAGGTTATATAAATTTTTAACTTAATTTTAATAAGTGTTCTTTTCACAAATATAAATTAAAGCCTTTCTCTGGCTATCCTGCTCTATCCTGTAAGAGTCCATTTATTTTTCTATATGAATAAAAAAACAGTTAATTAATTGATAATTTTTAAATTTTTTGTCTTTAGGGCTAATAATACTAAAATTCAGTATTTACTTGTTTTAAGGCTATTTATTTGTTTCAAAGTTTAAATTTGAAAATGCATTAATATTTTTTAAGCCTAGTGTTTATATAGTTGAGAAGAGATTTGTGAAATAGTGTATTTCCACAAGAATTCGTTTTTTTTTATAAATTTACCTTTTTTAAACTCCATCACATGATAAAGAAAACTTTATTTGTTTGCTTAGCCATTGGAAGTATGCTAACTGCAAATGCTCAAGAAACGACTACTATGAATCCATTTTTTCAAGCGTACAATACGCCATTTAATGTTCCGCCTTTTGATCAAATTAAAAACGAACATTTCAAACCTGCCATTTTAGAAGGGATTAAAAGAAATGCTGCCGAGATTGATGTGATTGCTAACAATACGGCTGCGCCAACATTTGAAAACACTATTCTGGCAATGGAAAATGCAGGAGAGTTGTTGTCTAATGTCAATACAGTTTTCTCTAATTTGAATTCGGCGCACACCAATAAAGAAATTCAAAACATAGCCAAAGAAGTTTCTCCTAATTTATCGGCACACCGCGATAATATTTATTTGAACGAAAAATTGTTTGCTAGAGTTAAAGCGCTTTGGGACAAAAAAGAAACGCTAGGCTTGAACTTGGAACAAGCTAAAATATTGGACAATACGTATAAAGATTTTGTTCGTTCTGGAGCTAATTTATCTTCTTCTGAGAAAGAAACGCTACGTAAAATTAATGGTGGTTTGTCCTTGTTGAGTTTGAAATACGGTCAAAATATTTTGGCGGAGACCAATAAATACCAATTGGTAATTACCGATAAAAAAGATTTGGCGGGATTACCACAAAATGTAATTGATGCAGCAGCAGCTGATGCAAAGTCAAAAGGCAAAGAAGGAAGTTGGGTGTTTACTTTAGCTAATTCGAGTGTGATGCCATTCTTGCAATACAGTGCCAATAGAAAATTGCGTCAAGAGATTTGGAAAGCGTATCAAACTCGTGCCAATCACGACGATGAATTAGATAATAAAGCTAATGCGATTCAGTTAGCGAATCTTCGTGGACAAAAAGCCCGATTGTTGGGTTATGCCTCTCATTCTAATTATGTTTTGGAAGAATCGATGGCAAAAACACCAGAAAACGTCAATAAATTATTAAACGATTTATGGGAACCTGCTTTGGAAAAAGCAAAACTGGAGGCTGCCGACATTCAAAAAATGATGACTAAGGATGGTATTAAAGGAGCTGTTCAACCGTATGATTGGAGATATTATACGGAGAAAATTAGAAAAGAACGTTTTGATTTGGACGAGCAAGAATTACGTCCGTATTTTAGTTTAGAGAATGTAAGAAATGGAGCTTTTCAAGTCGC
>JACCDH011345142.1_pt1 | contig 21527 bp, 20 predicted proteins | sample 7442481 | NCBI WGS metagenome assembly JACCDH01 (sample SAMN15323433, study PRJNA562643) | freshwater metagenome | isolation source: river surface water | place: USA:Blue River Watershed | collected 2017-08-15
AATCCTCCATATCCATTATTATAAACTTCACTTAGTTTCCCAGTAGGAAAAGTGTATGTTGGTGTCACTTCTAAGAAAAAATCTGAATTTGTGACAGTATTTGAAGTCTGTCTTCCAGAAGAGCCACTATAAAGATTATCATTGACTTGAGCATATGATAACATTGGTAGGAATAAGATTAAAAGTAGGATGTATTTCATATTTCATTGTTTATTTTAAAAGTTATAAATCAATACCAAATAGCTGAAATTTCAACTCGGCATTGGTCTGTTCCATTGAACCAAGTATAATACCATACTCCCCTTGAGGAAGACCTTTTAATTCAATGATTATATACTTCTCCTTATACTTTTTGTAAGTGAAAGGAATCTTAGGCACCTCGTTCCCTTTAGCTCTAAAATTAGAAGAAGACCCTGTTTGAACTTCTCTTTGCTCTTTAAATTCATTACTTACTAATGGAATTACTTTTATACTTTGTTCTGGATCAACCATAACAGATGGCTCATAAATGAATCTAATATCAGATGTATTAAATCTAACTGAAGATTGTGTTCCAATTAAAACAACGCTACTTCTAGTACCACCTGCAAGTAGCCCTGCATATGGAATAAATGTTGCAGCTTTTAATTTAGTCTTCGTTGATGCCTCTTGTTTCTCAAGAGCTTTTAAACCCTCGGGAGTTATCACATATAATGTGTTTACGTAATCAGGAACTGGTATGACTTCCTCTTGACTGTATGAATAGACTGAGGTTAATAAAATGATGGCTAGAATGGTTAATTTTTTCATGTAAGAAAGGTAGTGTTATGATTGTTTAAAATCTATGATATATCTCAACTGCCTTGAATTGTTTTACCTCCCCCAAAGCAAAACAATCCAAAATGGCAGCAGAATATTTTGATTAGTTGAAGTAAGCCTAAAATTGCGTCAACTTGGGTCGAATTATAAAATATAATAATAATATGTCCTTACTTGTCATAAATTTATGACCATATGCATAACCAGAATAAACTACTGAGATTACTACAGTTAATTTCAGTTTTACAGTCAAGTCCTGCAAAAACCATGAAGACTATAGCAAAGTTGATTGGTAGCACCGAACGAACCGTTTATAGGTACCTTGATCTTCTCAAGGCAGTTGGATTTAAAGTTGAGAAAGATTCTAATAATAAAATATACATTGACAATGGTGTGCTAGATATTAAGCAGACATTTACTTCAGAGGAGATTAAACTGATTCAAGAGTCAATATCGGTAGTTGCAAAAAAGAGTCCCCTAAAAGATAGTATCATTCAAAAACTATCATTAAATAATGAGGCAGCATTAGCAGGTAATAATTTATTGAAGGTTCATTTAAGTAACCTTGTTGAGAAGGTAACAAAAGGGATACAGGAAAGAAAAGTAATTGTACTTAAGAAATATTACTCTGCAAATAGTCAACAGATAAGCGACAGGCAGGTTGAACCGATAAAGTTTACAGATAACTACACTTCACTTGTTGCATATGAAATATCTTCTGGCAGAATTAAGTATTTCAACTTAGAAAGAATTACTGATGTTTTGGTCAAGAATCTAAAGATGACAAATGAGTCTAAACATGAGGATGTTAAACCTGATGTATTTGGATTTGGTGAGAAAGCAAAATCATATGATTTAGTCATGAAGATGAGTTTAAGAGCATGGTTATTCTTGAAGGATGAATATCCAATGACAATTCCTTATACCAAGAAGGATAAGAAGTCAGGAGATTATATTCTCAAAACAACTGTTTATAGTTTGGTACCTGCAAAGAGGTTTGCTAAAGGTCTTCCTGGAGAAATCGAGTTTTTATAAATTAGTTAATAATGTTCACTTATATTAAAAAGTAAACGTTTTCATTTTTCTATCTAGTTAGAAATCAACGCTTTAGTTTTGAAGCGCTAAAATTGCGCTAAATAATGTTTAGTTACTATGCCATTTTGATCTAACTATCTATTTTAGCCCTGATACATTTTATCAACTAAAAGATTTTAAAAATGCAAAAAGGAACTAAAACAACAACTTACTCACTTGACTGGGATACAGTAATGAATTTGGAATCAAGATTACTTAGAGACTTTCAAACAAATAAAACTAAAGATAGGGCACGTAGCCTACTAATGATTTCTATTGGTGTTAGACTTGGAATGAGAGTCATTGACAACCTTAATCTTAAATGGGAAGATTTACTGGGAGTACAGGTGGGTGAAAGGTTTATCAGAATTGAGAAGAAAACTGATAAAGAACGAATCCTAGTAATGTCTACCAAGCTCAAAGAAGTGTTGGATATTGTTTATGAGGCGGATGCCTCAGACCCTTCAACTTACATCCTATCATCCCAAAAAACCAATGGCCTTAAACCTATGTCGGTACAATCATTTAATCGAATCCTAAAGACAATTATGAAGGAGTATAAGGTAAAATATATTGGTAATCCAAGTAGCCATATGCTACGTAAATCATGGGTTGTAGGTTCAATCAAGAAGGGGTTTGAAAATGGAGACCATCTGAGTCTTGTTAAAGTGTCTCGTTTGGTGGGTCATTCAAACGTATCTACAACACTTAGATATACCAATTTTGAAACCAGTAGTGCTTTAGGATTATTTGAGTTGAGTTAATAACTTATACTTCTTATTAATAGTGTAAGTTCAACTATGTACCTGCCAATAGTTCCATTTATTATAAATCACTTAAGAATGATGTTCTTTTAAAAAATACGAAAAAAAATTGACAAAGTCAAGGGGCATAAAAAAGGGTATTGTTTTTACAATACCCTTTAACTCACATTTCGTATACAACTGTATCATCAATATCAGGATCAAAATCTACTGGGTCGAAATCTTCAACTTTTTCAATATCAATATTATAAATTTTAATGTATACGTCGATTAGACTAGAAATGTAATTTACTAAGGTAACTCTATCTGAACTGAGGGCAATGTTATCACTAACAACATTATATCCTTTCATCATCCTTTCTATTTGTGCATTAACAAAACGATAGGAGCTATTATCTGAACCTTCAAACCTTGTTTGAGATCCTTTTTTGAATGCAAATACCACTATATCTTCTTTCTTTGGTTTAGTTTTTTTCATTATTGAGAATTTTAAATAGTTGGGTCTTTTTTATGAGGTTTTTACCCTCGTGAAGTAGCGTTACATCAACTAATTGTTTGAGCTGAGTTTCGGTAATCATTATCTTCAGTCGCTTCCTTTTCTGGGGAACTGATTCTTGTGCAAGTTTTGTTAATTTCATAAAATATATTTTAATATAAATATCTCAAAGGAGGGTATAATCTCTCACCTGATCAAGTTTTATGTTACTGGGTTGAATAAAATATGGCAAATTCAAATGCTTCTAGGACATTAGCCAATATGAATATTGAAACTGGTGATTTAGTATTTTATGTCTATGAATTTGTGATCGTTTGTGGACTCATTTTTCGGGTCTATTTGGAATTTGAGGATAAACCTTCACCTCGTCCTGAAGTTGAAATTTTACCCCCTTTAAGACCACCAGAACCTATTGTAACGGCACCTGAGATTGTAGAAATTGTTCCAACACCAAAGCCTCCAAGAAAACATCCTGTAACCAAGAAAGAATATATTGATTTCTTTAAAGAGGTTTTAGCATGGTGTCAACACAATATAAAACTGGGTAAGGACAGAAAGATTAAGCCAAAGATTGACGTTAGTTTCAGCCAAAAAGGTAATGTTCTAGGGTACTATCAATACAATATAAAAAAGATAATGATGTATGTATTGAAGAATAAAACATTAAGAGCTAATGCTCAGGTTTTTATCCATGAATATGTGCATCATCTTCAAATTCGAGGGAAAAACGACAATATTAGATACAATAATCTTACTAGAAGAAAAGGGTATAATGATAATGATTTTGAAAGAGAAGCGAACGCAATAAGTCATCAGTGTATTGATGAATGCTGTAAATTTTTGAACATCTGATGAACCCAGTAACTTGATGAGATCTGATCTGCTACAAGCATTTACTGGGATAATTTTAAAATCAGGTCTTACTTCACGAATAGGTCGATTTCTACATTATGCCACAATGTCGATTTTAGATCATTGTTACAAGATAAAATTTGGGATATCAGTATTGCGATACGTAATATCGATATCGTAAGTGATGAATATAAAAGTATTTGTTTTATATCTGTCGATCACGATAGCCGCACTAGTATTTTATACCAAATTTTTTGAGTTTTAATAATGATTCTTCTGCCTTTTTTAATCCACTTTCTTTAACTCTTTCACGATTTAGGATCCCCTTTGAAATTGATTTTAAATTTGATAATTCTAAATTATTAAACAATTTCGTTTGTTCTCCAAGGTCAAATATCTTATTCCATTCTTGTTTAGAAAGAACTGAAATTCTTTCATAAATCAACATATAATTAAACACAATATCTTCTTTTAAATTAGATAATTTAGAGACTTCATTTGTATCTATAATATTATCTTCTATTAATTTAAGAATTTTTCTAGAAACTCTAATGGCTGCAGAATTCAGATTCTTCTCTTCTTTTAAAAGTCCGTAAAGATTCCATATATCGTACTCCATTTCTTTAACAATGGTATTTTCTTTTGCTAATTGAATTAATCCATCCCAAAATTTAAGTCCCAACTCATGAACTTTTGATATAATCAAAATTTCGTCATTAGTTTCTTCATTCTCGATTTCTGATTCCCTATCTATATTAACACCTTTTTCAACAAAAGCGTTCTTATAATCTTTAATATTAAATTTATAATTAGCGTTTTTTAAAGAATTCCAACTAGATTCTTTTTTTGCATATTCAGAGAACAAGGTGTTTTTAGAACTCTCAATTAAATTATTATAAACAAATATTAGTAAGTCTTTTAATAGTATCAATAAATCTTCGTCTAATGTTTGTTGCGTGTATATTTTCCATAAATCTAGTCTGTTATCGGTTAAATAATGGAAATATGATATAGTATAAGCAACAGTAAATGATTTTAAATTCGTGTCACCAATTGCATCGATATTTTTTCTTCCGAATAATTTATCAGTATTGTTAAATAAGATTGCATTAGCAATTAATTTCTTGTAAAAGTTATCACCTGGAAATTTACCTTTTTTAACTAGATCATTAATTTTTTTGGTGTATTGAATAAAATTCTTTTGCGAACCTTGTGAGACAAAATGTGGTTCTAATTCCCATAAATTAATAAATTTAGCTACATCAGATTTAACGAATTTATTAGATGGTAGATTTTTCTCTTTGAAAACCCTTTGTTGACTTGGTGATAATTTATTCAGCGATTCTTTATATTGCCCTGTAACTCGCTCAAAATACCATAAAATTTGTTGAGATTTATTTTCAGGGTTAATTACATACTTTTTTCTTGAAAGTTCTTCAATTTTAACAAAATATGGATTATTGCTTGATAAGTCTAGTTCTGATATTTTATTTTGACTATTTGCAAATCTCGAAATATTTGGTACTTCTATATTCTTCTTTTCAACGTCTTTAATAACCGTTAATTTCATTTGAACAAAAATATTACTCAAGTCAGCTTTGAACTTTTTTTCTGTATGAAATAGGGAAGCGGTAGTTTGTCCTCCATTCACAATTTGAAAATCAGTTATTTGAGTTATATATTTTTTCCCGTCAAAATTTGATGTTACTACACCTTCAGCCGTTGCCGATAATCCATTATTATAAGGTAGAAACATTGGATTTTTATCAATGTCTTTTATAGTATCTCTGATACCTTTATTAATTTTTCCATTCTGTTGTAAAAAAGCTCTAACGTTGCTTTCTAATAATCTACTTGAATATTCTTTGTATAATTTTGATAGTACCTTACCTGGCATAATTGCGAGAAAACATTGATAATTCTCATCAATTACAGGAGCTTGTAAACATTCAATACCTTTATACTCTCCATCTGAAAATTCATTAAAATCAATTTCTATCGGTTCTCTTTTACTTTTAGAATGATATAATTTATAAAATCTTGAAATATCCCATATTTGACAATAAATACCTATAGATTCTACACCTTTTATATATAAATCTTCTACTAAATGATTGCATTTGCCATTAGTGAGTATGAATAAATTTATTCGATCTATATCATTTGTTTGTTTAGATAATATTTTAATAAATTCATTTAATTCTTTTTGAGAAGGGTCAATGTAATTTATATGCCCTTTTAAAGCACCATTCAGAAATCTCTTAAACTGATTTATTGATTTATTTAAATCATCTTTTGAAATAGTAGAGTTGTAATTTTGAGAATCAAACAATGTGACAAATACATCTATAGTTTCAAATACAACTTCTTTCTTTTCATTTCTAGACTCATCCCTAAGGCAATATGCATTAATTTTCCAATCAATACCCCCTTGACTATTTGGGTGAATATACAAGCACTTTTGAGCCCCCTCTGTTTCGCCAATATTTTCTAGAATTTCTAAGCAATATTCTGTGAATTTTTCATCATAATTTGCACCTTCGCCATCCGAATATACCAAAGCTGCGATATCTGAACTAAATTCATTTACAAATGAGTCAAATTGGTTATCCATAAATTAGATTATAATTGTTTAGAGTTTCAATTTTGAATTCGTCAAGTACTAATATTTCTATGTTGTAGATAGAATTAAAAATACCCTTTGGCAATGTTGACTTAGTGATTTTTGGAAAATTGTCATTAACATTATAGACATTTTTTTCAATTAATTTATACTTTCTATCATATTTAGCGGAGTCTTCATGATTGTAACCAATTTGAATTAGTTTTTCATCAAATCTTGATTTTAAAATATAATTAACTGTGATTTCTAAACTTATTTTATTTATTAATTCAGGTAATGTAAAACCATTAGATTTTGTTTCTTCTAAATTATATTGTATGAGATATAGTATGTTTAAATCTTGTATATCTAGTTGTTGTTCACTTGATATTTTTATTGTTGGTCTATCTTGTGTTGTAGTTTTTATTTCAAATCCTTTATTATTTATAATAAAGTCCTTATTGTAATAGTCAGGGCCGAACCAATTTTCTATGATTGTATCTTTTGACACTTTATTCTCTATAGACTCACTTATAAATAATAATTCACCAATGAGTCCTTTTTGTTCTTCTTCTGTTAATAATGTTGATTTGATTTTATCAAATAATTTTTTCCATTTCGCAATCGAATCTAATGTCTGATTAATTACCATAGATTCATTGTCTAAATTATTTATTGATTCATAAATATTTTCTATAAAAAGTGCAAATACCTCATCAAGCTCATTATCTAATAAAATGAATGTAATTTCTTTGAATTCTGGATAAACTAATAATTCAATTGAAACCCCTTGAAATTCTTTTTTTAGAAACTTCTTTTCATCAAATTTTTCAAATACACGTAATATAAAAAGTTTATTATCTGTTATTTTATTTGTAGCGATTTTACAGATGACTCCAGAATTTAATAGAATTTCATTTTCAATGAAATCTTTTTCAATTGATTCGTGTTGAATCCAAAATGTTTTAATTTGTGACATAAATTTTTATTTTATTCGTATTGGTCATCATCAATTTCTATTTCTTCCTCTACTTCTTGTGTAACAGTATATTTGACCTTGATTTCATTCTGTACTTTAGGGAAGTATAAACTATAGCCAACAATTGGAACATCGATTTCAACATTTTCAGTTCCTCTTTCATCAAGCAAATAAATCAATAAAAGACCTTTCTGCTCGATATTACGTTGATCTTTAATTTTTGTTTCAATTAAATCAACAACTCTATCTTTCGGGTCGTCAATTTGATTTTTTTCAATTGTATAAAATCTGCTCTTACGATTTTGACCAAGTTGATTTCTAACAGTTGCCCCTAAGCCATACTGCTTCTTATTAATTATTAATTCAATTGGCCTTGATACATCTTCTATTGTTTCTCCTCCATATTTCTTTGCTTTACTCCTCAATTTTATCTTTTTGTCTGTATTGGAAACAATAGCAATAGTCCACTCCTTTATTGATTTAGAATTATCTTGTTTTTTAATATAATCAACAATTGTTTTTGCATTAATTGATGGTTGCTTGGAATTATAATTACCAATAAATTCACATAAGTTTTCAATTTCACAGCTTTTAAAAATTATGTATTTTATTCTATTATCCCTTATTGTATTTCTGATTTCACTAGGTTCTCCAAGATTATTCAAAAGTTTTAGTAATTGAGAGTAATTATTTTTCAATACTTCTTTCGCTTTGTCTAAATAGTATGTTTGAATATTTGAACCAGAAAATGAAATATCAATTTCGTTCGAAAAGAATAATTTAGAAATACTTGTAATTGAAAGTAATCCATTATGATTTCTGACCTTTAATTTAAATTTATTCGGAGTTAAATTCATTGAAGACATTTCGTCAAAATCATTCCTCATTTCTTCAGTTGCAAGTGTTATATGTTGGAACCAATCAAATAAATCATTAGTTGTATATAATCTACATAAGTCAATATATCCTGGTCTGTATCCAAACCATCGACCCATTTGCATTAATGAGTCATACATTTTAGAGGCTCTTAGATAATAACTAATTGATAAACCTTCTAATGTTATACCCCTTGCAAGTCTACTTCCTCCAACTGCTATAACCGAAAGTCCTGTGTCTTTGAATAAGTTATAATCAATTTCATCTATTTCATCATACAATAAATTGCTCCTCGATTTGACTCCATGAACGGCTCTAACTTCAATTTTGGAAGATGCTTTAAAAAGTTCCAACTCAACCTCTTTCCAATTATGCTCCTTTATCTTAATATCAGTGTATCCAAGTTTATATTCAGATAAAATGTCGGTAGTTGTAGGTGCAAAATCATTTTCAAATAAATCCTTCAACTCTTTTAAGAATTTCGGATCTTTTCCTTGTATTAGATTTTTATAATCTCTCATCTGTTCGTTTACAAGTTTAGCCAAGCAGTCTATCCATTTTACATATAGAACTGCATGAATTAACATTGAATTATGTTTTTTCTCGTGGCCCCTTAACCTTCTAATTGAACATGTTAGAATAAATGATTTTAGAGCTGTTTTAAGACTTTCAGGTAGATAGTCAGGAAGAGGATCTTTATTGGTTGGTTGCCTATAAGTTATTTCTTCAAAATCATTGCTATCTTTTTCTATAAAGAATGGTGAATCTTCCGGAAATACAGGTCGAAATATATCAATTGGTTCTTGGTTTTCTTCAGTTATCTTATTTGAATAACCAAATATTTTCGCTGCTCCAATATAGTTTTTTGCTGCTTTGATGTTTATTATAAAATCTTTTGGAAATAGATCTGGCCCCACCAAATAGTTATTACCTTTTATAGAGTGATTTATTTCATTATTCCATTCTTGTGGAATAAAGAGGTTTGCATATGGCGTTGCTGTATATCCTATAAAAGTTTTCTTATCAAAGAGATTTATTAATATTCTTATATTTTTATTTATAGTTTTAATTTCACTTAGCGCTTCTTCTTTAGATTTTTTACCTGTTACTGTATTAATTGAAGCTGAATCAGCCTCATCATCTATAATTAGGGTAGGTACATTAAATAACTTTTGATATCCTTCAATTGTTTCTGTTTGTGTTTGACTTGAAAGCCAGTCAATTAAATTTTCTAAAATTCCTTTATTTTTTTTAATTACTAAAACAACAGGGCTTCTGCCTATCGGAATTCCTTTTAAAGATGCTATTCTTTGATCAAAATCACCACCATTTCTAATTGATGAAGACGTTAATGAATAAATTTCACTATCAATTGGATAATCACCAACTCCTATAATTTTTTCATCCTGATTATCAGAACTATTTTTACCCACAAATCCTTCATCAATTCTTTCTTGAGTTTGACGTCGCAAAGAATTCATGGTACCAGCAATTACAATAATTAATTTATAACCAGAATCCATTGCTTTATTTATTAAACCTACATAGTTTGAAGTTTTACCTGACTGTACGTGTCCCACAACCATACCTCTTCTGTCCCATGAACCTTCTTGTTTTGGATTTATACATTTATCTAATATTTTATCTGTAAAATCATCTAGATCATTTATAGGAAATGTGGGGTCTTTTTCTTGTAGATGATTTTTATATCTATTCCAACCCTGCCATGAAACTTCTGATTTAATATTATTTAACCATGGTTTTATTTCATCATCTTTTAGAATAGTAATTTCACCACTACCTACACTATAATCTGCAATAAGAATTTCAATGAGTTCTTCTACATCCAAATCATTAAATAATCCAATTATTTTTTCATTAACTACATCTGAGATGATGTTAACATCAATGATTTTGCCTTCATATTTCTTTATATTAAGAAATTGGTGAGCGATTACTCTTGCGGCATTTAATGTGTTATTCATTTTAAATAATCTAAAATTATTGGATAAAGGTTAAATGGGTCAGAAGACATTATTTGCTGCTTTGATAATTCTATAGGTACTCCTTGAGAAATTTTGATATTATATAGTTCACAAGCTATTTTTATAATCTGTTCATTTGGAATTTCATTGAATTTTTCTGATTCATGAAAAGATGGATCTTCATTTTGATTATATAAAATCAAATCAATTGGTATGTTCTCCTCTATAATTTTAAGTGTTTCTGCAATAAGTGACTTTTCATTATCTAAATGAAGTATTTCTTTTATAAGGGGATGATTTCTATTGATTTTATACTTTTTTATTCCATCCCTATTTGTTTCATCATACCATGCTTTTTGAATCTTTGAATCCTTAGTTAATTCTGTAAGTACCTTAGAACTTCTCCAATTATAAATTTTAGCAGATTTTAATATTGCATCTTTTGCAATTCTTGATAAGTCTTTTCTGATTTCTAATGGGGGATATGCAACAGATTTTTTTATATCTAAATTCCAATTGAAATCATTATTGTTAGAGAAATTTATTTCAATTCTTGCTAATTTATTGAAGTCTCTTTTCTTTTCTAATCCAAGCCAATCTCCTGCTACTAGTAATCTATCACTTCGGTATACGTAAAATCCTTGTTGATTATACCAGCCTAAAGGGCCACCTGATTTATTATAAGACTCTTGCGAAATACGTGACATGTGAGGTAAAATGTAATATGTGACATTCACCCCATTGCTTATTGTCTCCGTCGGACCCATTTCAGGCTTAGGTGTTAAGTCTAATAAAAAAGGATTCCATGGAATTAAAATGTTTCCATTTATAGTTATAGTAATTCGCTTTTGTTCTATGAATTTGTGAAATACAAGTGAAAGATGATCACTGACTGATTTCAGTTCACTATAAAATGCACTTTTAACTGTTTCATTATCTTCTCTAGAATCTCCAACAATTCGATCCATTTTTTCCCAAAGAACCATAGTGCCAGATTCTAACTTATTAATTTTTTCAACATTTTGATTTGCTGAGGAATATTTTAAAAGTACCCACGTATTGTTCTTATTGATATAATCAATATCCCAACACCTATAATTTAATTGATTTTCTTTTTTTGTTAATACTGTCAAGCTCTTACATTGAGAAAATGATGCTGTTTTTAATCCCATTCCAAATCTTCCCAAATCTTTTTCATCTCTTATATCATCAGGATTTTTACTACCTGGCGTCATTGCAATAATCAATTCCTCGAGTGACATTCCATCCCCATCATCAAGTATTGAAATTGATGAATTAGAACCTGCCCACTTGAATTCTATATCAATTCTTTTTGCTTTAGCTGAAATGCTATTATCGACAATGTCAGCAATTGATGTTGATAAGTTATATCCAAAACTTCTATATGAGTTAATAGTTGATTTGGGATTAGGTATTGCAGATTCTGCCTTATATTGATCTAATTCGCTCATCAATTTACTTATTTAGTTTAAGTTTAAGTTTTTTTGCAATTCCCTCTGCCATTAATGGAGGTACAGCATTCCCAATTTGCTTAAACGATGCTGTTTGACCACCCTCAAAATAATAATCGTCAGGAAATGATTGAATCCTAGCAGCTTCTCTAATTGAGATTGATCTTATTTGTCTTTTATCTGGATAGATATAATAGTGCCCATCACATGAAATATGTGCAACAACTGTATGTGAAAATGATTTTGGATTTACAACTTGAAAACGGTTTGTAAATACTGTTTCATTTTTATGTTTTTTAAGTCGTTTAGGTAAATCAATATAGTTCAACCGCTTTGACTCGTCTAACATTTTATGTATTGCAATGCTATAAATCTCAAGATCATTTTCATTATTTGGTCTTGCTTTATGTTGTGTAGTGAAATTCAAAATACCCCGTATTTTAGACTTTTTTAGATATTCATTAGATTGTTTATTGTAAAATGTAACATCATCTCCTGTACCTGGTTTTAAACTAGGTAAATCAAAAAATAAATCTTTCTTAATAGCATATTCAGAAGTTATTTTATTAAATTCTGGAAATTCAAAATCTATATTTTTTCTCCAGCCAATTATTATAACACGTTTTCTATCTTGAAGAACATTGAAATCTCTTGCATTTAGTAATTTATAACTGAAATTATATCCAGCAGATTCAATAGCCTTTATAATTTTTGAAAAATATTCTCCATTTTTCGCTGATAAAATGCCAGGTACATTTTCAAATACAAACATTTTCGGATTATATTTTTCTAAAAATTTAACGTAGTATTTATATAAATGATTTCTTGGGTCATCTTTCATTCCCTGAGGGTCTCTAGCTCTACCAACAATTGAATATGCTTGACAGGGAGGACCACCAATAATTACATCAACTTTTTTACCTTTAACTTTCTTGTCTATTGAATCAAATATATCATTCAAAGTTTTAGAAGAAATTTCACTCTGTATTACCGATTCTAGTTCACTTTTTGGAATTTGTTTCCATAAGGTTTCTCTAGTTATTTCTTTTTTTAAATAACTTTCATATTTTGTGAAATCTCCATTTTGCTTTAAATAATGGTATGCAACTCTTGTTTTAATCGTTTCACATGCAAATTTGTTCATTTCTACATGGGCAATTGGTGAAAATCCTTGTCTAATAAATCCTTCTGATAAACCACCAGCTCCTGCAAATAAATCTATATAAGTTAAATTCTTCTCGCTCATCATTTTCTATTATTCATTAATTAATTCAGATACTTTCACCTCTAATACTTTAGCAATACTCAATAAGGTATCAATACTCGGATTTGTCTGATTGTTACACCAATATGACACACTCACTTTACTTACACCTAACATGTCCGCTAAAACTTTTTGTTGAATGTGTTTTTCTTTCAAAACCTCATCTAATCTGAGTACTTTCTTCATCTAATTTCTATATTATAGGATAGATGCTCAAGTTAAGCAATATTTGATTTCATTGATTACCTTTATTTATAATTTGTTTGTCATTTAAAGTCAATTATCTCCTCATTTTTGGGCTCATCTTTCTGATTTGAGTTCTTATGACCAAGATGTAAAACGTTCCTTAAAATCAACCTATGTTCTGCCAACGACCACTTATAAGGGACAGTTCCGAAAGGGATAGGTAAGAAAATCTATTTGTTCCAATCCAAATGCATTTAGAAACCAAGCTAAGTCCAAATTTTACAATAAGACCAAGGGGAAATATCTCCGATATCAACGGAGATATCATTTTAATCATCAAAATTGGGTGGTCACCTCGGGGAGTAATCGAAAATTTACATTGATGGTATTAAGATTTAATTCTAATTTAAAAAATCAAATCACTGGTCACCCAAGAAAACTCCGATGCTAACGGAGATTTAATTTGGGGAAGGGGGTGAGCGGAATTGGGGGTTGGGGGTTGGAAGTCGTGAGACTTCGTCAAGGTTCGTTCCTCTCACCTAATGGTTGAGGGGATTTTTTTAATTCAAGATTAGCAGTTTTATATTCTTTTAACAACTGGATAATATTTTCTTTATCCCCTTTTTTCTGTGCATATTTCCAAGTATTGGCAAAAATGCCTCTTTTTGCATCTTCAAGTATTAAATGCCCTAGTTCACAGGATTCAATTATTCTTTTCTCAATTATTTCTATTTTATTTATTTCAATTTTTTTTTCTGTACTAGTATTTTGAGCTAATTCTGGAACTATTTCTATTGAATTATTTATTGTATTAATTGTATTCCTACAGGAAGTACCCCCAAGTGATTTAGGAAGTACCTCAGTAGTTGTTTTGGAACTACCCTCTAGTGATATAGGAACTACCCCTCTAGTGATATAGGAACTACTTAATTCAATCAAACGATAATCTATTTCATTACCATTTCTTACTTGCTTCGTTGTTATATAATCGTTTTTTACTAATTCTTTAATTTGTTTAGATGAAGCACCAGAGGTAATTCCAAGAATCTTACCAAATTCTGAATTTGATTTAAAGCATCCTTCTGTAAGTTTGGTAAGTGCTAAAATTTCAGATAATATAATCTTTTGTGTTGAGGATAAATGATCATCAAACAATATCGTGTATGGAATATTAATAAAGCCTACATTTTCATTATGTTTAGATTCAAATTCAGATATTATATTAATAATTCTATACTCTTTAGAATTCTTAAATAATCGTTTGGTTTCTATATATCCAATCCTTTTCAGTTTACTTATTTGCTTTGATGCACCATCCTTGTTTATTCCAAGTAGTTTTCCAAAATAATCATTGCTTGCGTAACAACCTTTATTTCCTCTAGAAAGATTTAATATTTCAGAAAATAATATTTTTTTAGTTGAATCTAATGTTTTATCAAATAAAATAAATGATGGAATATGTAAGTATTGTTCTTTTTGTAACATCATATATAATAAAAGTCCCCAAATTTCAGTCTGTGGATGAGACTTACTTTAAGGGGTACTTTCAAAAACAATATCTTATGTGTTAAAATAGTACCAACCATCCACGTTAATTACTAACACTTGTATAATAATAAATATCATTTTAATAATTGTAAAGCCTAAAGTGTTCTAAAATTTTTAAAATTTCTGCAGAATTTTTGATTCACTTTTCAGGATAATTTTCACCTTTTAGGATTTTTTTGGCCAATTTTTTTTTTGAGTATTGACCCCCTTTTTAGGGGGGGGTAAATTTTACGGAAAACGGAGGGAGGATACCAGTATAGCCCCCAGTAAGTCCTGCAGGGATCAGGTGCAGGGGGCCATATCAATGTATATGGGACATAATCCACATGATTATAACAAATTGAATATCAATTATATAAAATTATTTTGTAAAATAGTAACAGAGATTCTTGGTTATAACATTTTTTTTACTTTACCTTTGTTCCAACAAACAAAAAAATGAAAGAAAACATAATTAAAGGCATAATGACTGATATCCTTGAGACCAAGGATAGAAAGAGTGCTTTTGATGTATTCTTAGAAGGAGAGAACATTAATTTAAAATCATTATCTGGCGGTGGAGAAGTGGAGCAAATAAGAAATCAAGTATTCACAAATTATTTGGCCGCTAAAAATGAATACAAGAACATTATTAATACCCCAGGAAATATTGAGTTGTTCAACAGGATGAAGGAACTTGAAACTTTGATTGTTCAATCACGTTCGATTATTAGTTCTCCAATTAAATTGAGTATGATTAATCAAAAACGTGGAGGCTCTGAAACTAGCTATATCATTGCACGAGCATCATTCTACAACCCCGATAATATAAAGGCTGAGATAAGAGTGTACTTAGGAAAGACGGAAGAAATTGGAAGAAGTGTAGAGGAATTATCAAGGGATGCCAGATTCATGGATGATGCTGAGAAGCAAATAGTGAATGCAATGAAAGAGGTGATGGATAAGAATCAAGTGCAGGTTGGCATAAAAAAAAGCGTAAAAGTGTTGGTGACTAGTGAGGGTGAAGAAGTTAAAGAAGGATCAAAAATGGAAAAAAAGAAAATGAAGACACCATTCCAACCTGGACCAGGAGTAAATCCAAATCCAAAGTCGTATGGCGTTTTCTTTCCTAAGAAGTAATTCAAAACTTGGGGATTAATGATCCCTTTTTTAATAATTAAACTGTAAGACCGTAATACGGTTACGCAGATATAAAACAAATAAAAATGGTATTGAAAATTAAACCAAATGAAATTGTAGAAAACAAGGATGTCAAATCCTTCTACGAAAAACAAGATGAACTGATTAATGAAGTCAGAGAATCTGTCAGAGTAAATGGACTTAGAAATCCATTAGTGATTAACCATGAAAATATCCTGATGGATGGGTATGTCCGACGTGATGTATTACTGGAGTCGGGTAAAGGTGATGAAGAGATTGAAGTCATTCTAGTAAATGAAGAATCTTCTATTGAGGATTACATCCTCAGGAACTCAGGTCGTACAAAAACTGACAACGACTTGGTCAAAGAGTGGAAGTACATCTTCTTCAAAAAGTATGAGAAAAGACAGGGAAGAAAAAAGAATGGAGAACCCGAAGGAACCTATGCTGAGAATGTATCTAGGGATTTAGGTGGTCGGTTTAAGGATGACGAGACCATTAATAGAATTGGATTCTGTCTAAAAAATGATTTACCAAATAATGAAGTATCAAAGGGAATAATAAAAGGAAATGTTTCCCCAGTTAATGGTTACGAATTTTTAAAAATATTTCACCCAATTGATAAAGAAAAAAAATATGGTATAACAGAACGAGTTAAATCTGGTGAAATAACAGTTCAGGACGCAATCAAGTTGATTAAATCAATGGATGAATTAGATGAATCTTATCCTGGCTCATTTGTAATACCAGAAAAATGTCACTCTTATAACATTGATTGTGTTGAAATTGAAAATTTAAAAGAACATCATGGAATTGTGGATTTGGTATTTACATCAATATACTACTGGCTTTTAAGATATTATGAAATTGGAGACCTTGACCAACCTGGTCATCAAGTACAGAAAGAAGAATATTGTCAAGAGATTGCCAGCATCATTAACAAGATTAAAATAACACTAAAGGAGACAGGTAGCTTGATGATCAATATCGGGGACACTTATATCAATCGAGTAGCACAAGGAATCCCATTTATGTTAATTGATTATATAACTAAAGAAACAGGATTAGTTTTCAATGAAATGTTAGTGTGGTCTAAAAAGAATCCAAAAGGTAATGGAAGTGCAGATGATAAAAATAGACCAACGAATAATGTTGAGTATATACTTTGGTTTGTAGTAGATCCTACGAAAGCTAAGTATAGAAAACTTACCTATAAAACAAAAGATTCTAAACCATCAATTTCATTTGGTCATAAAGATGTAAATAATAAAGGTGTTGTTGCAAAAAAAAGTGTGACTTTAAGTAAAGGGTATAAAAAAATATACACTCACATCGACGAACAAACGTTAGAAAATGTCATTAAAACCTCAGTAGGTAAAAATTATGATGTTTATGATATCCTTGAAGATGGTCATCCTGCAATCATGAGCCCAATGTTACCAGTTTGTCCAATTTTAATGACAACTGACGAAGGGGATACTGTATATGATTTCATGTCTGGGAGTAATGTAGTGGGTCGTATATCTCAGTTATTGAATCGCAAGTCATTGTCAACTGAACTATCTAAAAAGTATTTCAAGGTAGGATGTAGAATGTTAGATAAATCAATAAGAGAATTTAACCGAAATGATTTAGATATCATCAATAAACTAGCCTTCGAAAAAGTATCAGAGTCTGAATTAATTGAAGCAGCATAATTAAATAACCAATAAAAATAAAACCATGAATGAAGTATTAGTGCAACCAACAGTATACGATTTAATGTCTCAGAGGCAGTTAAATGCGATATATGAAGGAAGAAAACAAAATGAAAGAATGAGGTTGTTAATCGAGAAAGCAACTCAAACAGGGATTGATCGAAAATTCAAAGATTATTACATCTATGCACCGCCAGGACTTGGTAAGACATTTACTGTACAAGAATTTTTATTAAATGCAGATATCAACTGTTACCCCATATCAGGAAACATCAGCATGTTCGCTTTTGGATTGAGTTTAGCGGTTATTAGATTCCTTGTACCCCCAGAACAGAAAGTTGTAATACATGTTGATGATTGTGAAGTACTATTTGAAAATACTAATAACGTTAATATCATGAAAAAGATACTTGATACGGATCGAGTATTCGTTTATGAGAAGTCACTTCAGAGTCAACGTTCTAATCTAAACGATGTTCAGAAAGATGCGATTGATTATTTCAGTGAACCTGGTAAAATGGGGTTCAAGGTGCCAACCAACAACATGACATTCATCTTCACAAGCAACAAGCGATTACCCTATGATAATGAGGTTGAAGTTGCAAGGTCGAAGGGTCGAAGTAAGGCCACATATTTAGCTCATCTAAATGCTATCAGAAGTCGTGTACATGTAGCTGACTTCGAATTAACCAAGAATGAGTTCTGGGGATGGATTAGTTCAGTGGTAATTGAGAGTGACTGTCTAAATGATTACGACCCGACACCAGAGGAAACATGTGAGGTTTTAGACTTCTTATACCATTACTGGGGGTATTTCAAAGAAAAGAATATCAGAACAGTTGAGAAGATGTTCTCTGTCATGAGAGACTTCCCTGAAAACTATGAGACCATATGGCAAATGGACTATCTAAAATACTCCAACAATGATTGATCAGTTTGTTTTAACAGAGATTAAAAAAATCCAAGATTCAGATTACGCAAAAAAATCTGACAAGCAATTGATAAGTTATGAAATCCTATCTGAATTACACAAAGGAAAAAACATGGGATTACAACCCATTGCCTTTAGAATATTCAATGAAAATAGGATAAGGAAATTATCGAATGACCAAATCTTGGAGATAAGGAATAAATATAACCCATACGTCTATGGAAAACTAAGACTAGCCAAAGAGTATGGTGTATCGAAAACATTAATTCATAAAATTTTAAATAAATAAAAAATGGCAGAAAATTCAAAAATAGAATGGACAGATCATACAGCTAACTTATGGCATGGTTGCACTCCAGTGCATGAAGGATGTGATAATTGCTACGCTTGTTCAATTTCGAAAAGATATGGTAGAGAAATTTGGGGAAATGACAAACCTAGATTTACTGTTGAATCATTTTGGAAGGATATTGAAAAATTTCAAAAAGATGCATTAAAAGATAAAGTTAAACGAATGGTATTCGTTGGTTCTATGATGGACATATTTGAAAAACCAATGCCGATTGTAAAGTTTAATGGATTACCCTTTAATTTATTCAATGGAATTGAAAGAAATGACTTTACTACAGACGAACTCAGACAATATTTTTTCAATAATATAGTACCAAGTTGTTCGAATTTAATATTCTTATTGCTTACAAAACGACCAAGTAATATTAACAAATACATCCCTGAAAGTTGGAAGTTAAATCCTCCATCAAATGTAATCTTTGGTACCTCTCCCGTTAACCAAGCAACTTTTAACACACTTGTACCACAATTGAATCAAGTAAATGGTAAACGATTCCTATCTATTGAGCCATTACTTGAGAAAATTGAAAACCTTAATCTAACAGGAATTGACTGGGTTATAGTTGGTGGGGAATCTGGCCCTAAGTCAAGACCAATTGAAGAAAACTGGGTTTTAGAAATTAGAGATCAGTGTCAATCACAAAATATTCCATTCTTTTTTAAACAATGGGGAGGTGTCCATAAAAAGAAAACCGGAAAGTTATTAGATGGAAAATATTATCAAGAATTTCCAATTATCAATATTAAATAAAAAAAACCTTATGGTGGAGGTTAACCATAATTTTTATTATGATAGAAGAAAATAACAGTGTATTCTTTTTGACAAAGAATAACTTAAGAGATGTGATTAAAGACATATTTGATGAAGAGTTTCAAAAACTAGAAACAAAACTTACTAAAAAGTCAAAAATCCTAACAAGAGATGATGCGGCAAAATTAATTGGTGTATGCCCAAATACAATTAGTGAGTATATAAAGTCAGGTCGCCTAACTAACAGAGGACTTGGCAGAAAGGTATTAATTCTTGAAAGTGATTTGGAAGGGATAAAACCAGGACGATATTCTCATTATTCAAATAATAATTAATAATTATGATATCATTCTATATAAGGGAAAGGACAAAAAATAGAACTGGGATTATGTGTTCTGTTCAAATTCAAGGAATGGATCGTATCATATTTCCAGTTCAAAAAATGAGCATCTGTCCAAAAGATTGGGATAACGGACGTATGTTAACAGGGAAGGGTAGGCAAGAAAACGGGAGATTACAAGATCGTTTAAATAAGTTAAGGACAGATTTGGAATCATTTGTAGATGAATTCTATAACCTTAATAGGAAGTATCCTAATAAAATTGCTATTACAAATTTCTTGAATTCGGATAAATCTGTTAGTACCTATTTTAGTAGAAATGGTAAGATTAAAATCGATGATTTATTTGAACGTATTATTAAAAGACGAACTAATGGCCAAGAATTGACAAAAGGTAAAAGATTTAGTCGTCAATCCCTTTTGCACTATCAATCTACTTTTAAAGCGATAAAAGGATTCCAGCAAAATAAATGTAGAAAATATTTTAATGTTGAGGAATTTACATCCAAACAAATAATAGAGGAATTCGAAATTTATTTAACATCTGAATTAGATATGATGATTAACACTATTGCAAATAAAATGAAAACCCTTAAATCATTTTTGCAAATTGCTTGGAGTGATGGTATAATTGATTTTAATCCTTTCAAGAAACATGGTATAGTTATTTATACTGAGGAGACTGACTCGGTGGTTTTCACAAAAGATGAAATGATTGCTTTAGAAAATTTAGACCTTACCTCAAACCCATTTCATGAGAAGATTCGTGACCAATATTTGATTTACTTATGGAGTGGTATCAGGAAAAGTGATTTAAAGAATTTATTAGCTGTTATCAATCCCCACGTAAATAAGTTTGTTTTTAGGACTAGCAAAACAGGAGAGATTTCTGAAATACCAGCCTTTGATACTTTAATAAAGGTAGCTGAGAAATACAATTACAATTTTCCTGAGCCAGTGCATGATACTATTGTATTGAAGGAGATAAAGGAAATATGTAAGTTGATACCTTCAATGAATATAAAAGTTGAAAAGAAATATACTAAGGGTGGGCAGGACAAAAGAGACCTTCTTCAGAAGTACCAGAGGATTGTTATACATACTGCTAGAAGAACCTTAGCTACCGTTCTTGTTGAACACGGATTACCTCATGAACAGGTTATGAAAATAACTGGTCATAAGAAATTACTAACCCTACAACGCTATGTAAAGAGTGGTACCGATATAGATCAAATGTTAGAGATAGGAAAGAAGATAAGAAATGGATAGAATGGAACGGTTTGCTACACGTTTAGCTACAGACATAAAATAACCCATTGAAAATCAATGGGTTAAGTGTTTTAAAGCGGACCGGACGGGACTCGAACCCGCGACCTCCGCCGTGACAGGGCGGCATTCTAACCAACTGAACTACCGATCCA
>JACCDH010087100.1_pt1 | contig 21511 bp, 19 predicted proteins | sample 7442481 | NCBI WGS metagenome assembly JACCDH01 (sample SAMN15323433, study PRJNA562643) | freshwater metagenome | isolation source: river surface water | place: USA:Blue River Watershed | collected 2017-08-15
GGACGCTCGAAGTCCGCCATAGTTGCCTAACTAAAGGGGTCGAGTGGGCCCTACCGGGCTCGAACCGATGACATCCACGGTGTAAGCGTGGCGCTCTACCAACTGAGCTAAAGGCCCGCCCGAAATACTAGTGGGTTTTTTCTAAGAAACCAACTCAAGGGCTTTTTTGTAGTCGCTGAGCGATCTGGCCTCGCCGGGTCCATTGACGAACTTGGCAGCTAGCACGCCCTCTGAATCGATGACGAAGGTGGCGCGCGTTGCGATGCCACGCTCCTCAAGGAAGACTCCGTAGTCGCTTGCAACCTTGCCATGGGGCCAGAAATCAGCAAGCAGGTCGAATTTGTAGCCCTCCTGCTCAGCGAACTTGGCTTGAACAAACTTTGAATCCACGCTGATGCCAATCAGCTTCACACCGCTTGACTCAAACATGCTGAGGTTGTCTCTCAACTCGCAAAGCTCCCCGGTACAGATACCGGAGAAGGACAGTGGATAGAAAACCAGTACGACCGGCTTGCCACGTAGCGCCGAGAGTGAAACCTCTTCACCAAACTGGTTCTGCAACTTGAAATCAGGTGCTAGCTCACCAACTACTGCCACTATTTATCCCTTCGACTTTGAGTATGAGAAAGAAATCCTCAGAGTCAAAGAATAAACTAGGCGAGTTCACACAAGAACATTCGCTTACCAGCCACGAAAAGAGGCTTCTGATGTCATTCAACGATCGCGACGCATTCTCAACCAATTCAGCAGATCGTGATCCTCAAGAGACTAAGGAATGGCTGGAATCACTGGAGGCAGTTGCTGCTCACTCGGGTCGCGGCCGCGCTCGTGAACTTATGCAGTCCCTGCTGCGTCGCAGCCATGAACTTCAATTGAATGTTCCGCTCGTACCAACCACCGACTACATCAACACGATCTCCCCTGAGGACGAGCCCGTATTCCCAGGTGATGAGCAGCTAGAGCGCACTTACCGCGCCTGGATGCGCTGGAATGCGGCGATCATGGTTCACCGGGCCCAGCGCCCGGGAATCGCAGTTGGTGGCCACATCTCATCTTTTGCCTCTAGCGCTTCGCTCTACGAGGTTGGCTTCAACCACTTCTTCAAAGGTCACGATCACCCTGCTGGAGCGGACCAGATATTCGTTCAGGGACACGCCTCCCCCGGTCCATACGCGCGTGCATTTCTAGAGGGTCGCCTCTCTGAGGCTGACATGGATGCCTTCCGTCAGGAGAAATCGAGACCGGGCCGCGGACTTCCGAGCTATCCGCACCCGAGATTGATGCCTGACTTCTGGCAGTTCCCAACTGTTTCAATGGGTCTTGGTCCCATCAACGCCATCTACCAAGCCCAGTTCAACCGCTACCTGCAGGGTCGTGGTTTCAAAGACACTTCCGAGCAGCACGTTTGGGCATTCCTGGGCGATGGTGAGCTCGATGAGGTCGAAAGCCGCGGCGCGCTTCAGCTTGCCGCCAACGATGGCCTAGACAACCTAACCTTCGTGGTCAACGCCAACCTCCAGCGTCTTGACGGCCCTGTTCGAGGCAACGGAAAGATTATTCAGGAGCTAGAGAGCTTCTTCAGAGGCGCTGGCTGGAACGTCATCAAGGTGATCTGGGGTCGTGAGTGGGATGACCTGCTCGCCCGTGATCACGATGGCGCACTCGTTGACCTAATGAACCGCACCCCAGATGGTGACTACCAAACCTACAAGGCCGAGTCCGGAGGATTCATACGTGAAAACTTCTTCGGCCGTGACCACAGAACCCGTGCCCTGGTTGAAAACCTCAGCGATGACCAGATCTGGGGTCTAAAGCGTGGTGGGCACGACTATAAGAAGATCTATGCCGCCTATCAGGCTGCTCTCAACCACAAGGGGCAACCAACAGTCATCATTGCAAAGACCGTTAAGGGCTATGGCTTGGGTAAGGCATTTGAGGCGCGAAACGCTACTCACCAGATGAAGAAACTGACACTGGAGAACCTCAAGGACTTTAGGGACCAGATGCAGATTCCAATCTCGGATGCTCAGCTAGAGGCAGATCCATACCAGCCTCCTTACTACCGTCCAGATGCTTCGACCCCTGAAATTGAGTACTTGCACGAGCGTCGCAGGGCACTGGGTGGCTACCTTCCAGAGCGCAGAACAAACTTTGTTTCGTTCGATCTGCCTGACGAGAAGACCTACGAGTTCCCTCGTAAGGGTTCGGGCAACCAGGAAGTCGCCACCACAATGGCCTTCGTAAGAATGTTGAAGGACATTCTGAAGGCTCCGGGTCTTGGTGAGCGTGTTCAGCTGATCATCCCCGATGAGGCGCGAACCTTTGGTATGGACGCGTTCTTCCCTACCGCAAAGATTTACAACCCGAATGGGCAGAAGTACCTATCTGTGGACCGGGAATTGCTGCTGAGCTACAAAGAGGCACTGAACGGTCAGATTCTCCACACCGGAATCAACGAAGCTGGTTCGGTGGCGGCATTCACTGCCTCCGGGTCAAGCTATGCGACCCACGGCCAGCCAATCATTCCGTTCTACGTTTTCTACTCCATGTTCGGTTTCCAGCGAACAGCAGATGCAATCTGGCTAGCCGGAGATCAAATGGTTCGTGGTTTCATGATTGGTGCAACTGCGGGTCGCACCACTTTGACAGGAGAGGGCCTGCAACACGCGGATGGGCACTCCCCTGTCATCGCAAGCACAAACCCAGCCGTGGTGAGCTACGACCCGGCCTACGGCTATGAGATCTCTCACATTGTGAAAAGCGGTATCGACCGCATGTACGGCGGACAGCACCCGGATCCAAACGTGATGTACTACATCACCGTTTACAACGAACCAATGCTTCAGCCTGCTGAGCCAGATAACGTTGATATCGAAGGTATTCAGCGCGGTATCCACCTGATCTCGCAGAACCCGGCAGATGGCCACAAGGCCCAGATTCTTGCTTCTGGTGTTGCGGTGCCGTGGGCGCTAGAGGCGCAAGAGTTGCTGCTTGAGTTCGGTGTCTCGGCGGATGTCTGGTCCGTAACTAGCTGGTCAGAACTGCGCAGGGATGGTTTGGCAGCTGATGAAGAGAAATTCCTCAACCCATCCGCTCCGGCAAGGACTCCCTACATCACTCAGAAACTGGCCGATGCTTCTGGTCCAAAGCTTGGTGTCAGCGATTACATGCACGCAGTGCCAGACATGATTCGCCCGTGGGTTCCAGGTAAGTACGCCACTTTGGGAGCCGACGGCTTTGGTTTCTCCGACACTCGCGCTGCAGCGAGAAGGTTCTTCAAGATTGATGGCCCCTCAATAGCCGTTCGGGTAATTGAGCAGCTGATCGAAAAGGAGAAGCTGGCCCCAGAGCTAGCAGAGCAGGCCATTGCAAAGTTCAGACTTCACGATGTGACCGCCGGCACCAGTGGATCGGCCGGTGGAGACGCATAGCGATCTCGCCTGGCTCAACTCCATAGCGGGCGAGCTGGCAACTGCCACTATTGGGCGGTTGGATGAAACCCTGCCCTGGTATTCCGCCATGCCTCCGGCACGGCGTGCTGCAATTGGCTCCGTTGCCCAGCGCGGAATTTCCAGCTTTATCGATTGGTATCGCGATCCCGCATCGCAGCCCTGGGTTGCAGCCGATGTATTCGACTCTGCGCCGAGAGAGCTGCTGAGATCGATATCGCTGCAGGAGACCCTGCAAGTGATCAGGGTTGTAGTGCAGATGGTTGAGGAGCGTGTGGTTGCGGAGCAGCCTCAGCTTCGCGAAGCTGTGCTGACCTACTCAAGAGAAATCGCCTTCAGTGCTGCGGATGTCTATGCCAGAGCTGCTGAGGCAAGAGGGCTTTGGGACGCCCGACTTGAGGCACTGGTTGTCGATTCGATTGTGAGCGGCGAAACCTCCCAGGAGATTAGCTCTAGGGTCGCGGCACTTGGCTGGCGTGCAGATGGTCAGGTTGCTGTCCTACTCGGCTCTGCCCCGTCGTCTCCAGACCCTGATGCTATCCGCAAAGTTTCGCGCAAATCAGGAGCTGATGTTTTGCTTGGCATTCAAGGCCGCAGGCAAGTAGCGGTAATCGGGCTGCTTGAGGATCACCCCCATGCAGGCGAGCGCATTCGTGCCATCAGCACTCTCCTTGAACCATACTTTGGTCCAGGAGCACTGATTCTTGGACCAACCGTTTCGGTGGTATCGGATGCCAGCAGGTCTGCCAGGGCGGCACTGAGCGCCAACACTGTTTCTGGAGCTATCCGGACGATCACTCGCCCACTACTTGCCGATGATCTTTTACCAGAGCGAGCCATGGCTGGGGACTCGCTTGCAAGAGCCGCACTCATCGAACGCTTCTACACTCCGCTTGCAAACGACTCCCCCGACCTGCTGGCGACACTTCGCAGCTATCTCGACTCCGGTGGCTCACTCGAAGCGTGCGCGAGGGAACTATTTGTCCACGCCAATACAGTGCGCTATCGACTAAAGCGAGTGAGTGAAGAGGTTGGTCTAGATCCAACTGATCCGCGAAGCGGATTTGTGCTGCAGATTGCTATGACACTGGGAGCCATAAGCGACTCCGAATCTGGGTTGAAACGGTAGGTTGGTCAGATGCGAATTATTGCTTGCCCGGGTCAAGGATCCCAGAGCGAAGGGTTCCTCTCACCCTGGATTGACAACGTTCCTGGTTTCCGAGAGCAACTAGAACAACTTGGTAAGGCTGCAAATCGAGACCTGGTTTCTTTGGGAACCACGGCTAGCGAGGAAACGATCAAAGACACCTCGAATGCACAGCCGCTAATTGTTGGGGCTTCGATTGCGGCATACAGAACTTCGTTGGCAACCGATCGCTTCGATGCCGTTGTTGGGCACTCTGTCGGTGAATTTGCTGCTGCTGCAATTGCGGGCATCCTCAGCGATGAGGAGGCCATGCGATTGGTATCCGTTCGAGCGGATGCGATGGCCGCTGCTGCCGCAGAAGTTGAGACTTCGATGGCTGCAGTTTTGGGCGGTGATTCTGCCGAAGTGCTAGCTGAATTGGAGGCACGTGGCCTACACGCTGCCAACTTCAACGGTGCCGGTCAAATCGTCGCCGCTGGGGAGAAAGGCCTGATTGCAGATTTGGTCTCCAACCCCATTCCAGGAACTCGTTGCATCGAACTGAAGGTTGCTGGCGCTTTCCATACTCGCTTTATGGAGCCAGCGGTGGCGGTCCTGCGAGAGGCAGCGCTTAGCGTGAAGGTCAACGACCCTGTCATCGCGATCTACAGCAACCAATTGGGTCAGCGCATAGACAGCGGTAAAGAGTTCTTGGACCTGATGGTCAACCAGGTTGCAAACCCAGTTCGCTGGGATCTGTGTATGGCGAATCTTGACTCCGAGGGGTCCCAGCTGATTGAGCTTCCGCCCTCTGGAGCACTCGCGGGCCTTGCTAAACGAGGAATGCCGAACTCAACAGCAGTTGCGATTAAGACGCCACAAGATTTAGAGAAATTGGGAAGCTGATGTCACTGAAACAGAATCCAACCAGAGAGTTCACCCGCATTTACTCCCTTGGTGCATCCCGGGGTCACTTAGTTGTCACCAATGACGATGTGGCTGGTCCGATTGACTCATCCGACGAGTGGATTAGACAGCGCACCGGGATCGTGACACGCAAGCGTGCAGACAGCAATCAGTCGCTAATCGACATGGCTTTTGAGGCGTCCCAGGAGGCAATTCAGAAGGCCGGGATAGCACCATCAAGTATCGGGGCGGTAATCGTCGCGACCATCACTTTCCCCTACCAAACGCCCTCCGCAGCTACTCTGCTGGCCGACATGGTTGGGGCCAAGGGAGCTGCGGCCTACGACATCTCTGCGGCATGTGCAGGATACTGCTATGGAATTGCTCAGGCTGACGCCCTTATCCGTTCCGGTCAGGCTGAGTTCGTTTTGGTTGTGGGTGCGGAAAAGCTCTCGGATTTCATATCCCCAACTGACCGCTCTATCTCTTTCCTGCTTGGCGATGGCGCGGGAGCAGCAATTGTTGGTCCCAGCGACCACGCGGGTATTTCGAAGACCGTTTGGGGATCAGACGGCTCGAACTGGGACAAGGTTGGCATGACTGCCTCACAAATTGATTTCCGTGATCATAGAGCCGACTGGCCAACCCTTATCCAAGAGGGGCAGAGCGTATTCCGCTGGGCAGTGTGGGAGATGGCGAAGGTTGCTAAGCAGGCTCTGGTCGAAGCCGGTCTCGAGCCTAAAGACTTGGCCGCTCTTGTCACGCACCAAGCCAACATCAGAATCATCGATGAGTTTGCGAAACAGCTGGAGTTGCCAGAATCTGTGGTTGTTGCCAGGGACATCGTAGACACAGGCAACACCTCTGCTGCGTCGATTCCGCTGGCCATGCACCGACTGCTAGCCGAGGGCCAGGTTAAATCCGGCGGCTACGCACTAGAAATAGGTTTCGGCGCAGGGCTCGCCTTCGCGGCCCAAGTGGTCGAACTCCCCTAAAATAAACCGAAAACCCAGACAACAGGAGATCAGATGGCTCTTTCCCAGGCAGAGGTCCTAGCAGGCCTTGCAGAACTAGTAAACGACGAGACCGGTATCGCTACCGATGCAGTTCAGATGGACAAGTCATTTACTGACGACCTTGACATTGACTCAATCTCGATGATGACCATCGTTGTGAACGCCGAGGACAAGTTCGGCGTCAAGATCCCAGACGAGGAAGTAAAGAACCTCATCACTGTGGCTGACGCGGTCAACTTCATCGTAGGCGCACAGGCCTAGTAATCATGCGTCGCGTCGTCGTCACAGGCCTCGGAGCCACCACTCCGCTTGGTGGCGACGTCGCGAGCTCATGGACCGCCCTGCTCGAAGGAAAAAGCGGTGTATCAACCCTTCAGCATGATTGGGTTGAGAAATACGAACTGCCTGTCACATTCGCTGGGCAAGCGAAAGTTTTAGCCTCAGAGGTCCTAACTCCGCAGGAGGCAAAGCGCCTCGACCCCTCTTCGCAATTCGCCCTCATCAGCGCGCGTGAGGCTTGGCAGGACGCGGGACAACCAGAGGTAGCGCCCGAGAGATTAGCGGTTGACTTCGCCACCGGCATTGGTGGCGTATGGACTCTTTTGGATGCCTACGACACCCTAAAGGAGCGAGGCCCACGCAGAGTTCTTCCAATGACCGTTCCGATGTTGATGCCAAATGGACCAGCGGCTGCTATCGGAATGGACTTAGGCGCGCGAGCCGGGGTCAGGACTGCCGTCAGCGCATGTGCATCCGGTAACGAATCAATTGCCAACGCGCTACAGCGTATTCAGCTCGGCCAGGCCGATGTTGTCGTTGCTGGAGGCGCTGAAGCGGCCATCCACCCGATGCCAATAGCAGCATTCGCCGCCATGCACGCACTGAGTAAGCGCAATGATGACCCCACGCGAGCATCTCGTCCATACGACGTCGATCGCGACGGCTTTGTGATGGGAGAGGGTGCCGGGGCGCTGGTGCTTGAGGAGTATGAGCACGCTAAAGCCCGTGGAGCAAAGATTTATTGCGAGATCGTCGGCGGTGCCGTCACTTCTGACGCCTATCACATCACAGCACCGGACCCAGAAGGCTCTGGGGCTGCGAGGGCTGTGCTGGCCGCGCTAGAGCAGGCCGGTGCGAGCGTGAAGGATGTCGAGCACGTCAATGCTCACGCCACCTCAACCCCAGTTGGAGACATTGCCGAGTACACCGCGATCAAGCGAGTGTTTGGTGATCACACTGACTCTTTGTTGGTAGCTGCCACCAAGTCCGCCACCGGCCACCTGCTTGGCGGTGCTGGAGCAATTGAAGCCGTTTTCACAATCCTGGCGCTCAAAGAGCAAACGGTTCCACCGACCATAAATCTTGATAATCAGGACCCAGCCATCCCACTGAACGTGCCGAGCAAGCCAACCAAGCTAGCAAGACCTGATGCGATCGCAATCAGCAATAGCTTTGGTTTTGGTGGTCACAACGCTGTTCTGGCGTTCAGGAACATCTAGGCGACCCTGCGGTCGTCGGTCTCCCTAATCAGCTCTATCGCTCTAGTCCAGGGCTCGCCAATCGCTCGCGCAATGAGCCTTCTAAGTTCAATATTGCTACCGCCGGATTGGTTCATAAGAAGCTCCAACATTCCGCTGGTTAGTAGCTCCTCCCCTACTTGGTTTAGGGAAACCCGGTGAATTCCTAAGCTGGGAATGAAGCTGTAACGCTCAGAGTCGGCTCCAATATGGAGAAGCTCGAATGGAAATCCCAATCGCGAGAGTTTTGACGCCAACTCAGCTCGGGCTAGGGCATTGAGAGGACCCACACTGGTAACCGTGAAGAGGGCCTGATTGTTTTTGCGTGTTACGGCAGAGGGCAGAGAGAAACCGGCAAGCATCTGTTCGACACTTGCCAGTGCCTGCGGGGATATTTCACCGACCCACAGCTCATGAATTTCTTCCATCGCCACCTAGATTCGTCTTCCCCAACGATCTGCAGTGGTGTGGAGAATCTAAACCAAACGACTGGACGATGTCAAAAAGAATCTCTGCTTGATTCTTGCGCGACCAACGCCTCTCTGTCGGAGAGCTTTCTAAGCCCTGCGAAGACCTGATTCATTCGTGGATTGCCGCGAAGCTTGGCCTGATTGCGATCAAGAAAATTCCAGTAGCCCGCGGTCATTGGACAGGCGGTTGGACCAACCCTTACCTTTGGGTCAAACTTGCAGCCGCCACATAGATTCGTCATCTTGTTGATATAGGCACCACCGGCCGCATAGGGCTTGGTTGACATCCTTCCCCCATCGGCATACTGCGACATGCCAATAACATTTGCTGGCATGACCCAGGGCGTGCCGTCAACGAAGGCGTCTACAAACCAATCGTTTAGCTGCTTGGGGTTGAGTCCTCGCTGGAGCGCGAAGTTACCAAGGATCATCAACCTCTGAATGTGGTGCGCCCAAGCGTTAGTGGATACCCCCGCTAGAGCATGAGATAGGCACCGAGACTCCACAGCGGTGTGGTCAAGGTTCATGAGCCACTGTGGCAACTCAGCGTTTGCCTCTAGGGCATTCGAGTCGGTGTAGTCAGCACCGAAATCCCAATAGAGATGCCAAACGTAGTCACGCCATCCGACTACCTGCCGTATGAAGCCCTCAACCGAAGAGATCGGTGCGTGGCCTGACCGGTAAGCGTTCTCCGCCTCGATTACCAACTCCATGGGATCTAAGAGTCCAAGATTTAGTGGTGCGCTGAGCATAGAGTGAGCCAGCACCCATTCCTGGTCGTGAACAGCATCCTCGTAGGGTCCAAAAAGCGGCAGCTGGTGCTGAATGAAATGCTTCAGCGCCTCTAGCGCTTCCGTTCTTGTGCCAGCAAATTTTCGAGGGCCATCCAGTCCAATGAACTCTGCCTTGCCCGAACGCTCCAGCTCATCAAGAGTCTCCCTTACGCTCTGGTCGATATCGTTCTCAACGACTTCGAAATGCTGCACCCCGAGTCCGCCCTTTGGAGCTGGTTTGCGATTCTCGTGGTCAAAGTTCCACTCTCCCCCAGCAGGACTCGTTCCATCCATGAGGAGGTTTAGACGTTTTCGCTGATTTCGGTAGAAAGTTTCAAGCAAATATCCCTTGCCGCGGGATTGCTCCCACTCGTCCTTTGAGCTGCAAAACCCTCTCGGTGGTTCGAGTCTGAGATTCAGACTCTGTGACAATGCCATCATGGGTCTAGAGGTCGGAGAGACAGCCCTTGTTAGTCCGAAACTTCCTAGATCTCGATAGGAATCAACGCTGACTGCCCTGACTCTGTCGTCCAAAGCTCTTGACCTCAGTGCATAGAGAATCAGGTGGGCCTTTTGCCGGTGATATCTTCGCTTGGAGAATTGACTAAGAACCTCGGGGAGCAATACCTCCTCACCGAGGTCAAAATGTGGGCCGAGTTGATCGGCAAATAGCAATTGCAAACGAAACCACCTATACGATTACAGAACAATCATGAGCAAGCTTTACTTCCGCTACGGCGCTATGAACTCGGGCAAATCCACTGCCCTACTCCAGGCAGCATTCAACTACGAAGAGCGTTCCCAGCACGTGCTGCTTGCAAAGCCAGCGATTGACTCCAAGGGTGATCGCAAAATCGTTTCACGTCTTGGAGTCACGCGTGAGGTTGATTTCTTGGTGGAGCCCAAGGACAACCTACGAAACCTATTCAAATCACACCGTTCAGATTTTTCAGATGGCAAAGAGATTGCCTGCCTGCTAATCGATGAGGCTCAGTTTCTCACCCCAGAACAGGTAGATCAGGCCCTTGAACTCGCGGTTATTGATGGGGTGCCAGTCCTTGCCTATGGAATCCGTACCGATTTTCAAACCAAGTCATTTCCAGGAAGCCGGAGATTGCTTGAGATTGCCCACTCGCTTGAAGAGCTAAAGACGATTTGCCGTTGCGGTCGGAAGGCTATGTTCAATGGTCGAGTACTAAATGGTGAATTCACCTTTGATGGCGAGCAAGTAGCGATAGATGGCGACCAGGTGAGTTACGAGTCGCTCTGCGCATCCTGCTACCTAGAAAAGAAGCAGATTCACTGATGTCTATTTGGCTACCGGCTTTCCGCGATGGACATGCTCATCCACTATTTGCCGGTAGAGAAGCACTGGGGCCAAGACTTGATGGACTCAAATCCATCAACGACATAGTCGCCGAGGTTGCACGTTTTGCCAAACAGAATCCAAGCGTTGAGTGGATAGTTGGCGGTGCCTATGAGCGCTCGCTTGCCAACAGCTTCCTGAGCAGCTGGCTTGATGAGGTAGTTCTTGATCGCCCCGTTGTCTTGCACGCTTCAGATCACCACACCATCTGGGTCAATAGTGAAGCGCTCCGGCGTGCCGGGGTTTCAGATTCCTTTCCAGATGTGTTTCCAGGCTTTGCCGATAAGGATGAGTCAGGTAAACCGACTGGGACGCTGCGTGAGTCAGGCGCGATGGACGTGGTTCTGAGAGTCATTCCCCCGCTAACAATGGCCCAGGAGCTTGATGCCTTGGATTGGGCACAGGACCAAATGCTCGCTGCCGGAATCGTAGAGGTTCAAGATGCCTGGATTGAGCGAGGAATGGGCGAGGTTTACATCGAATCCCTGCGCCAGGGTCGTCTAAGAGTAAGAACCAATCTCGCATTCCGAGTTACACCTGAGAACTTTGAAACTGACTTCGACTACTTCGAGGCTTTGCGGACAGAAATAGCTGCCCTTAACTCTGATCTTCTAAGTGCCAAAACGGCAAAGTTCTTCGCCGATGGAGTACTCGGTAGTGGAACGGCAAGCGTTTTGGAGCCATATCTAGATTCCGGGCACCACGGTGAACCGGTCTGGCAAAAGCAAGAGCTCCTTCAAGCGACTGCAAAGTATGCAGGGAGCGGCTACCAGCTCCACATACACGCCATTGGAGACGCAGCCGTTCGTGATGCGCTGGATGCCATTGAGCAAGCTCCGAAGACGCAGCTCAGCCCAGTGATTGCCCATGCGGAACTAATCGGCATTGAGGATCTCGAGCGGTTCGCCCAGCTTGGAGTTATTGCAAATATGCAACCGCTCTGGGCTAGACCTGACGGGATGCTCATAAGCTGTCAGCCGAGAATTGGTGAGGCTCGAGTCGAGCGGATGTATCAGATGCAGTCGCTGCTGAGATCGGGAGCAGCCCTAAGTTTTGGTTCAGACTGGCCGGTGAGTTCGGTGAAACCCCTTGAGGGGATTCAAACCGCAGTCACACGTGAGTACGAAGGGAAACGCGTCAGCCCTGAGGAGTCTCTGACGATTGAGCAAGCGCTAGATGCTTACTCAATCGCTGTACAAAAGCAGCTTGGTTCGCAAGCCACTGACGAGAAGATCAGACTCTCCCATGACCCCAGGCTGGTTCGCGCCCAAGAGATTCAAAACATTGAAATCCTTGAGGTGACACGAGATGGCGAGACCATCTGGTCTAAGTAGATCTACTTAGTGCTCGATAAAACAACCGTTGACTGTGGTGCGACCGTCACAGTCGCAATAGTTTTCGATTTACCAAATCCGTTCGGATTTGCCTGAAGCCCCGAAGCAAGTGTCTTCCAAGAAGCTTTTATTGGAAGCTTCACGGTCTTAGCCTTTTTGGAAGAGTTATGGACGACGAAAATACGCTTCACGCCATTTGATTGCTTACTGGCGTCCAGAGAATAGGCGATGACGTCTGATGGTGTTGAAGCGAACTTGAGTCGCTTTTTTACGTCAGCAGTGGTCGCCATTCGGAAAGCTGGATTATCTTTCCTGATCTGGATGAGCCCCTTGAAGTAGTTCACCATTGCGGCATTCTTTTCGCGATCATTCCACTTCAGTGAGTTCACGGAATCGGGAGACTTGTAGGAGTTTTCATCTCCGCCCTTGGACCTCATAAACTCCTGGCCAGCATGAATGAAGGGGACTCCCTGCGCCAAGATCGCTACCGAAGACGCCAGTGCGAAGACTCGCTTGCGCTCCGCATCAGAGGATGTCGGCATAGATGACTTCAGCTTGTCGAAGAGTGTGAGGTTATCGTGGGCTTCTACGTAGGAAACCGACTGCTGAGGGCTTGAAGCACCCCAAGAACCGACTATCGTCCTGCTGTACTCAATCTCGCCGGTGATGCCAGACATCACCTCGGCTTTGTTGGAAGGCCTTCCGGATGCCCAACCATTTTCCTCCGCCTTGAATACTGAGCCCTTCAAGCCATCTCTGATGCCATCGTTGAAGTGGGCAATGCGAGGCATTTGCGAGGCGTTTAGCTGATTCGCCTTCTTCTCAGCGCTGAGGATGTCTCCCATGTTCCAGCCCTCGCCAATGATCAGGAAGTCCTTGTCGATTTGATCTACGCCACTGCGAATCTTGTTCATGGTGTCGACATCGAGGATTCCCATGAGGTCAAAGCGGAAGCCATCGAGGTGATACTCACGAGCCCAATAGAGGGCACTATCCACGATGTACTTGCTCGCCATGGAGCGCTCTGACGCAACTTCATTACCAACACCGGTGCCATTAGCGAAGCTGCCATCCGCTTGCTTGCGGAAGAAGTATCCGGGCACCAGCTTCTCAAAACTGTGCGATCCCGCATCGAACACATGGTTGTAGACGACATCCATGACCACTCTCAAATTTTTGGAGTGCAGGAATTGAATCGTCTGCTTCAGCTCAATAATTCGATTCAATGGGTCCGCGGGTTTTGTGGAGTACGAGCCCTCTGGAACATTGAAATTCAGCGGGTCGTAACCCCAGTTGAATTGATCATCACGCGTCTCGTCAACAGTCTTGTAGTCGTAAATCGGAAGTAACTGAAGGTGTGTAACCCCTAAGTCCAAGATCGCGTCTATACCGGTCTTGGTTTTCCCAGATGGGTTCTTTGTTCCAGTTTCCGTCAAACCAAGGAACTTGCCTTTGGTCTGGATGTTGCTACTTGGGTCAACGGAAAGATCCCTGACGTGCAGCTCATAGAAAACGGCATCGGTAGCTACTCCCGAAAATGCGGGCTTCGAATGCCCAATGAAGCCCACTGGGTTGGTTTGTGCCAGATCCACCACAACACCCTTTGTGCCGTTGACCGTCGCCGCCTGCACGTATGGATCGACGGCTTCACTCCACAACTCCCCTAGCTTCACGCGATAGGTGTAAATGGTTAGGTGCTGGTCTCCTGATAACTCTGCGGTCCAAGTACCCTTAGCTGACTTTGCCATTGGCACTGTCTTACTTGGCGTGGAGTCAGCTGCGGCTGAGTAAACCAACAATTCTGCGGCGGTTGCAGTTGGAGCCCAGAGCCTGAACTTCGTCGACTCTTTCGAGTAGCTGGGCCCTAGGTCATCGCCCTGATAGAAGAACTTTTCATCGAATTCAAGACTAGAAAACAGTCCACCAAGCTCTGGAGTTACCCTCCCGAATTCTGGATGGTTGATAGAAATTTCTCCACCCAGCTCAACCGAGCCTCCAAGCAAAACGGAGAACCTGTTGCTTGTTGCCGCGTCAGCAGGAATTGGCTTTACTTCGGAGACCACAACCGACTTACCATTCGCAATCACACCCAAACCTTGAGTCACAGATTTGGCGTCTGTCTTTCGATTGAATGTCAGCTCAACCTGAGTGAACGACTTCATCAGAGCGCTGGAAAGTTTGGTAGAAACCACCGGCTTAGCGTAGTAAATGGTGGGGTCGGCCTGAATTAGCCAGATCTCGGCCTTGCCGTTTTCGAACTTAGTAATAAACCGATCTTGCTGAACATCCTTCGTTTGCCACTCCCCTAGGCGAACGATAAGTCCAATCTCGGAAACGTTGGCAGTCCCTGGCACCTTGACTCGGGCGACTTTTCCAAAAGCATCGTCTTCAGTGAACTCGTAGGCCTTGCCCTCTCCACCTTTTGGCCAAACCCAGAGGTTCCAGTCCTTATAGTCCCCCTCGAAGCGGGAGTAGTGAATCGTGAGTTCCGTGGTCTCACTCAGCGCTGTCGCTGGTGCAAGCGAAGTTAGAGCGAAGATCGCTGCTATCAGTGCTGACAAGAATTTCTTCATGGTTCCCTACTTCGTTGTAATGCTGGGAGCGATACTACCTACTCGCCTACAACAGGTTTGGGATCTTCTGTTCTGCCGCGAGGTTCGCTCTCCTGAAAATCAAAGTCACGATGGTGGAGAGGATGACGATGAAGAGCGAGTAGAGCGCTGGCACCAGCAAGATTTGGTCCAGCCCCGGATTGTCAATGTAAACGGCCACGATAATCGCGATAGCCATCGGCCCATTGTTAATACCCGTTTCAAGCGCAATAGTTCGAGCATTAGCCGGATGCAGCTTCAGAAGCTTGGAGAAGTAATATGCAGCAGTCATGCCCACAAGCCCAAGCCCTATTGCAACGACATAAGTCGGCCATTGCGTATCTAGCAGGAGCTGCCAGTTTCTAGGTACCCAGATGGCAATCAGGAATGGAATAAAGAGAAGGCCAAACACTCCTCCAATCAGCTCCAATACGGCGCCTATGTTTGAACTGAGGCGCCTGATAAGCATGCCCAGACCAACCGGAATGATTAGACCAACGATCACGGTCACCAGCTCGCTTGCTGGCACGGCGAGTGATTCGTCGAACCCCAGCAAGTTTGAGTAGAACCAGAGCGCCAATGGGGTCATCACGAAGGCCCATAGTGTTGAGTTCACAGTCATGCTCACACTCAGAGCCAGGTTCCCCTTAGAGAAATAAGTAAAGAGGTTTGATGTTGTACCGGCTGGAACGCTACCCATGATGAGTGCTCCAAGTGCGATGTATAGGACACCCTCCGGTGGATCAAACTGGAAGAGCACGCTAACTACCAGCAAATATGCCGCGAGAGGCATGATTCCGAACTGAGTGATCCATCCGATAAACAGACCCCACGGGCGTTTAAGAGCAAGCCCAAAGTCCTTTGGGGTAAGGCCAGCACCAAGACCGAACATGATGATCAAAATAAAGACACGTAGCAGCGTCTGCTCAAGCTCGTTAACGACTGTGGCCTGATTTGCGGTCTCGGCCACGAGAATAGCGAGAGATTTCACCGCTACCCCTTTCTCTCTGAGTTGGAATCGGAGGAAAGATTCCGCAGTTCTCTGCGCAGAATCTTTCCAATCGGGCTCTTTGGAAGCTCATCAACGAAAATGACCTGGGTTGGAACCTTATATCCCGCCAGGTTCTCGCGACAGTAGGAGATGATTTCATCCTTGGTGGGAGCCTTTATGGCAGAAACAACGTAGGCACTCACCCTCTCGCCACTTCGCTCATCGGGAACGCCGATAACACCCACCTCGATCACACCGTCGATGGCTGCGATCACCTCTTCCACTTCGTTTGGGTAGACGTTGAATCCGGAAACCAGAATCATGTCCTTCTTACGGTCGACGATCTTGAAATATCCGTGCTCATCCATTTGTGCGATGTCACCGGTATGTAGCCAGCCATCTTGAATGGTATTCGCAGTCTCAGTCTCGCGATTCCAGTAGCCCTTCATGATTTGAGGGCCTCTCGCCAACAATTCACCGGGCTCACCAGCAGCGAGCACCCTGCCGGAATCGTCCACGCACTTCATCTCGGTTCCCGGAACTGGAATGCCGATCGTCCCCACCTTTACCTCTCCCCCAAGTGGATTGAAAGAGAGCACCGGCGATGACTCGGTCAGCCCATAACCCTCCACGATCGGAGTCTTGGTAACCTCCAGCCAGCGCTCGGCAACAGATTCGTGCAGCGCCATTCCACCGGCAGCTGAAGCTATGAGGTGCTTGGGTGGTGAGTCGGTGAACCAGCGTTCGTTCAGAAGAGCATTGAACAGGGTGTTTACACCCGAGAGCCAGGTGATCTCATAGTTCTCAAACGCCCGCTTTAGGTTTGAAGGTGGTCTAGGTGTGGGCACCAGAATGTTGGTGCCACCACTGTGGTAGAAACCAAGCAAATTCACCGTGAAAGCGAAGATGTGATACAGCGGCAGGGCGGTTAGCACCGTCTCCTGACCAGGCCTTATGAACTTGCCGTTCATCTGAATCATTTGAACGGTGTTGTAGATCAGGTTGTTGTGGGTCAGCATTGCGCCCTTGGAGACACCGGTCGTGCCACCTGTGTACTGCAGAGCCGCCACCGAGTCCCCTGAGATGTTTGCGAGGTAGTCGGTCGACTTAGCTGCCGAACCACCGAGTTTGAGGGCATCCTGGAAGCGAGTGTGTTCAACAGTGATCCTCGGAAGAGTCCGGCTCCAAAAGCGCTGTACCAACCGGATTACACCGGCGACCACCGGTGGGAAGAATTCTGAAATCTTGACGGTGACCACATGCTCGATATTGGTTTTACCAAAAACCTCAGGCAATTTATCGGCAAACATGTCAATGACAACCAATACTTTTGCTCCAGAGTCGCGGTACTGGTGAATCATTTCGCTAGGGGTGTAAAGCGGATTTGTGTTGACCAGAACCAGGCCGGCTTTGAAAATACCGAAGGCGACAATTGGGTAACTCAGATTGTTCGGCATTTGAACGGCAACCCGGTCCCCCTCACTGAGTCCAAGGACTTCGCGAAGATACTGAGCGAAGTTATCAGAGAGACGGTCTATCTGCTCGAAAGTCAAACGGCCATTCATGCCATTGGGCATCACCTGAACAAAGGCCTTTCGCTTGACGTAGGTCTTGCTCGCTTGGGTGATCAAGTCTGGGAGATGCCTAAAAGGCACCGGCTCAAGTGTCCGAGAAACATCGGCTGGATAGTGGTCTAGCCACGGGGTCTGACTCATCTGATCTCTTTCGACGGCCTCCACCGACGAAGGACCGCCGATGGTTTCTTGGCTAGATGATAAGCAGAGCCGACGAAGAATCCGACAAGAAAAGCGAAATAGTTGAAAAAAAGTTCTCGGATTACTTGTGGGGCGTGCGGGACTTGAACCCGCGACCGACGGATTATGAGTCCGCTGCTCTAACCGGCTGAGCTAACGCCCCCAGCCAAGACCAAAGTTTAGCCCAAGGCCTTAGTTATCCTCGCCGCGTTTGCGAAGGCGCTTAGCTTGCTTCTTGACGGCGTCTTTGAGCTCTTCGATTTGCTCGATGACTTCCTCTTTGAGCTCTTCCAACTGCTCGCGAAGCTCTTCGGACGCCTCGCTCAGGCGACCGCGGGCATCAGCTGAAAGCTCCTCAGCGCGCTTGCGTAACGCAAGTGACTCCTCTCGCCAGCTGGACAGTGCAGCGCTTAGAGTCTCGCTCAAGCGACCGATCGGCAACAGATAGCCGGGGTCATTGTCGATAGTTTCATACCCGCTACCAATGCCCCGATAGAGGTTTTCAAAAATGTCGAGGGTTCGATTTATGTCGTGGGATTGAATTAGGTGCAGAGAGTTCTGCGAGAGCCTCTCAAGCTCCTGCTCATCCGCATCGAGAATGAGCTTGATCTTGGAAGCTAGGTCCTCGACATTGTCAGGCTCGAATAGATACCCGTTATCTCCATCGTGCACTAGGTGCGGAAGCGCCATCGCGTTTGCGGCTATGACAGGCCTTCCAGAGGCCATTGCCTCCATAGTCGCAATCGACTGCAGCTCAGCTATTGAGGGCATCACGAAGACCGTTGCCCGCTCATAGGCAAGCGGAAGTTCTGCATCGGAGATGTGGCCAGTGAACTTAACTCGGTCCGCTATTCCGAGGGACTTAGCTAGATTCTCGAGATTGCTTCGCTCACCCCCGTCACCAACAAGCTCAACATGAACATTTGGGTACTGTGCCAATGAGGCAACCGCCCTCAGCAGGATGTGAATTCGCTTCTCATCATCCAGCCTCCCTAAAAACAAAAGATTAGGGTCGGTGTTTTGAGTGGGAGTTGAGTTTGCGAACTTCGAGGCTTCAATACCGCAGGAGATCGCCATCACGCCGGTTAGACCAGTCGCACGCTCGAGGAGGTCTGCGGCTCGCCTGGTTGGGGTGGTGACGGCGTCCATCCTCGAAAGAATGCGGCCAGCATCACGCCAAATAAAGTTCATCGCGGCCTTATGCATGAACTTTGGTAGGAACGAATACTTAATCAGGTTCTCGGGCATGATGTGGTTCGTCGCAAGGGTCTTTACACCGTTGCGACGAGCGGCTCGAATGGCGAAGCGACCAACCAGAAGGTGTGACTGCACATGAAGCGCATCGGGTTGGATGTCTCTCAGGATTTTTTCGACGCGAGACGTCAAACCCCAAGGTTCGACCCACCTCAGGCTCTTGTGGTTGGGAACCCGGTGAGATCGAAGTCGATGCAGGACCAGCTCGGCACCATCGTGCTTCTCTTTTCGAGTCCCATAGGTTGAGTCATACGCCGCGGCAATGACGTGAACCTCGTGTCCTCGTTTAGCAAGACCAGCAGCCAGTCGCTCAGCGAATCGAGCGGCTCCATTGATGTCTGGCGCAAAGGTGTCACAAGCCAAAACAATCTTTAGTTTCTCGGACATTAGCTCTTCTGGTTATCTAGTTGGGGATGGAATCTCGAGAGCATTAGAACTCCTGCTATAGCTACCATACCCGACACAACGAACCCTGCAATCTGGAAGGGGTCCGCCTGCTGAGCTTCCCCCAGAAACACAATCGCTATTCCGATTGCCACGGCTGGGTCAACGACGGTCAGGCCAGCGATAACCAGATCCGGCGGGCCAGAAGCGTAAGCGTTCTGCACGAACCAGCCACCCAGGACTGTTGCCCCGATTAGCGCCACTAGGGCAAGCAGCGTTAGCCACTCGAAATCACCCTGTCTAATACGCAGTAGTACTACTTTGGCCAATGAGGCAACAAACCCGTATAGCACTCCAGCGCCGAAGATGTAGTGCAGCGGCCCCGCGGTCTTTCTAGTGAAGAGGAACAAAGCTGCAAAGGTGGCGATAAGTGAAACAAGTGCTCCGACAATCAATAGAAGCTGCTGGTCAGTAAGTAGCTGATCCTTGGCTCCCTGCGCAGCAAAAGAAACGAAGGATCCCACGCCCAGCATCGTCACGGCAACAGAGAGCAAAGTCCTGCGATCAAGTTTGAGCTTGTAAATCCTGGCGTTGAGAAACGAGGTAATCACGAGCGCTATCGCCCCAATTGGTTGAACCACAATCAGAGGTGCCAGTGCCAGTGCCGACAACTGCGAAACGATCGCCAAACCCAGGAATACGGTTCCAATCAGCCATCTTGGCCGCTTCAACAGCGACAGTAGTTGTCCAATGTTCAGTCCACCGCGCTTGGAGGTTGCTGCGTGCTGATCGGTCACCGCATCATTCTGGAATTGGGCACCCACGGATAGAAAGATCGCACCAAGAACAGCCAGGAAAATCGCGAGTAGTCGAAGGTCCTCAAAAGGCATACCTAGTACTCCTAATCCGCGACCTGCTAAGCCTAAATCAGGAAAGCTGAATAAGACCTGAGCTAGATTGGCATGGTGCCAATTAGACCAATCACCATCTCCGGGGAACCCGTTCTTCACACCCGCGCAAAAGAAGTCGAAAAGATCGATGCCGAGATCGGTGAACTGATTCGGGACATGTATGAAACCATGGAGAAAGCCCCCGGAGTTGGCCTTGCCGCTCCACAAATCGGCGTTGGTTTGCGAATTTTTGTCTTTGACTGGCATGACGGTGAGACTCACTGGCGCGGGGAGGCGATTAACCCCGAACTGGAGCTCGGGCCCATAAGCGAAGAGTGGCCCGATGAGGACCTCGAATTAGAAGGTTGCTTATCGCTTCCTGGCGAGCGCTATCCGCTAAAGCGAGCAGATCAAGCCACCCTTAGGGCAGTAAACCTTGCTGGAGAAACCTTTGAGATTTCAGCCACCGGCTGGTTGGCAAGAATTTTCCAGCACGAATTTGATCACCTAAACGGTGTCCTTTACTCAGACCGCCTGCTAAAGCCATATGCCAGAGAGATGAAACGCGTCGTCAAGAATGAAGGCTGGGGCGTCCCTGGCAACAGCTGGATGCCGGGTGAGGATTTCTTAGAGCCCTAGAAACCGAAGTGCCGCAGCCGCAGCCGCAGCCATAAGAATCACGAAGAAAAACGGCACTCGCAGCCAAAGCAATAGACCTGCAAACAAGACAGCAGGAACCCTCGCATCAATGGTGAGTTCTCCACCCTGCGTGAAGGTCTGAATGCCAACCAGGGCGGCCAGCAACGCGATAGTGACTCGCTCACTGAACTTTCTAACCGAGGGTGTAATGAATCGCTCAGGAATCAGGTAGCCAAGAATCTTCCAACTGAACACCATCAAGGAAGCGATTACGACAGTGAGGGTCATTCGCGCCTCCGATCTGGAATAAGTGCAACAAGTGCGGTGAGCAGGATCGCCGTGCCGCTCCCTAACAGCGGAGTTAGCGCGACACCGCATCCGAAAGCAACCAGAGCAAGAACGATCCGACCCTTGAGCATGGGCCAAATCAGGCCCAGAAACGCAGCTGCTGCAGCGGCATCAAGACCCATGTCCTCAACCGACCCGAACTGCTCGCCACCCAGAGCGCCGATCAGGGTGGCCAGATTCCAGAAAACATATACGCCTGCCCCGGTGAGCCAAAAACCTCTTTTAGCGGACGTCTTGTCGGACTGTGCGGCGTGAACAGCATTGGATTCGTCGATTGTTAGCTGGGCCGCAATGGGGCGCAGGAGTCCCTGCGGCTCGAGTTCAGAGCGCAACCTCAGTGCGTAGAAGCTGTTTCGAATTCCCATTAGCCAAGCAGAAATGATTGCGGCTAAGGCAGTTCCCCCGGTTGCGAATACTCCAACCAGGGCAAACTGCGAAGCACCTGAGAACATAAGCAGACTCAGCAGCATTGTTGCGGTGGGGTCTAGACCGGCAGCGGTGGCCAGTGCCCCAAACGAGATTCCGTAAAGGCCGGTTGCGAGTGCGACTGAGAGAGAAGTTTGGGTGACTTTATTCATCATCACCCCTAGGAAGTGGCTCCCCGACTTGGACTCGAACCAAGAACCCTCCGGTTAACAGCCGAATGCTCTGCCAATTGAGCTATCGAGGAATGCGCGAACGCAGGTAAAACCATAGCAGAAAA
>JACCDH010938727.1_pt1 | contig 21501 bp, 12 predicted proteins | sample 7442481 | NCBI WGS metagenome assembly JACCDH01 (sample SAMN15323433, study PRJNA562643) | freshwater metagenome | isolation source: river surface water | place: USA:Blue River Watershed | collected 2017-08-15
GCCTATCACGCGAATCTGAGCAACGGTAAACGTTTATACACCACCGGAAGAATTACGTTGGCTTGGCAAAGCATTGATCAAACGAGACACGACAGAAGATTCAATAGTCCTTCATTGAACAATCGTTTGGAAAACGTAAAAGTGTACTCTGTAAATGCCGACTTCTCGAAAAGAACATTGAGGGAGACAACTGCGATTCAATATGGCTTTGAATATTATTTCAATGATGTAACAAGCACTGCCTATTCTGAAAACATTTACACAGGAAATCAAAGTCCTCTCGACACGCGCTATGCAAGTGGAGGCTCATCTATGAGTGGTGCATCAGCATACGCGACGACCATTCACAAGGTCAATCGTAAGCTAACCCTCAACGCTGGGATACGCTATTCTCATGTAAATCTTTCAGCATCGTTCACCGACAAAACGTTCTTTGATTTCCCATTCACAGATGTGAATCAGTCAAACGGAAATGTAAACGGAAGCGTTGGAATTGTTCTAACACCAAACCCCAAATGGCGCATAACAGCTTTAGCAAGCACTGGTTTCCGCGCAGCGAATGTTGACGATCTTTCAAAAGTTTTTGAAAGTAACGCAGGAAATTTAATCGTACCTAACAACGAACTGAAACCTGAAAAAGTAAAAAACATCGAGGCTACCCTTGAACGTAAATTCAATAGGAACACTTCCCTTGCTTTGAACGGTTATTACATGCGTTATACAAACGCACTCACAACTGGAAAAGCCCTATTCAATGGACAAGATTCAGTTTTCTACGACGGAACATTAAGTCCTGTTTTCACCACAATTAACGCAGACAAAGCATACATCTACGGTGGAAATCTTTCAATGAATTCTCAAGTAAACGATCACTTCAGCATTCAATCTTCTGTCGTTTACACGTACGGTAGAATTCAAACAATCAACGGCGAAACTCCCTTGGATCACATCCCTCCTGTATACGGAAGAACTGGATTCACCTACCAACAGCGAAAATTCCGCGGAGAATTTTTTGTGATGTACAACGGATGGAAGCGAATAGAAGACTACCGATTAGATGCAGAAGACAATGAGAATTACGCAACGCCCGACGGCATGCCCGCTTGGTATACGCTAAATGCAAAAGCCAGTTATCAATTTCAAGAAAACATTCAATTGATGATTGGATTGGAAAATATTTTAGACGCAAACTACCGTGTATTTGCTTCAAATATTTCGGGTGCCGGTCGAAACGTAACGCTTACCCTTCGTGGTCGTTTCTAACCACTACGTTTAAAGTATGTTGAAGTGAAATAACCATCGGTGTGAAACCGACAAATTCACCATCCATATCAATAGGCATCGGAACTTCGGTTTCGATGCTTATTTTTTTTGCTGAATAATATTGAATCTTGTGATAAGAAAGCTTCTTGCATTTTTTCACTTGAGGAACGAAATACAAGTACTCAAAGAGATTCAAATCACCAATTACAATAACTTCAAGTTCTCCATCGCTCGCCTTACTTTCTGGAGAAATACCCAGTCCCGAACCGAAATACACCGCATTTGCAACAACGAAATTCATTGCGCTTGATTCATACTTCTTACCGTCCAGTTCAAATCGAATCATTCGTTTTTTGAAACGCACAAGATTTTTAATGATTAGCCATTGATAGGTTAAAAAAGACCCCAATCTTCGACTGCTTCGTTTCATATCGTAGGCCACACATCCACCCAATCCTAAATCAGTTACGTTCAAAAAATATCGTTTCTTGCCGTCCCATTCCATGCAGGGCAAATCAACTTGTTGAAAGTGCTTTCTCTCAATACAGTCTTTTAAATCTTGAAAGGAATTCGGAACATGAATTGTTTTCACAAAATCGTTTCCTGTACCCGAAGGCCAAATGGCCAATGGTGTTTGTGGAAAATCCGATTGAAATACACCATTTGCTGCTTGATTCAAACTCCCGTCGCCACCACAAACAAGCACTACATTGCAACGCTTATTGCACAATTCTTTGGCTAAGATTTCAGCATGATGATCAAACTCTGTAACACAAATTACAAGTTCCCAATCGGAAAAAACGCTCTCGATTTCTCTTCTTTGTGCGTGTCTGTTATTCTTCGCACCGTGCAGAATAACCCCTAACTTCATTCAACAACAAGAATGGTTCCTTCGACTGTCTCTTCAACGGCAGTTCCGCAATCTGTTTTGTAATGAAATAGATAGAAATAGGTTCCTGCAGAAACATCATTTGCGTTCCAATATTTATTTGTTGAAGTACTTTCAAACACCATTCCTCCCCAACGATTGAAAACAGTTAAATCATACTCAATGAAAAGCGCAGTCAAATCTAAAGAAGGATCTGCCCCCAAGATGGCTCTCCAATCATCGTTCAAATCGTCTTGCTTCAGGGTAATGATATTCGGAAGAATAAGTGTACTTAAATCAAGTGAATAAACATCGCCCGCATAAATCTCAATGGTTCCTGAATCGGAACACCCGTTGTCTAAATTGGTAACTACTAGATTCAATACGCCTGGCGCCGTAGCAATAGGATTTGCAATTGTCGTGCTTGACAATCCCGCACCTGTCCACGAGTAAGACACATTTTGAACGGGTAATACTTCCACACCTAAAATCTCAGCCGTTGAATTCAAACAGGTCAAAGAATCTTGTGATGGAATAGCCACTTGAATATCCTGGTTTGGAACAGTAACAGGAATAGCACGTAAACAGCCATTTCCATCTGTAATCGTTGCGGTGTAATTTCCACCTACAACATTGCTTAAGTTGAACTGTGTTTGATTTGTGCCGTTGAAGTTCAAGGTGTAATTACCATCACCTCCTGTGATGTTCGAAATGGCAACACTTCCTCCGAAACCGTTACAAGCTGTCGTCGTCGCAACGTCGAAATTAATGGGATCACTGATTTCAAAGGTGATACTTTGTGTACCCAAGTTTCCACATGCATCTTCCACGAAGCCCGTGGTATTTGTAATGTTCAAATTGTAAGTTCCTCCGATTAAAACCTGATTCGCCAATTGAATGGTAAACACATCTGCCATTGTTGGGTTGTTCGCTGTAACGGACTGAACAGTTATGGTTCCGCTTGGACCTGTTACCGTGAAGTCTGATGGCTGAACGGAGGTGCCGACAATAGGTTCACTGAACGTAAGCACAACGGTTAAGTTACTGCAATCTGTCACAGCGCTGATTGGCACCGGTGGAACTTGATCATAAAGTGATGCGGTTGATTGCCCAAAGTCTATGGTGTATCCATCGAGACTATTCGACCAATTCATAATCACAAGCGCATAGGTCGAACCAACAACAACTGGCAAATCGGCATTGTATGCGGGTCCATTTAAATTACCAGGACCATTGGTAGTCCCTGTCCCTCCGTTTGCTGTTGAAATTCCTGTTGGACCATTCACACCAATCACACCGTAACTGTTGCATTCTACCTCTGGAGAGGTGGTCCCCAATCCTGCGCAGCCACCTGTTGTAATGTCGAACAAGCCCCAATCGTAGTCGTCGTTATCGTTTAACGGATCTAAAATGAAACTTAAATTCCCGTCTTGTTGAACAGTGAATGTGTACCAAACAGAACTTTGCTCAAGCCCCTGATTGCAAGCACCAGTAGGTTCGAAGACATTACCCGTGTTGAACGAAGCCTGTGTCTCTGTGTACAAGTCTCCGCATAATACAATGGCTCCATCGCAATCGCTAATGGAAGTCTGTGAAATTGCTGAGAACGATAAAAGAACCCCAACAAACAATAGGATATTACGCATGAATTTAGTTTAAGGTTAACACAAATATAATGGTTACAGTTTAATAAACTCACGCTTCATCAGTGAGCCTGAATCTTGAATCTGCAGCACATAAACGCCAGCTGCCAATTCATTTAAATTCAACTGAGATTTTGAATTGAAGATTCTACCCGACAAAACTTGTTTCCCTTCCACATTAAAAATAATGTAATGAGTTTCATTCAAGATTTCATGTCCAACATTGACAAAGAGTTTATCTCCAACTGGCACAGGGAATATCGAAACATTGTCCAAGGAATTCTCAACGACATTCAGCACCGGTGTTTCACCAATTGTGAAAACTCCTGAACTTGGGAGTTGAAGAGTCACCTCATACACATCGCCAACCAATGTCATTGGGTAAACCTGCAATGGACTTGTCAGATCGAAGGTCCCCGATTCACTTAATATGATATTCACTTCATTCAATCCGTTGAGTTCTGATGCTTGCACGCGTAGCGTTGAATTAAAAACATCACCTGTGCGAGTGAATGCATACGTTCGTTCGATGCGATTGGAAACAAACGGATAAACAGAATTACTCACGGTCATCGGATTGACATCACTTCCAACCATCAAATAATTTCCATCTGCCATGGTCCCCACTGCACTTATTTCAAGCTCACCCATACCTTGAGCAACCTCGTGTTTATCTCCTGCATTCTCCTGTCCAATTCCAATCACTTCTTCAGCATAATTCGGATGGAAATATCTCGCTTGAAGGCCAAGATCTAATCCGTATTTCACCGCCAAATAATTATTTACGATAGTGTGATGCGACAAGAAAAGTCTGCGTTTGAATAAGATGTTTTCACCCATTCTTCCTTTTCCAAATCGATCATCGTAGTCCCAACCAAATCGAATATCAATAGGCGTAGTATTGTCTCGTGCGCCAATGTTAACGCCTGGGAACGGATACAAGTGATCATCGAAAATGGTGTAGAACAACTGATGCAAATCGTCTTGTTCATAGATAAGTCCGTATATGTGTGGTGAAGTAGCTTCGCCAATGTAGAATATCGGAGATCCCGAATAGTTGGTCTCCAAGTCCATGACTTCACTGTGGTAGTAGTAATCATTTTTCCAAGGGTGAAGAAGATATCCGTTCGGCACACGTGCACTGGCGAACCAACCGTGATCGTTGAATAGAATTGAATCCGTCTCAACTACGCAATATGCACTAGTGCTTCTTCCGCCAATAACATCGTTCATTTGAAGAAAATCATTTTCACCATCGAACTGAATTCCTGGACGTGAATAAACTCCATTTTCTGCAACAAACGTCGGACGCTGATTCACACTTCCCTGCGAAGCCGGGCTGTTGTTTCCACTTTGATCTTGCCAGATGTAAACTGGATCTCCATCGTTTGCGGACAACGCACCATTCAACAGAACACCCTTGTCTGCGCGCATCCAAAATGCCAAATCATCTGCATCTCCAACACCTCCTGGACCTTTACTTCCGAAAGCCGCAGGCGCTTGCATAAAGACTAATTTCAGTGTATCACTTACAGCATTGCCCGTGAAGAAATTGTCAATGACCGAATTGCTTGGAAGAACAATTCGCACTTGACCAAAGTTGGTTGGAGTGATGTTTACGGTATAGTTCGAAGGACCTCCTGTTACAGCATTCACCGTTCCGTTTTCGATATAAAAATCAGAAACTGTCAAGTCTGTTACATCGATGTTTTCAAGATTTCGGTAAAAGAAAATATCTGCATCGAAAGTGCCTATGACTTCACCTGAAGTGTTTGGAGAATTCCATACCGCACTGGTTGGAAAGACATTAGTTTCTGGACTGTATAAATCACTTTCCCACAAACCTCTTCCGTAGGTTGAAGCACGAATTCGTTTAGGCGTATCGTATGAAATTTCCAATTCTGTTACACGCGCCGCATATGGAAACCCAGAAGAAAAATTCACCCACTCTGTCATGCTTGCGTCCCAATAATAAATTCCTAAATCGGTTCCGATATACAAATTTTCAAGAACTGAAGAGGTATCAGTAACAATGGTGTTCACCGAAACATCGGGCAAATTCGGAGTCATCAAGGTCCACGATATTCCTCCATTCAAACTCTTGTAAACATTTTTGTTGAACGCGATATAGACAGTCAATGAATCTGTCTTGTGCGTTTCAATCGCATTAACTGCAACAACTGCATTCGGTAAATAAGTGCTTATGTTTTGCCAAACCACGGTATCGCCCAAGGCATTGTCTGTTCTTCCCATTTTGCGCGATCCCTTCGAGGCGTATAGTATGTTTCCTTTGGTATAGTGTGCTCTAATTTGATTGCAATCCGTCGTATTCGCACTCAAGAAGTTCGTTGAAATTTTTTGCCATTCAATGGAATCTTTATTCGCGTGCTTAATGTTCTTTGAGCGCCAGATATTTTTCATTCCAACAAACATGGTTGCACTGCTATCTGCATGAAGACAATATGGGGTGCTCCAAGCCCCCTCTTCAGTCATTCCATTGGTGCCATTACCTGCGAACTTCTGATTGATGTATGAGTTTGATGTTCTGTATAGATCTCCATAATAAATACTGCTGTAACGTCGTCCTTCCTCTTCATAATCGTACATACATTCGAAGCCATCTCCACCGCCAGTTCTTACCCAACGCGCTCCTTGAAACTCGGCTGTACCATTGTCTTGAAATCCAGTCAATGCATGAGCTCCGTCATGGGGCGATTGTCCCATTCGGTAGATTTGACCGTTCACTATTCCATTTGAAATATCTTGCCACTCACTGTTGTTGACGTATCTGTACAATCCACCATCGTTGCAGACATAAAGATCTTTGTTGTGCGGATTAATTGCCATTTCATGTTGGTCCACATGAACAAAATTTGAATTAATATCCTGCCATGTAACACCGCCATCGACACTTTTCTTCAATCGAATTCCACCACAATAAATAACATTCGGAGTTATTGGATCTCCTTCCAAGCAGAGGTCATACCAAGCCTGTCCGCCCGTGCTAGAGCCATCTGCAGACCAACCCATAATGTTCGGGGTTGTGCTCATTGAAGTAAAGGTCAAACCTCTATCCTCACTTTTAAAAGTTCCTGTGTAAGCGTATGTGTTTGTTCGAAGAAGATAAACCGCATCGGGTTCAGCGGCATTCACGGCAACACACATGCGCGTTCCGTTCGAAACTCCCGAATTACTCTGCGCCCATGATAATCCAAAATCCTCACTTCTATAAAATCTACCAGCACCTGTGGCATAAAGGATGTTGGGTTCCGTCGGATGCTGCGCCATGTCTTTGTATTCGAAGGTGTTTGATGACACTTGCGTCCAAGTAGCTCCTCCATCAATGGATCTTCTAATTCCCAAATCGGTAGCAATAACAACACTGCTTGCCTGATCGCTGCATACAATCATGGCCCCCACTGTTCGTGTTGAAATACCTGTATTGACAAAATTCCATGTATCACCACCATCTTCACTTTTCAAAACACCCATTCCCGGGGCATCACCAGCATCGCGATCACCTGTTCCCGCATACACAACGCTTGGATTCAATGGGTCGAAAGCAATTGAACTAATACCGAGTGTTGGCAAATCATCTGTGTTGGTAGACCATGTTTCACCTCCGTTCGTTGATTTCCACAGCCCTCCAGCAGGAGTACCCACCAACATAATCTGCGGGTCGGTTGGATGAAAAGCGATACAAGATACTCGCCCAACCCCTTCTATGTTTTGGCGCGTGGTTACACCATCGAGTATCGGGCCTAGCGGCTGCCAATTCCCGCTAAGTGATCGCCCTCCTGTGTAGTTTTTCAAGGATGTCCATAGTTCCAATGTTTCTCTTCCGTTCAACATCTTTCCATTTTCATCGGCATGGGTTTCCATTAACCATTTAAAACGCTCCAACGGTTTATATCCTTGACCTCTTTCGGTTGGACGTTCCGGCCAAGCCGAATTCATTTCAGAAATGAAATCAAAAACTGATATTTCGCTATGCATCAAGTCTGTCCATTGCGGATGAACTTGTGCGTTTATGTTTGTACAAAATAGACCTACTAGAACAAGGGAGTATATACGTTTCATCATAATTACAAGAATACGTCACAAATAAATCTACACCATAAAAAAAGGGCTCTAATTGAGCCCTTTTCCTTCAATAAAACTTGAATTAGTGATTTGCAAGATAGTTGGCAACACCTTCGTGATTTGCCTTCATTCCTTCGCTGCCTTTCGACCAGTTTGCTGGACAAACCTCTCCGTTCTCTTCGAAGAACTGAAGTGCATCAACCATACGCAATGCCTCGTCAACATTTCTTCCCAATGGGAAGTTGTTAATCAATTGGTGCATTACTACTCCGTTTTTGTCTATTAAAAACAATCCACGGTATGCAATCATTGGTCCGTTAGCTACTAAGTTTCCTTCTGAATCATAATCATATTCTCCAGCTAATACGCCGTAGGTGTCTGAAATGGTTTTTGAAACGTCAGCAACAATTGGATAAGTGATACCCTTGATACCACCTGCCTTCTTTTCCATTTGCAACCAGCCCCAGTGGCTCTCTTCCGTATCTGTTGAACATGCAACAACTGCACAATTACGTGCTTCGAATTCTGCTAATTTTTCTTGGAATGCATGCAATTCAGTTGGACAAACGAATGTGAAATCCTTTGGGTAGAAGAAGAACACAACGTGCTTCTTTCCGATGAACTGATCCAATGAAAAATCACTCACTACGGTTCCTCCGTTAGTGATTGCTCCTGCCTTGAATGAAGGCGCTTTTTTTCCGACTAGTGATGACATAAAATTTATTTTTTGCAAAGTTAACACCTTCGAAGGGCTATTGTTCACCCCTCGTTGAATTATTCATTTCCTTTCTTGTCGCATTCGCCAAATAGACCCAAGCGATGACAAAAAACACACCGCCTACTGGAGTAACCGGACCTACAATTTGTTTCACTAAGTCAGGGAGGGAATCAGAAAAAGTCAGTACATACAAAGACCCTGAAAACAAAGCCATTCCAGCGAGAAAGAGATTCCTTAAAACCTTCAGTGACCGATCACCCTTTAAGACTAACGCACCTATCAAAATCCCAATCGAATGAATAACTTGATAATAAACGGCTTTGTTATAAATATCAAGGGAATAAGCCGAGACCATCGACTTTAATCCGTGTGCACCAAAGGCCCCTAAAACAATCGCCAAAGCCATTGAATAAGCACCTATCATCACTGAATTCTTCATAATTCGTATCTTTATAAATGGAATGAAAAAATATCGAAGCGAATTTGCGATGTATTTTTACACTTCCAACAAAACAGCGCACACATTAGAAAAATAATATCCATATTATTTCTTGCACTTTGCATGGGTAATCTCTATGCTCAAAAGCCTATTGACGAAAAAACCCTTGCCGCAGAGGCAAACGTGTTTTTCGAAGAGGGTAATTACGTGCAAGCTTATGCTGTGTATTCGCAGTTGGTTTCACTTTATGGAAGCAATCCACTGTATGCTTTCCGATTTGGAGCGGCAGGCATATACGCCACTACCGACCGCGACAAGTGCATCTTTTTTATGAAAGACGGAGTTCGAAGAGGTTATACAGAACCCGAAACGCACTATTACTTAGCAAGGGCATACCACTTGAGTTATAATTTCAAAGAAGCCCTTGCAGAATATGAGAACTTCGAGAAGACTGCCGAGAAAAAGCAACTTTCGCGATCAGATTGCAAAGCGCAAAAAATTTCTGCCGAGTCTGGATTGAATCTCATGAACAGCATCAAAGATGTTCAGGTGCTTGAAAAAACCGAGGCCGAGAAAACAAGTTTTTATCGATACATGAACATTGATCCTTCCATCGGAAAAATCATTTCTACACCGAAGGAATTACTTTCTAAAATTGATTTAAAATCGAAGGAAGAACATGTGTTCTTCCTTCCAACAAACGGAAAAAAAATATTCTTTTCCAGCAAAGGAAAAGAGGGTCTTACAGGAAAAGACATTTACATGACATCTCGCGTGAATGGTACATTCACGCCTCCGGTTAAGCTAAAAAGTTCTGTAAATACTGAATTTGACGAAGACTTCGCTTTCATGCACCCGAACGGCAGCACTTTGTATTTCGCGTCGAAAGGACACGGAAGTATGGGCGGATATGATATCTTCCGATGTGAATGGGATGCTAGCATCAATGACTTCGGTCCAGCGATTAATATGGATTTCGCCATTAATACGCCAGACGACGATCTATTTTTCATCACCGATTCCTTAAATACCACGGCTTATTTCGCAAGTAGCCGTTTGACTTCACCCGATAAATTATATGTCTATCGTGTTTTCGTCAATGGAATTCCAATGAACATTACCTACCTCAAAGGTGAATTCATTTCCAGAGTAGACGCCACTCAAACAGAAGCGAAGATTCAAGTGTTCGATGATCTGACCAATCGTAAAATCATGGACACGCAATCCCGCGAAAACAATGGAAGCTATTTGCTTTTCATTCCAACGGCAGGAAATTATACTTATAAAATTCAACCACCGGGCAGCCCACAAGTGCATGAAGTTTTGGTGAAAATTCCACCGACCGAAGGTTCGCGCGTTTTCCGTCAAGAAATTGTATACACCAAAACAGACGGAAGAGAAAAGGTTGAAGTGAAGAACTATTGGAACGATCCGTTGAACGACAATGTGGAAGACTTGCAACGTCAAATGTTACTTGCAAAATCTCAACTCGATGTAAATGCCACCATTGACCAAACAGCCTTTACCTCGGCGAATAACTCAGGGGCAAATGTCAATGGAGAAAACTACCCAAACCCGTCAGGTCCGAACCAACGAGTTGAAATCGACACGGTACTTTCTTCTCAAGAAAAAACCATTGCAGTTCTGAAAAATGAAATTACCCTTGCTGAGCAAACCTCTAAGTCGCTTCTTCAATACGTTCAACAAACACTTTCTGAAACCGATGAAGCTTATGAAGAGTTTCAGAATGTTCGATTTGAAAAACCAGAATCATTAGCAGACAGCACAAGACTGAATGAGGCGCGTGAGAAAATGATTCAAACGCAAGACCGCAGCATTGCAGCCATTGAAGCGTATGAAATATCTAAAGCTCGAGAGAAAGAACTTCGAGAGAAGTTGAACAACATTCAAAACACAAACACTCAAATTAAAGAGTCACTTGCGAAAAAGGATTCGCCTATGGCTGCCTATCTCGTGAATGATTACGTGGCAAAAAATCCAAACAGTGAAAAAGGAGTTGTCACCGAAACCGAAGTTTCATGGAAATCCGAGGGTGCGAAAGTTAAGTTAAGTGACGCACGTGCAAAGCGTGACGACGCACAACTGCGCATTAACACCAAATCAAAAGAATTAGAGGAAATAGAAGAACGCGCGAACGAAGTAAGCAAGCAAATGTCTGCCACCAAAAAGAAAAAAGACATTGAGCGTTTGGGCAATGAACTGAATACACTTGAAACAGAATACACTTCTGTTCAAGAAGAAATTGAGGCTGAAAAAGAAAATCTTCGAATCCGAGAATTAGCCTTACAAGAAGCGTCTGAACTTTTGAAATTGCTTCAAGATTTAGAGTCTGAAAAGCAGCCTGTAATCAAACCTGAATTCAAAAATCTAACCAACACGGTTAATATTGAATCGTTGAAGACTGAAGTGAACGAATCTAAAAATCGTGTTTCCACTGCATTGGAAAATTCACATTACGAAAACCCAGAACTCTCCAACAACGCTAGTTCTAACAACGCTAGTTCCAACAACGCCAGTTCCAACAACGCTAGTTCCAATAACGCCAGTTCAAACAACGCTAGTTCCAACAACGCCAGTTCCAACAACGCTAATTCAAACAACGCTAGTTCCAACAACGCTAGTTCCAACAACGCTAGTTCCAACAACGCTAGTTCTAACAACGCTAGTTCTAACAACGCTAGTTCTAACAACGCTAGTTCCAACAACGCTAGTTCCAACAACGCTAGTTCCAACCGAACTTTTACTACAGCCGAAGCGAGCATTATCAATAGCCCCGGACAATCGAACTATCGTGACGAAAACATATTCGGTGAATTGACTGATTCAAACGTTGAGATCTCAAATCGCGAGCAGATTGAAAAATTATACACTGAAATTGAAACCATCAATCGCCGATTAAAAAGCGAGACCTCACCAACGGTTATTGCAGAACTGACAGAACAACGGAATCAGCTGACCTATCAAAAAATGCAAGAAGAAGACAAGAACGCTACTTTGATTGCAGAGCACAATTCGAACGCGTTGATTGATTTGCAATCGGCTTGGAAAAAGAATACCAATACTCCAACTAACATCGCCACATTGGAGGACAAAAAAGCCTACGACAATGCTGTAGCTTATATGAAAGAAGCAAGCACGCTTCGTGCAGCCGCAAAAACAGAAACAGACTTCTTTGAACGATACGCTAAAAATGCAAGAGCATTCGCTTTGGAAAGAAATGCCAAAAACGAATTGCAATTTTTAGTTGAAAAAACCACTCCAGTCGCTAGCAACGCCAGTTCCAATAACACTAGTTCAAACAACGCTAGTTCTAACAACGCCAGTTCAAACAACACTAGTTCAAACAACGCCAGTTCAAACAACGCTAGTTCAAACAACGCCAGTTCCAATAACGCTAATTCAAACAACGCCAGTTCAAACAACGCTAGTTCAAACAACACTAGTTCAAACAACACTAGTTCAAACAACACTAGTTCAAACAACGCTAGTTCAAACAACGCTAGTTCAAACAACGCTAATTCATTTACAAGTATTCCAAAAATTGTTCAGGCAACCCTTTATCAAAGACAATCCACTTCGGCGTACAGCGATGCTAATCCGATTCCAATTGGATTGCCCTTGCCAGAAGGTTCTTTCTACACGATACAAGTTGGAGCATTCCGATTGCCTGTTGCGAATAACACCTTCAGTCAATTCGCTCCTGTTTATGCTGAACGCCAAACGAATGGATTCATTCGTTACAGCACAGGTTTCTTCACCTCATACACTGAAGCCATTCAAGCTCGAAATGAAATTCGTCAAATGGGATATGCCGATGCCTTTATTGTCGCATATAAAAACAGAGAACGAGTTCGATACAGCGAATTAATGACCGATGCTGAACGTGCGAACACAGCTACGAATGCTCCGGCGAATTCTACTACCGCAAATAACAACACTGCTGCTAACGTTCCTTCGCCTGATCTTACTTACTATTCAGACCCGTTGGCAGTGCCGGCTAATTTGATTGAAAAAACACAAGGTGTGTTCTTCACGGTACAAGTTGGAGTTTATGGAAAACCTTCAAGAAACACTGTCCTCAACACCTACACTGACTTACATGTAGAAAAACTTTCAAACGGACAGATTCGTTATACTAGTGGAAAATACCAAACTCTAGCAGACGTTATTAAACAACGTGATTTCTGCAGAGCGAATGGCATTCCAGACGCCTTTATCACAGCCTACAAAAACGGAAAGCGCATTTCGGTACCGGAAGCGAAAAAAGAATTAGGAATTCAATAAATCCAAAGGAAAAATTACTCTTTGAATTGAATTTGTTTTTTCGAACTTAACTTTGACCTAACAATTTTCGAAAATGAAAAAACACATTATATCTCTTAGTTTTTTACTCGTCCCCTTTCTTGGACAAGCACAACTTCAATTAAACGAATTATTGGCTTCGAATAACGCCAATCAAATGGATGAGTTTTTCGAATTTGACGATTGGATTGAAATATACAATCCCGGGGGAATCATTAATCTCGCAGGATATTATTTATCCGATGACCCTTTGCTTTTAACGAAACATCAGATTCCCGCAACAGATCCTGGTGCTACAACTATGCTTCCTGGAAGTTTCAAAGTTTTCTTCGCAGACAAAGACAACTTAACACAAGGCGCATTACACACCAATTTCACTTTAAGTGGAAATGGCGAAACTATATTTTTAACAGCTCCTGATGGCGTGACAATCATAGACCAAATTACCTATCCACAATCTGCTCCCGACATCAGTTACGGCAGAGCTTGTGAAGCATGCACAACCTGGCAATACTTCAATAACGTTACCTATTCCGCTCCAAATGTGGAACTTCCTCAAACCTCAGAATTGCTATTCCTAAATGAAGTTCAACCTCAAAACACAGGAATTTACCACGACCCTGAATTTGAATTTGACCCGTGGATTGAAGTCTATAACCCGAATCCCTTTCAAGTAAATTTAGGCGGATATTATTTGAGCGTGGATGGTAACCCAACGCAGTGGCTCATTCCAACGAATGAACCCTTTAATACCGTAATCGCGCCCAACAGTTTCAAAGTTTTCTGGTGCGACAACGACTTGGCGTTTGGTGCTTCCCATACTCCACTCAGTTTAAATCCAGCCGGAGGCACTGCTTCACTAACTGGACCTGATGGAACAACCCTTGTTAGCACTCTCACATGGGGGGCTTTAACTCCGGGAACAAGCGCGGGATGCTCAACGGACGGGTCTCCAACAATAATAACATTCAATCCTTCGACACCTATAAATAGCAATAGTCTTATTTTCATCACACCCGAACCTGTGGTGATTAATGAGGTAATGGCTGACAATGTTTTAACGTTTACCGATAATTTCGCTGAGTTTGATGACTGGATTGAAATTTACAATCCTTTGAACTACGATGTTAGTCTTGCAGGCTACTTTATGAGTGACGACAGCAACAATCCAAGAAGATGGCAAATACCCACTTCTTTCGTTGATAGTGTTACCGTTCCTGCTCTTGGATGGTTAACATTCTTTGCTGATGGGGACATTACTCAAGGAGTTCGTCATGCCAACTTTAGCCTGAATAACAACAACGAATTCGTTGGATTGTACAGCCCCGATGGCCTTACGCGTGTAGATGAAATCGCTTGGTCACACATGGGTGCTGACACAAGTCTTGGCAGAAAATTAGACGGAGATCCAACTTGGGTGAGCTTTGTAGTGACTACACCCGACGCTTCGAATAACCAAGGAATTTACATCGTTGGTATCGAAGAAGAGAGCGCGTTGAAAAATCACTTTTCGTTGTATCCGAATCCTACGCGTGGCATTGTGCAATGTTCAAAGAAAAGTAACATTCGAGTATACTCAATTCACGGAAATTTAATCGAAACATTGAACGGTGTGTGGCAGATAAACTTCAGCAATTACTCAGCTGGAATCTATCTAGTCTCTGATGAACAAGGAAATAAAATTCGAGTGGTAAAAGAATAATCTAATTATTCAACTCCCATGTATTTATGAATTTGAAGACCCACACGCCAGTGTGGGTTTTTTAATACCCAATCGAAAATAAGCGGAAGCATCAACTCGCGCTTCTCCCATTCCGGCTGCATGAACCATTGTGCATTATCGTTCATTCGTCCAGACAATTCATGAGACCATTCAATGTCTGACTTATGATTAATCACCACTTTCAACTCATTCGATAATTGGAAATACTCTTCCAATGGCGCTTTAAACTTCTTAGGGGAAAAGGTAATCCAATCGAATAGACCTGTTAGTTTTTGAGTACCGCTTGTCTCCAAATGAATTCGCAATCCTACGTCTCGAAGCGACTCCGTCAATGGCGCTAAATCATGCATCGTAGGCTCTCCACCAGTAACAATGACCACCTTTACTCCACTGCCAACAGCCGCTTCCACGAGAGTGTCGAGAGAAACCATCGGATGTTTTTCTTTGTCCCAACTTTCTTTCACATCGCACCAAACACAACCCACGTCACATCCAGCTAAACGAATAAAAAAACTTGGAACACCTGTATGTACACCTTCGCCCTGAACACTGGTAAAGGTTTCCATAACGGGGTATTTCACAGCTTCACTCACGCCTTAATCTTTCCAATTAAATCGTAATGCTCGGCACGAACAATTTCAATATCGGCGAAATCTCCTACACGTAAATATCCTTCAGACTTCGGAACAACAACTTCATTGTCTACTTCCGGAGAATCGAATTCCGTGCGGCCGATGTAATAATCCCCTTCGATTTTGTCGACCAATACTTTGAAGGTCTTCCCAACTTTCGCTTCGTTCAATTCCAATGAAATATGCGATTGCACTTCCATAATTTCGTCGGCGCGTTTCTTCTTCGTCTTCGCAGAAACATCGTCGTTCAATGCAAAAGCCGTTGTATTCTCTTCGTGACTGTATGTAAACACTCCTAAGCGTTCGAAGCGAGATTGTTCAATCCATTTCAACAATTCTTTGTGATCAGCAGCTGTTTCTCCAGGAAATCCAGTGATTAAGGTCGTACGAATTGCAATATCCGGAACCTTCATGCGAATGTCTTGAATAAGCGCATCTGTTTTCTCACGCGTAATGCCGCGCTTCATGGCTTGCAACATTTTTGTTGTTCCATGTTGAAGAGGCATATCTAAATATTTACAGATGTTGTCTCTTTCATTCATGACATCCAACACATCCATTGGAAATCCACTTGGAAAAGCATATTGAAGACGAATCCAATCAATTCCTTCAACGTCTGAAAGACGCTTCAACAATTCTGAAAGCGTACGTTTTTTCTCTATGTCTAATCCGTAATAAGTCAAATCTTGCGCAATAAGCACCAGCTCTTTGGTACCGTTCGCCGCTAATGATTTCGCGTTGCTCACCAATTGCTCCATTGGCGTGCTCACGTGCTTTCCGCGCATAAGCGGAATTGCACAGAACGAACATGGACGATCACATCCCTCCGCAATTTTGAAATAAGCGAAATGACTTGGGGTTGTTAACAAACGCTCGCCTACCAATTCTGTTTTGTAATCGGCCTTCAACGTTTTCAATAAACGTGGAAGATCGCGCGTTCCGAAAAACGCATCCACCTCTGGAATATCTTTTTCCAATTCAGGCTTGTAGCGTTCGCTCAAACATCCCGTCACGTATAGTTTCGAAACATTCCCCTTCTCCTTTTCTTTCGCCCAAGCTAAAATGGTATTGATACTTTCTTCCTTCGCATTATCAATGAAACCGCAGGTATTGATAATTACAATTTCTGAATCAACCTCTTCCGATTCATGTTCTACATCGAAGGCATTCGCCTTCAACTGCGCCATCATGACTTCCGAATCAAAAATATTCTTCGCGCAACCCAAGGTTACGACATTCACCTTGTTTTTTTTGAGTGTCTTCGTCTTCATTACTTTGATTTTCCTGCGAATAAACTATCTACAAATTCAAATCTATTGAAGACTTGAAGATCGCCTGCTTGCTCTCCAACGCCAATGAAGCGAACGGGGATATTGAATTGATCTGAAATTCCAATTACCACACCGCCCTTCGCCGTGCCATCTATTTTCGTAATGGCCAACGATGAAACTTCCGTAGCTGCAGTGAATTGCTTGGCTTGCTCGAATGCATTCTGTCCAGTTGAACCGTCAAGAACTAGCATTACATCGTGCGGAGCATTCGGCACCACCTTTTGCATGACACGCTTAATTTTCGAAAGCTCATTCATCAATCCAACTTTGTTGTGCAATCTTCCCGCTGTATCAATAATCACAACATCGGCATTTTTTGCTACCGCTGATTGAAGTGTATCGAAAGCAACAGCGGCTGGGTCTGCGTTCATGGCCTGCGCAACAATTTCAACATTTGCGCGCTCAGCCCAAATTTTCAATTGATCAATAGCGGCCGCGCGGAAGGTATCCGCTGCACCCAGCACGACTTTTTTCCCTTGTTGTTGAAGTTGAAAAGCCATCTTACCAATGGTTGTGGTCTTTCCTACCCCATTCACTCCAACAACCATAATCACATATGGAGTCCCTGCTGAAGAAGGAATGTATATTTCTTCACTCTCTTCGCCCTCATGTCCAACCAGCATTTGTGCAATTTCATCGCGCAACACTTGATTCAACTGATCTGTCGGCATTGACTTTTCTTTCTTCACGCGCTCTTGAATACGCTTGATGATTTTCTCTGTGGTATCGATACCCACATCTGAGGTGATAAGAATTTCTTCTAACTCATCAAGCATCTCTTCATCAACATGGGCTTTACCTGTAATGATGCGAGCAAGCTTCCCGAAAAAACCTTCACGGGTTCTTTCAAGACCAAGATCTAGCTTGTCTTTTTTTTCTTTCGAAAAGAGGCGTTTAAAGAAACTCATAGTATAGGTCTAAAATAAAAAAAAGGCCTTTCCAAAGGGAAAAGCCTTTTAACGTATTTCTAACAGCGATTAGCCTTTAGCAAACCACTCGCCGATTTTATCGTTGTGAACAATCTCTTCCTTGAAGGAATAAGCGCCTGACTTCGCAGACTTCACCATTTTAATTACTTTGGTGTGGTTCTTACCACCACCAGTTTGCAGGGTCGCAACTACTTTCTTTGCCATGACTTAAGCTTATTTGATTTCTTTATGAACCGTCATTCTCTTCAAAATCGGGTTGAATTTTTTCTTCTCTAAGCGCTCAGGAGTGTTCTTCCTGTTCTTAGTAGTGATGTAGCGGCTTGTGCCGGGCATGCCAGACTCTTTGTGTTCTGTGCACTCCATTATAACTTGTATTCTATTACCTTTCTTAGCCATTGTTGCAGAAATTGGACGGCAAATATACGTAGAATATTGAGAATTGCAACATTGCTATTCATTTTTTTCGACTATTCTTCCCTTGCGTCTAACACATAGCCACAAATCTATGTTAATAAGACACTACAACCCCTGCTTTTTCTGTTGTTCTACTGAATAATTTCACACATCCATACATCTGTACATTTTGGCTAAAAAAAGAAAGGGCGAGGTCGATACTTCCGCCGAATTTGAAGATAGAAACGAACATTTGAATCGCGATGTGCGCTCCATGCGCATCATTGGGCTTGCTGTAATCTTGTTTTCAGCCTTTACCGCATTGGCTTGCGTGTCCTACTTATTCTCTGGGGCGCATGACCAACAATTGTTCCTAGGTAGCGGCTCATTGAACGAGTCGTTTCACAACTGGATGGGAGGTCTTGGTGCTCGTTGGGCACATGCACTCATGTTTCATTTCGCAGGTATTGCAGCCCTGTGTATCCCCTTCCTCACCTTCTTGATTGGAATGCGCATGTTAACCGGAAAACATTTGCTTCCGTTTTTAAAGACCCTTCGCGTAAGCATTGGCGTGATGCTGTTCTTACCGCTCGCCATCGGCTTCTTCGCGCACCGTACCAATCCTGTCCCCTTCGATCACATTGAAATTTTAATCAACGGATTGTTTGTCGGCGGATATGGTGTTGTTGCTACCCACTTCTGCGTTTCGCACTTGGGTTGGATGGGCACCTTGCTCGGAATTTTATTCGTGGTATTGGTATTTTTCATTGTGAATTTCAATCACCATGTCGACACATTCATTGCACGACTGGGAGTTCTATTTAGATCGAAACCAAAGGCAGATAAGCCTCGAATAATTGAAGAAGAAAACGACGAAGAGGAAGTCCCTTTTCAACCCGCGGTGAACGTTGAAGAGACCACTGTTGAAGTGAAGGCTGAAGCCATCCCGACCTACGAACCACAACCAGAGCCTGAACCAGAGGTTTACGAAATTATTCAGGAAGAAGAAACTCCTGCACCAGCAGCTGCTTCATTCGATTTCGATAACCCCATGAATCCGCAGCCTACGTTTGAACTCATTCCTGAAGAGGAAGAAGAAAAAAAAACGACGGATGAATATGATTTGAGCCCTACCTCTTCTGGTAGTTCAACCATTTTCGAAGCTGATGACATGGGCGATTTAGGAATTGAAATCGCGCCCGTTGTTCAAGTCGAAGAATTGAGTTCCGATGAAATTGAAAGCACTGAATTCGGTGAGTACGACCCGAAGCTCGATCTTTCACGCTACCAACTTCCTTCCATTGATTTGCTTCAGAACTATGGAGGCAATGGGCCTCAGATTTCGAAGGAAGAACTTGAAGAAAACAAAAACAGAATCATTGAAACGCTCAACCATTACAAGATTGAAATTTCAAAGATCAAAGCGACCATTGGGCCTACGGTTACCTTGTATGAAATCGTTCCAGCTCCTGGAGTTCGCATTTCTAAAATCAAAAGTTTAGAAGACGACATTGCGCTTTCACTTGCTGCATTGGGAATCCGTATCATTGCCCCTATTCCTGGAAAAGGAACAATTGGTATTGAAGTTCCGAACAGCAGACCCGACGTGGTTTCTATGCGTTCGTTAATTGCAAGCGACAAATTCCAAAATGCAGATATGGAACTCCCATTGGTATTGGGAAAAACCATTTCGAACGACATCTTCGTGACCGACTTAACCAAGATGCCGCACTTGCTTATGGCCGGTGCAACTGGACAAGGAAAGTCGGTTGGATTGAACGCAATCCTCGTTTCTCTGCTCTACCGCAAGCATCCTTCCCAAGTGAAATTCGTATTGGTTGACCCGAAGAAAGTAGAGCTCACCCTTTTTAATAAAATTGAAAGACACTTTTTAGCGAAACTGCCTGATGAAGCGGAAGCGATTATTACAGACACAAGCAAAGCTGTAAAGACATTAAATTCGTTGTGTGTGGAAATGGACGAGCGCTACGAACTTTTGAAAACAGCAGAATGCCGTACCATTAAGGAATACAACGCGAAATTCATTTCGAGGAAATTAAATCCGAACAATGGACACCGCTTCCTTCCCTACATTGTATTGGTTGTGGATGAGTTCGCCGATTTGATCATGACGGCAGGTCGCGAGGTGGAAACACCCATTGCGCGTCTCGCTCAGCTCGCACGTGCCATTGGAATTCACTTGATTATTGCTACGCAACGTCCTTCCGTAAACATCATTACAGGAACCATTAAAGCGAACTTCCCCGCACGTATTGCTTTCCGTGTTACTTCGAAAATTGACTCACGCACCATTCTCGATGCAGGAGGTGCCGATCAATTGATTGGCCGAGGAGATATGTTGTTGAGCACGGGCAACGACCTCATTCGTTTGCAGTGCGGATTCGTTGATACACCCGAGGTTCAGGCCATAACTGAATTCATTGGAAGTCAGCAAGGTTACGCGCACGCATTCCATCTTCCTGAAGTTGCTGATGAAAATTCAATGGAAATTGGTAATTTTGACAACTCGGAACGTGATTCATTGTTCGAAGAAGCAGCGAAGGTCATTGTGTTAAGTCAACAAGGATCTGCATCTCTTCTTCAACGCAAACTGAAATTGGGTTACAACCGTGCAGGCCGATTGATAGACCAATTGGAAGCTGCAGGGGTGATTGGTCCATTTGAAGGAAGTAAGGCTCGGAAAGTTTTAATACCCGATGAGATAGCTTTGGAACAGTTCTTGAAAAACCTGCGTGATTAATAAAAAAACAAAATGAAAAATCTATTTCTAGCGTTCGCACTCCTTGCAACGTTTTCTCTTCAAGCACAAACTTCTAAAGAAATATTAGACAAGCTTTCAACCAAGGCCAAATCATGGGCAACCACTTCTTCAGACTTCAGCTCTGAACTCAGCAATCCGAAAACCGGCAAAGTATCTAAGCAAAACGGCACGGTTAAAGTGAAAGGAAAAAAATATCAACTTGCTCTTCCAGACTATTCAGTATACTGCGACGGAGTAACCGTTTGGACTTACAACAAAAAATCGAACTCTTGTTCAATCGACAATCTTGCCGATGTGAAAGACGGCGGATTCGATCCTTCAGAGATGTACACCATCTGGAACAAAGACTTCAAACACGAAATGAAAAACGCCAA
>JACCDH010782275.1_pt1 | contig 21492 bp, 3 predicted proteins | sample 7442481 | NCBI WGS metagenome assembly JACCDH01 (sample SAMN15323433, study PRJNA562643) | freshwater metagenome | isolation source: river surface water | place: USA:Blue River Watershed | collected 2017-08-15
ACTTCAGGCGCGTATTGCTGGTTTTGTAGTCGTTGGGGGTGCCGCTGTCGGTGTCGGTTGAGAGGTTGAAGCCAATTGTCTGGCCAGCAAGACTTGTGTCATTGCTGCCATCAGGGTTTTTGTTGAAGGATGTGTCAATGCTCACATGACCTTGTGCACCGGTTTGTAACAGCACATTCTTGCTGTTGAGCAACTGTATATCCACGGTGTACACGCCATCGTCACGCGTAACGGTGTCGGTGGTTTGCCAAACACCTGCAATGACAGTAGCGCTTAACTCAACAATGGTTAGCGCATTCTTTTTAAGAATCAGTTTGATGGTGCTGCCATCTGCGCCAGAACTGGTACCGCTGTAGGTGAGGGTGTTGTCGCTGGTGATGAAGTCTGTAGAGCTCACACCACGGTCTTCGCTGATGGCGGTCAATGCCACAGACAAAGAACTATTGAGCACAGCTTGCAGCTCATTCAGTGAATCGGTACCCGCAGGACCTGCGCTCTTGATGTTGGTCAAATAAGCAGTCAAGTTGGTTGCAGTCACCCCCTCAATGCCTACTGTCGCAAAGTCCGCTGCTGTCAGGATGTAGGAGGGTGTTGCGCCAGCTGCTTGGTCTTGAATCGCATGGGTGATCGTGATCAGCTGGTTGATCTCGGCAATGCTGTCTACATCGGTGGTTTTTTTTCTGTCGATGCTGTCGGTGAGCAGTTGCAACCGAGTCGCCAAAGGTTCGCCGGTCAGGCTATTGAGTACTGCTGTATCAGCGCCCAAGTTTTTCAAATCCAGCAACTCCAACCTGCTGGTAGCAGCGAGGTTGCTTTGGCCATCTGCAAACCCCAATACTTTGCGATAAGCGTCCACCACCACCTGCAAATTGCTGACATCAGAGATACTGCTGCCGGTGATGGCGCTGGTTGCCAAAGCATCGTTGAAGGCGGTGGCTTCGCTGCTGTTGACAGCACCGGTGATGCCAGCATCCATGTAGTGTTGCTCGGTGGGGACCGTCACGTTTGTTTGGTAAGAAAAACTGCCCGTGAGGGGTTTGGAGTTGGTGTTGGCATTGGCGAAGCTAACCAAAATGTTCATCGCCGTTATCTGTGTGCCCAGCACGCTGTTCACAATACTTTGCAATTCCTCAACCGTGTCAACGCCTGTGCCGTTGACATTGGTGGTTTGAATGGCTGCAATCAGTTGGTTCAAATTGGTCGGTGTGACGCCCACCAGTCCCAAGTCAAGCAACTGCTGTGCTTGTGTGATGCCTCCTGTGGCTGCTTTGGCGGCAGTATTCATCACTGCAGACACCTTGTCAGCCAATGCCTGCAGTTTGACGGTGGTGTTGACACCCCCTTCAGATTGACGGTCAATCACATCGCTCAACAGCTTGAGTTTGACGGTACTGCTGCCGACACCGGTAATGCCTAGCAATGAATAGTCGTTGGGGTTGAGTGTGGTGCCAGGGTTGTAAGTACTGTTGGCAGCTTTGAAAATGTCTGCATAAGCATTAACAATTGCACTCACCGCTTGTGCGCTATTCACCTCAGCGTCGGTCACCAATGAGGTGGCCAAGGCACTATTGATGGCCTCGAGGTTAAGTGCGTTGACAGAGGATAGGCCAAGGTCTAAATAGTTTTGAACCGTTGGTTGGTCGTTACCCAGCAGCGCAGGGTCAGCATGAATTTTGGCGTATTGTTGAATCACTCCCAATGAACTGTTGAATTGGTTGACTTTTGTAGTCACCACATCTTGCAACTTAGAAAATGTATTGACACCACTACCATCGTCTAAGGTGCCATCAATCGCTTGTTTCACGGCGGCCAAGTTGTCAGCGGTAACACCAACAATGCCCAATTGGAACAAGTTGCCTAGCGTCAACCCATCCATACCATTCGCCAAATTCATCACCTGTGCCACGCTGTTAGCCAAGGCTTGTATTTCAAGAACGGTGTTGACATCGGCAGTTGGTTTGCGATCAATCACATCGCCCAACAAACTGGCGCGATTGATACTGTTGGTTGCGGCAACCAAATCTGTCGGGTCAAAACCGGTCACGCCTAACAGGTGATATTGCAAAGCAGTAGGTTTGCTGCCGCCTGTGGTTTTGGCGTCATCAGCCAAATTCAAAACAGCGCGATAGGCTGCTGCCAAGTCTTTGATTTCTTGTGCGGTATCCACACTGTTGTAAGTCACCGCGCTGGTGGCCAAGGCGTCGTTGAAGGCTTGTGCCTCAGCATCACTCAACGGGCCGCTCACGCCTGCTGCTGTGTAAGTTTGTGCGGTAGGTGCAACGCCTTGGTAACTGCCTGAAGGCGTGGGTTGCGACACCGTGTTTTGATCCGCAAAGCTGGCAATCAGTCGTACCGCTTGATCCACGGCTCCCAGCTTAGAGGTGATGATTTCCGACAGCGCCAAAAAAGTATCGACTTTGCTGCCGTCATCCGCCGTTTCAGTAATGGCGGTGGTGACATCGACCCATTTGTCGGCAGGCACATCAAGTCCCAACAGTTTGAGCTGCGCCACGCTGACAGTACCATTGCCTGCGGCATTCGCCAATACCGCGCTTGCAGCGTCGGCCAGGGCTTGAATTTCTAGCACCGTGTCGATGTCAATCAAGGCCTTGCGGTCAATCACATCGCTCAACAGTTTGGCTTTGTGAATGCTTGATGACAAAAGCGGATCGTCAAAGCCCGATGCACCAATCAGCTTGTAAGCCACGGCTTGGGGTTGCGCATTGAGCGGTGTCTCGCCTTGCGAATTAGCCAGTTGCGCAATCGCCCCATAAGCATTCACAATGCCTTGCATCTTTGCAGTCGTGTTGACACTCCCCGCTTTGACCGCATTGGTGGCCAGGGCATCGACCACCATGTCAGCCAGCTTGTTGTCCGCCACGCCTGCCACACTGTTGATACCTGCATCGTTCAACATAGCCCAAGTAGGTTTCACGCCAATGTAATTGGTTGTAGAGGCAGACAAAGAGTTTTGATTGGCATCGGCAAATATTTGCAATGCATTCAAAGCTGCCACGGCTTTGTTGACTGCCGTGTCCACCACGTATTGCAGTTTTTCTAAAGAGTCAACATCACTACCTGTAGGCGATGTGTTGGCAATTACACGCGAAACGGCAGCAAAGTTATCATCAGTAACCCGCATGATCCCCAGTTTGCCAGTGAGTTGATCCACCGTTAAGCCATTGACTTTTTTGGTGAGGTTCATGACGGCTGCCGCAGCATTGGCAAGGTCTTGTACCTCAGACACGGTGTTCACATCTTCTCTGTTTTTCAGATCGATCACATCGCCCAACAAACTGGCTTGCGTACTGTCCACACCTTGTACGCCAATCAAACCATATTGCAAATAATCTGGTTGCTGTTCGTGTAGAACATCGTCTTTGCCGTTGGCTAAATCCAATATTTTGTTAAGGGCAGTGACAAGGTTTTGTAAACTTTGAACATCTGCTATCCGAGCGCCAGTGATCACAGCAGTTGCCAGCGAGTTATTGATGGCATCTATATTGCTGGCGTCAACATTCTTAATTTTTGCTTGAAGATAATCGTCAACCGATGGCGCAGTACCCTGAATATTGTTCGGATCAGAGTTGGCTTCGGCAAAAGCGATGATGCGCGACATGGCATCATTCGCACCAGTCGTCACCACCTCCAATGTGTTGCTATCAACGGGCACCGTGGCAGTTCTCAAATCGGCGTCATTACCAACCAAGTCGGTGATGCGGCTGGATGTGGTTAAAAAACCAACGGTGCTGGCCGTGATGCCACCTGCATTGTCAGCATCACCCAGTCCAATCGTGTATTCAAACAACAAGTTGTTACCGCTACGCGTGACATAGCTGGCTTGTTTAATGGTGTTGCCCACCACAATGTTGAATATCGGCGTGCCCACAACTGTGGTGGTCTCGCTCATGTGGACAGTCACACGAATTTTTTCGCCTTCAATCAATGTGCCTGAGCTGATTTCTGTGCCGTTCTTCTGTACCCCACTGATCGTGATGCTGTTGATCACGGGTGCTTGCGTGTCAATGTGTAAATTGGGCGTTGAAACACCAACAGATACCGAACCCAAGTTGCCTGCAGCATCCGTGAAGCTGCTATTGATCACTTTGAAGATGGGAGTGCTGTCCGTGGGTGAGAAGTTGGTATTCTCAGCTGCACTAAAAAGTACTTTGCGTGTGTTGCCCGTGCCATATAACGCCGTGATCGTGCCAACTGCTTTGCCGCCTACGCTGGCTACTGCAATTTCATCGGGTGTGAGTGAGCTGCCAGGGTCTTCGCTGAAGGTGAGGGTGAACACCGCAGCGTCGCCCGATTTGAAACTGGTTTTGCTGATGTCGTCGCACACGATGCTAGTCAGCAGGGGGGCAACCCTGTCAATCACCACGGGGGTACTGGTGGCATACGACGTTTGCGAATCTCCACTCACCATACTGTCAAGTTGCGCCTGTACGGTATAGGTATTGCCCGTGAGTAACTTGTTTGTCCAACTTGGGTCGTTAGCCAGCGTCCAAGTTTTGTCACCGCGCAAATCGATGACATCTGGCAAACCTTGTGTCACTTCAAAATTGCTGCCGTCAGAAGCTGTGAATACCAGTTTGCTGATTTTTGCGTTACTCACCGACAACAAATTTGCCCCTGAGATGGTGCCCGAGATGGTCACCAATTTCAGTTCATCAGCATTCAAACCGTTGCTGACATCCACATTGGGTCCCGAAAAAATGACGGTAGTGCTTGGGTCCACGGCCTGAAAGCGCCAGTCGCTGGCACTTTGACTGTATGGCAGCCCTTCGTACAAAACGCCAGCCTCAGTCACAAAGGCATCCTTGTCAATGGTGGCGTGGTAGTTATGAGGGGCAATCAGGTCGCTGCTCAAGTCGATGGTGACCGTCGTACCAAAGGTACTCAACACACCTTGGTTACTGATGCGCACTTGCGGCCCTGTCAACAAAACATCAATCACGGTGTTGCCCGTGCTTTCATCCATCAGGTGAATGTACTTTCCTGCTTCTGCTTTTACTGCAGAGCTGAACGTCAGCACCAAATTGGCCGAGGTCGCAATGGCACCGCCGGTTTTACTGACCAAACTCAGGCCAGCTGTATCTATCACGACATCATGCGAACTCTTACTGTCCACCAGCTTGTTGCCAGCGGCATCTGTTAAATAAAACGCCACCGAATGCGTGCCAGTGCTTAATTCTTGACCGGTGTAATCAATTTGCCATTTGTTAATCCCTGTGCCCGTGTTTTCCCAAGTCAGCGAAGGCGCGCTCAACCAAACGCCATCCACTACCAAACCCACATGCGTGCCAGCGCTGGCCGTGCTGGTGCCACTGAACTTCAGTCGGGTGTTGCTGGTTTTGAAGTCATTCAACACACCTGTGTCAGGCGAAATACCAATGAAGGTGATCGTTTTCCCCGCCAATTCAGGGTCTGGGCTGCCGTCGGGCAGTTGGTCGGCCGAGGTGTCAATGGTGACGGTTTGTGTAAATGCTTGCGTGCGTACTGTACGGTCATGTCCATCCAACAGTTCCGCCTTCACCGAATAAATGCCATCGCCCAGAATTTGGTTGGCATTGTTGGTATTGCTCACAGACCATTTGCCATTGGCCACCACACCGTTTAGCACAATATCGGTGTGACCTTGCAGCGTCAATGTGATGCGAATGTTGGTGCCATCGGCAGCATTTGAAGCGCCACTGAAATCTAAGAGGGTATCGGTTGTGACGAAGTCATGCTCATCAAAACCTGTGTCTTGGTTGATAGAAGTGAAGCTGATGCTGAGATTTTTATAAAGTAGTTCTTGTAGTTTGAGAATGCTGTTGGCGTTGTCCGCCGTGGTGTTTTGGATGGCTTTGATAAAGTCATTCAAATTGTTGTTGGTAACCCCTGACACGCCCGCGTTGATCAAGTCTTCGGCCGTTAATGTGTGAGTGGGTATAACACCCTGTGTCGTATCTTGAATCGCGTTGGCAATTTTGATCAAAGCATTGATTTCTTTGATCGTATCCACGCCGTTGAACTTTTGGCCATCAATCATGCTCTTGAGTAAATCAATGCGGTTGCCAGGATTGGTGGCAGTCAATAAATCAGCAGTATCCGCACCTATGGTTGTCAGCTGAGCGACTGACAAGGTTTGTGCCGGTATTGCGTTGTTGCCAACGCCATCTGCAAGTGCTAACACACCGTTATAAGCATCGATCAAGCTTTGCAGTTTGGCTAGGGTGTTGACACTTTCGCCTTTCACATTGGCAGTCATCAATGCATCGTTGATCGATGTCACATTGCTGTCGTTGACGCCGCTCACGCCCGCTGTTTTGTAGGTCGATGTGACCGGTACCAACACGCCCACCACGGGTGGCGTTGGTGCTGAGTCAGTATTGGCCTGCGCAAAATCAACAATCGATTGCAATGCAGAAACAGCGGTACCCACCACACCGTCGATCAGCGTTTGTAATTCTTCTAAGCTGTCAACGCCAGTACCATTGTCGTTTGTAGCAGCAATGGCACTAATCACTTTGGTGAAGTCAGTCACACCCGTCAAATTCAAGCCCAATGCTTCAAGCTCTGCCGCTGTCAATGTTGCGTTACCCGCAGCTGCAGCAATCACCCGTTTGGCAATATTCGCCAATGTTTGAATTTCATTGACTGTGTCGATGTCTTCATAACCCTTGAGGTCTATAACAGTCGATAAAAGCTTGGTTGCTTGCGGTGTGCTGGCGTCAAGACCTGTCACACCAATCAGGGTGAACTCTAAAAAGGTGGGTTGCGCCACATTTGTATTTGCTTCGCCGTTGGCCAGTGAAATGATCTGGTTATAGGCATTGACAACCGTTTGTAACTTCTCGGCCGTGTTCACGTTGGTATCTGTCACACTTTCTGTGGCCAATGCGTCGTTGATCGCTGCAAGGTTGCTATCGGTAACGCCGGTGATTTTTGCTTCCGTATAGGTCTTTACTGTGGGTATGGCAATGCCAGCCTTGTATTGAAAACTCCCAGCTGGTGTTGGCATGGACGCGGTGTTTTCACGCGCAAAGTCAGCAATGGTTTTCAATGCGGCAATTTGTGCTGCGTTGTTGTCGCCGCTTGAGCCGCCACCGCCACCTCCAGCAGCGGCTAATAAACCGCCCACAAGGCCAAGTGTTGTGTAAGAGCTGCTCGCACCTACTGCAGGCGCCACCAATGCCGCTGTCGACACCTCTGCTGCGGAAATATCGGTGATTGCCGTATCGGCCCAATTGGACTCTAAGTTGCCCCCAGGAAAGGTTTGCGCTTCACCGAAAAACTCTTTTCCAGAAACAACTTCGTTATCAGAAAACACAACCTTGAAGTCGTCCTCGGTGGCGCTGCGCAGGGCGCCGTCGCGTATCAATATCTTTCGACCCGATTTCATGTGAACCACAAAATCGGTGTCAACCACATTGATTTTTGCGATGTCGCGTCTAAGCACATCCAGTGCAGCCAAATTTTTCATGCTACTGACTTTTGTCACCGCTGATGTGGCGACTGTCCCGGTGCTTGTTCCGGGGGAAGGGGGATTGGGAGTGGTTGCCATGTGTTATCTCCACACCGAATCATTAAGCGTTGGTGGCTCTGCAGGTATTGATGTGCGCTTTGGCACATGTTTGTACTGCTCAATGATCAATCGCTCTTCTATTCGGCGCAATGTGTTGGCAATGTCTGCCAATGTTTGCTGGTGTTCGGCGCTTTGTCTTGTAAGCTCTAGCAGTTCTCCATTTGACAAACCTTCGCGCAAAGACTGCGACAAGATTCGATTCGATTCAGAGATTCCAAAAATTTCTCTGCGCAATGCTTTTGTTTCTTCGTGATTTACTTCTTGCTGGCGTTGAACCAATGCATTGAGATCTCGCCAGCGCTTGGCCTGTTCATGCTGTGCTCCTCGGGCTGTCTCAACGATTTGCTGTAGTGCCCTGACATGAAAGTCTTGACCAATGATTTCTTGCTCAAGCGCAGAAGGTGCTCTTCTTTCTTCCACATCTTGTGCGTGTCTGACCAAAGCATGCAACTGGTTGTTCAGGCTGTGGCCCACCTTGTCAACCGCCAATATTTGCAGCCCCAACAGCAACGAGCCAAACAAACCGTAAAGTGATGCAACAAATGCGGTTCCCATCCCACGCATCGGGTCTTGCAGTCTGCGCACCATGTCTGTGAATATCTCTGCCGGATTGACATCCACATTGCTGGTCTGTACCAATGCACCAAACAGTTTTCCTAAGTCTTCAAGCGTTCCCAATAAGCCAATGAATGTGCCTACAAGGCCTAATCCAACCAACGCGCCCGATAAATACTGCGGAAGCACCAGTCGATCGTTCAGACGTTCTTGAATGGCGTCCATTTCTTGTTCAATGATGGCTTGCTGTGATTTTTCTTGTATCGAGCGCTGGCCTAAAAATATTTGATAAATTGGCATGAAATAGGTTCCCCACTTCAACCGCTGTATCAACTGGTAGCGCTGCTTCTCGTGGGCATGTTGCCAAAGAAACATCAAGTTGCCTTCAATGCTGTAGCGATAGAGGGTGATCGTTGATAAAAACACGCCCGTGAAAAAAGTGACCAAAATGATGTAAATCAACTCTGGATGAGGCGTGGCAGCAATGGACTGAATAATGGCTTGACGAAAAAACACCCATCCTGCAACAAGCACCGCAGCAACGGGCAAGAGCGCCCCCGCCCACTGTTGCACCAATTGCATTCTGCGTTCTCGATACGCCCTTGCTGTCTGCATATGGGTTCGTTGCGTTGGTGTTTCAACATTTACCATGGGTAGTGCCTTTGATAAGTCAGGTTATTGGTTTTGTAAATCGATCACAAACACCGATCGATCGATGTTAGGAATTGACGAGTTTTTGTCATTTGCTTTTGCCACTTGAATGGCAATTTGGGAGGCGTCAACACCCGCTTGCGTCAGTGACATGCGTACAGCCATCAGTCTTTCAAAGGCTTCGCGTGCCATGCGTTGATTGGTTGGATCGGCAATACACAGCAATAAATATTTGTTTTTATTGGCCACAACAATGTCTGCTGAGGGTGAAAAGTTTCTCGGTGTGGTGTATTGGTTGATGTCGAAATCAACACGCATCACAACTTTTCCAGAAGCGATCGATTGCGCCACCGTCTTGGCTTGTTCTTCCGCTTTGATGGCGTCACTTTTGGCTTCAGCCTCCGCCGCAATTCTGGTGGCGGTTCGGGGTTTGGATACACGAATTTCAGTGACTTGATACTGCTCAGTACCGACGTGGTTTTTGTGTGTTGGCAACGTTAATGGCGCCAACGATGCCATCACAGGCATCGCTTTCAGAATACTGATGGCGTTAACAGCTTCTTGTGTTAGCTGTTCAGTTGAATGCATCTCTTTAACTCGGAGTTCTGCCATTTTTTTCTCTTGGTTAAAGGCTTCCCCGTTCAAAACCACCAAGCCAATGGTGAACACACCTACCAGAAACAACAAATTCAATACGACATTGATCAGTGCATCCACATACGCCGGCCAATAATTCATTTCCTTGTCTTTTTTCTTACGACTCATGGTTGCCTCCATGCGTTCGTCTTGTTTGTCACGGGCGATACATGCACAACAATCTCGCCTAACAAGTAGTTCGCTGGTTCTGTCTCAGATTTGGTGAGCTGCAGTTCAATTCTTTTTTCCGCTATGCCTTGCGCAACCAAGGTGCGCCTGGTCGCCAACATCAGCAAGAAGGTTGCGCGCTCCATGAGTGGGTCATTGGCATAGGTCGTTGAATAAATGCGCCAATTCGATTCCGCGCCCATTGGCGTCTTTTGAATGGCACTCTCTAAAAGCAACTTTTCTTGCTCGGGAATGTCCGCAACTCCCGCACTAAAAATCAAAGTGATCTGGTGCAGGATGTTGTCAGGCGTGATTACTTTCAAAGATTTCGGTGTAGGAGGTCGCGCCACCGCTTGTGGTGCCAGCGTTGGCTTGTCGTTTTCTGTGGGCTGAACCGCATCACCGATGCGAAATTTTTCTGCCGCCAAGACAGCTTTCATGATGGCTTCTCTATAAGTGCTCACCAAATTGCCCACTTGCGTCAGCGCAAATACCAAAATGGCCAACAGCAGCAGCAAACTCAGTACCAAACTGGCAATGGCTGCCACATACCCTGGCCAAACCGATGCAACATTTTTTGCTAGCTTCATGCCACCCAAACATGTGAGTTCAGTGAGACGGGGCCAGTATCCTGCATATTAGTATTTAAGTGGTTGTTGTTACCCTTAGTTTAATTTGAAAATGTTAATTAAGTGTCAAGTTTGAAATATTTGTAGTACTTATTGCACAACTTTGTTCCGGTTTGTGATAACAAAAAAGCCCCGCATCCACATGCGGGGCTTGGTTGGGGTGGCCTGAAGGTGCGGCCTCTGGGGCTGCAGGCCGCTCGGCAGTCTCTAGATCACAGCGTCGTGCTTGAGGCTGGTGTTGGTCAGCAGCACATCGGCCAATGCGTGGGTGTGACCGCTTGTGTCAGTCCAAGAAGACAGAAAACCGAGCAGGTTGCCGTTGTCCATCTGGCTGCTGGGCGTGGCTGTCAGTTGCAAACTTTGCACGCCCAGTTGGGCCAGCGTGCGCAATTCAGAGGCTTCGCTCACGCCGTTGTGGTTGGCATCGATCCACACTTTGAGGTTGGCAAACACATTGTCGAACTTATCGATCACGCCATCTTGGTTGCCGTCGTATTGGGCCAAAGCCTGAAAACCGTCTTGTGCTTTGTTACCAGAGCCTAAACGCGTGCTATCACCGAACAACTCAGTCCCGTTGTTGATCATGCCATCGTTGTTCAAGTCGAGCCCCAACAGACCATCCGTGGCATCTACCCACGCGGTTTGAACCGGTTGGCCATTGCCTTGTATGTCAAACGCCACACCTTGGTCGAGCGTGGTGGTGTGAACGCCGTCGCCATTGAGGTCGAGTATCAGGGGCGTGGCGCGCTGGGTGTCGAGGATGAGGGTTTTTTGTGTCAATAATGCTGATAACCCCGCGCTCAGCCCATTGCCCCAACCATTGGTAAAGGTGATGGTTTTGGTCGGCGTTGCAAAATTGCTGCCGGCTGTAATGTCAATGTTCAAAATCGCATTGATGTTGTCATTGGTTTTCAATTCCAAGTAACGGTTTAGATCACTAGACAACGAATTGGGTCCAAGCGTGGTACCCGCCAAAAGCCCCGAGAGGTTGATCATGTCGCCGTCTCCCACCTTGAAGTCGGTGACCGTGTCGCTGCCGGTGTCCCCGTTGAGCCAGGTAAATGTGTCACCACCAGTACCACCGGTGAGGGTGTCATTACCACCTAGGCCGGCCAGAAAATTATTGGCTCCGTTGCCTGTCAATGCATCGTTGCCCTCGGTGCCAGACATGGGGGACGGCGATGCGGCCAACGTGATGGTTTGCGTGCTGCTGGCTGCTCTGCTGTTGCTGTCGATCACAAAACTGCCATTGATGGAAAGGGCGGTGGCGTTGGTGTAGGTGGCGGTCCCCCCGTTCACAATACTGGCTGCGCTGCCCCCCACCATACCGCTGGCAAGCGTGCCATCAAATGTGTAGTACGACCTGAGATTTGTATCGTTCAGGTCGATGGCGCCTTGCATGTCGGCACGAATCTGTTGCACCGTGCGCTCGCTGTCGTAAATACGTACATCGTTGACTGAGCCATTCACAAAACCATCACCATAAATACTTTTCCCAATCAAAACGCTGGACCATGTCACGCTGCTAAATTCCGTGGCCCAGTGCGACCAAATGGTGCCATTGCTTGGCTGCATGTCCAAGGCAACGCCATTTTTGTATAACTTGATTTCACCATTGCCATTCACAGTGGCGGCAATGTGCATCCAGCCTCCTGTGCTGATGCTCCCCGCCACGCTGTCACGGTTTCCGAAATATTGGTTTCCGCCTGATTCATCGCTGTAACCCAGTGCCAGCGTTCCGTTGTTGGTGTAGAGCAAGCGCAAACCTTTTATGCCAATACCAGCGCTCAGGTCAAAAATGCGGGGGTATAAATTGTTACCCGGTAAAGCATCAAGATATACCCAAGCCTGCAGAGTGATATCACCAGATACCGTCACGCTCCCAAGAGTGGTGAATTCAGAAGTGCCGTTCAGTTTGAGTGCTTTGCCAAATGGCGCAACGGTATAAGTGCTGGTGTTGCCACGCTTGACCCAATAGCTGCTTGCGTATTCAACACTATTGACCGTGATGGCATCTATCGGTGTGATGGTGGCGTTGCCAACAACGCCACTGTTGAAAGTCCAGTTGCTGGTGGTGGTGATGGGGGTGGTCTGAACGAGCTCAGAAAATTGAATGACGAATTGATCGCCTTTGATGAAGTCGTTGTTGGCATCTAACGCAACGGCCGTGGTGCTGAGCGTTGGTGTATAGGTGTCAACCACAACGGTCGATACTACGGGTGTACTCTCGTTACCGGCAATATCAGTAGTTGTGATGGTGAATGTGCGTGCGCCATCGGTGGCGGACACCGCGCTGTTGTAATAAGCCAGTAGATTGATAAAAGTGCTGGCAATAGAGGTGGGGAAGGACACGCCCCTGGTGAATGTATATGTTCCGTTGGCGTAAGTCCAATTCCAAGTTCCAAAATTGTAGATGGCTATCGAGCCAGAAGCCGTGCTGCCCGTCAGTGCAATTTCAGGTGTTGTGTTGTTATAAATATCGGTTGATCTGAAAGCGAGTTTTTCGTTGCTGCCATCATGTAAGCCCGCTACTTTGATTTTGATATTGACCATCGAATAGACGTCAGACACCAAACCCGTATTTGAACTGTAGGCCGGTGCATCTAGCGATAGTAATAATTTGGCATCGGTGACGGCGGCAAATCCTGGGTTGTTGTAATACGTGACAGTCCCATTGGTTGGCATGCCTGACACCACGGTTTGGTACGACGTGGAGTTATTTAGGCTGGCGTAACGAACATTGGGCGTATTTTCGGGAAAGCCGATCACATTGGTAGAGTTGTATTTGGTACTGTCGGTCGTGGCAAGTTGCCCAACGGAAACATCAAAAATATCTCCGTTAAAGTAAATGTTGTCGGTACTTTTGCCAATGAAATTATTGGCCGAAATGAATGTGTTGGTTAAATTGCCCGTGCTTATCGTCGCCACTGCAATGCCATCAACAATGATTCGCGTTTGTCCGTTGCCAGTTCCACTCACAACCACTGAATGCCACTGGTCAGTTGTTAAAGTTGTGCCTATGACGCTTAAAAGCGTTGTGCTACCGTTGTTTGTCAGGATTCGAAACGACAATCTATTGTTTGTAGAAAAACCAAGCACCATTCGATCACTTCCCGTTAGGGTCGACAAGTCAATGATGCTAGCGCCGGGCGTTTGTGTCGCAACACCATTGAGTTTGATGCGTGCTCTCAAAATGAAGCTGGCTTCATTGACCGTGAGGTTGGTGCCGAGAGAAGCGTATTGGGATAAGTTGCTATCGAGCGACAAACTTTTCGGAGGCGCAGACAGATAGTCGATAGACAAATTGGTTGTGAGATTTAGATCAACCCTTGGTGCCAAACTGTCATAGGTATATGACAGGCTGCTGACTTTGCCTGAATTGCCTGCGCTGTCTATTTGCTTGATGCGAACTGTGTGGGTGCCTTGTGACCTCACGGGTGTGTAGGTGGTGCTGTAGGCGGTGGTGCTGTCTACGCTGTAATACAGCGTGCCATCGACCAGCAAAGTGCCGCCAATGTTCAAAGTGTCATCGCTGGTGTATTTGTCTGTGCTGCTATAGCCGGTGTCGTTGGTCAGGTCAATCGTGAGTGCAGGTGCGTTGTAAGTGTCAATGAGCTTTTGCAACTCAGACAACGTATCAAGGTCGGCGCCTAGTAAACGACTTGCAACGCTGCTATTGATGCCTGCCTCATTGCTGCTGCCGCTACTGGTCACACCTGTCAACCCGAGCAGGCTGAAATCAGAAGCGGTGAGCGTGCCAGCGACATGCGTGCTGATGGCCGTTTGTATCGCATTGGTGATGTTGACCAGTGCATTGATTTCACTGACAGTGTCTACCCCTGTTCTGGATTGCTTATCTAAAATACTGTTGATGAGGTTCAAGTTGGCATTGCCTGAACTGATGTTGCCTACGGTCACTCCCAATTTGGCAAGTTGCAATGCCGTCACGGAACTGCCGGCACTCACGCCACCATCAGCCAATGTCAGAACCACGTTGTAGGCATCCACAATGCTTTGTATGTCAGCAGTGGTACTCACCGATGTGATGTCTACAGCCGAGGTGGTGAGTGTGTCATTGACAGCGCTGAGATTGTTAGCGTCTACCCCCGTCACTTCTGCATTGGCATATTCCACCAATGTCGGTGCAGTACCCGTTGGCGTGGCCGGGGCTGAGACTGTGTTGTTGGTCGCATACAAACCAATGATTTGCATCGCAGCTGTTTTGGCTGCTGCAATGCCGCTGTTCACGATCAGTTGCAAACCCGCCAAAGTGTCGATACTGGTGCCTGAATCATCCTCGGCGGCAATTGTTTGCAACACAAACGACAAGTTATTGCTCGTCACACCTGTGATGCCCATGCTGGTGAATTGACTCAATGTCAAATTGCCGGTGCTGCCGTTGGCTGCCAACATGACGTTGGTGACCATGTCAGCCAAGTCTTGTACTTCAGCCACGGTATCGACCGCGGTAGTCGCTTTTCTGTCAATGATGTCACTCAACAACGAAGCCTTGCTGGTGGTACTGACAGAGCTTGCCCCCACGGTGGTGGTGTGTATGCCTTGCACACCTATTAAGCCGTATTGCGTTGCATTTGCAGGTGTGTCTGTGTTGATGCCACCATCAGCCAATGCCAGCACAGCGTTGTAAGCAGTGACAAGATCCTGCACTTCTGCCGTGGTGTCGGTTTGTGTGGCAGTGACATCAGCGCTGTTGAGTGCGCTGTTCATGGCGCTGAGGTTATTGGTATTCACACCAATAACCCCTGCCTTGGTGAATACAGCTACCGTGGTCAAGTTGTCAGCGGCATTGTTGGTTTGAGCTGCCAGGCTGATGGTGTTAAGCGCGGTGGCGTTGGTGTCGACCACCACAGTATTGGTGCCGTCTGCGATAACAACTGTGGCTAAGTTGGCGATGTTGTTCGCTGCATCTTTTATGGTGCCGCCGTTGAGTGCCACAGCATCTACGGATGCCGTAATGCCTTGGCTCAAATCGTTGTCACCCAAGACAACGGTGTAGCAAAACACCAACGTGTTGCTGCCACTGCCGTTCACATAGGTGGCTCTTTGAGTCACACCGCCGATGTTCAAATTGAAAGTGGGCGAACCTGTCACCAGCACCGCTTCGCTGAAGGTGAGGGTGACTTTGATTTTGTCACCTACACCCAAGTCTGTGTTTTTCGCAGCATAGCTGCTGTCAACACCGCTGATTAGTACTGAGCTGATAACCGGCAACGTGGTGTCAATGGTCCAAGTGGGGCCTTGACCTGCGCCACCCGCATTGCCGTTGGCATCGGTATAGGTGCCACTTGAAACTGCAATGGGCGTGTAGTTGCCAGATAAATTGGCATTGGGCTCAAATGTTGCGGTGTATACCTTGGGGTCATTGGTGACCGTGAAGTTGTTCAAACTGCCGTTGCTGAGTGTGATATCGCTTTGCGTAAAACCTGTAGGTGCTTCACTGAACGTGAATGTGACGAGCGCTGTGTCGCCGCTTTTAAGCGTGCTCGGCGCGGTACTGGTGATCCTGAGCGTCGGTGCCACGGTATCAAGCAAACCGATCGATGTGGTCACAGTGCTTTGTGTTGGTGTGCCACTGATGCTGCCATTGAGCTGTACCGAAACGGTATAGTTTTTTCCCGAGACCAGCTGCGATGTCCACGAAGCGTTATTTACCAAAGTCCAGACATGGGTAGTTGGGTCAACGATTGGTAAGTTGTTGGTCAACACCACAGCTGCGCTGCCATCTGTAGGTGTGAAAGTAATTTGTCCAATGGTCAAATTGCTGACGGCCGTGATGTCTGGACTGCTGACCGTGCCTGTCAGGTTCATGCTTAGCAGTTCGCCGCCGTTGATGCCGTTGCTGGCATCAACGTTAGGTGGCGCCAAATTCACATCGGTGGCAGGATCGACAGGGCGGAAGGTCCAGCTGGTGACGTTGCTAATGCCAGTAAAACTATTGGCACTTGAGCGAAAAGCGTCGTTGTCAATCAAGGCGTGGTAGTTATTGCCAATGACAAAGTCTGCACTTGGATTGATGGTAACTGTTGTATTGAAGACGCTCACCTTGGTCAAGTCGTTGACGGCAATGGTTTCAAACACAGCGTTAGCTGTTTCATCCCAAATCACGATCGACTTGTTCGCTTGTGCGAATACGTTTTCACTGAATTGCAGTTTCAAGTTACTGCTCGATGCAATCGATCCAGATGTTTTGCTGGTAATGATCAGACTGTTGGTGTTGATGATGACATTTTGTGCAACGTTGCCAGTTGGGTTGCCAGCGGCATCGGTGAGCGCCACGCTAACTGTATGCGTGCCTGCACTCAAATTGGTAGCAGTATTGTCGTATTGCCATGCGCCGGCGCTGACAACGGTGTAGGCCACGTTGCCATCGATGGTGATGGCAACATGGGTACCGTCTGGCGCTGTGCTGGTCCCGCTGAAAACGATGCTTCCGTTGTTGGTGATGAAGTCTGTGCTGCTGTTGCCAGTGTCCGGACTGATGGCACCGATGGTGATCAGCTTGTTTTGTAAAGCATTGTCAATCGTGCCATCGGGTAGGGTCACCTCTGAATTGTCGACAACCAGCGTGCGTGTGGCTGCTGCTTTAAGTACTGTGGTGTCATCGTTGGTATCCACCAAATAGGTGTTCACCGTGTAGGTGCCATTGAGCAATGCCGTGTAACGCGGCGCTTCCCATGCACCTGCATTGACGGTGGCCAGCAGTTCTATTGGCGCACCACTTATAGGCGCGATGACCAACTTGATGCGACTGCCATCTTCGCTATCTGACGTCCCATAAAACGTCAAGGTGACATCATTGGAAATAAAGTCGGTGTTACTAAACCCCGTATCAGTGCTGATGCTGTTGAGGCTCAACCGACTTGCGTTGTAAACCAAAGCCTGCAACTCTGCCACGCTGTCACTACCGGTTGCACCGCTGTTGCCAATGGCAGCTAACAAGTTGGTCAAATTGTTGGTTGTCACGCCATTCACACCTATTTGTGTGAAATCACTGGCTTGTAAGTTGTGTGTGGGTGTTACAACCGTGGCAGTGTCTTGTATGGTATTGGTGATGGTGATGAGCGCGTTGATTTTGCTGACCGAATAGACCCCGCTTGACGATTGTCGGTCAAGCACATCATTGAGCAACGCCAAATAACTGCTGGTGGTTGCCGCACTACCCAACGTGGCGCCCAACAAATTGAGCTGCGCAGCACTGACCGATGCGCCTTGATTGGCCGTGCCATCAGCCAGTGCAAACACCGCCTGATATGCCTGAACCAAAGCTTTCACTTCAACGCTGGTATCCACATGCGTGCCTAGCACATTGGGGGTGGCCAAGGCGCTGTTGATGGCACTTAATTGACTGGCAGAAACCGTGGCACCGGCAGCTGCAAAATCGCTTAACGTGGGGGCTGTGCCCGAGTTTTGTTGTGCATAGGTGCTGATGACGTTGATCGCTGTTGTGCTGGTGTTCAACGCCGCATCGATCACGGCTTGCAGATCGCTCAATGTACTGACGCCTGCGCCGGTGTCCGCCGTGTTGGCAATGGCTTGCAAAGCAACAGGCAGGTTGTTAGCGTTGACGCGCTGAATACCCAACAAAATCAGTTGTGTAGCTGTTGGCTCATCATTGCCTGCAGCGCATGCCATGACGGCTGACACCGCATCTGCCAAGTTCTGCAGCTCTACCAATGTGTCAATGTCTGTGTTGTTCTTGAGGTCAATGACATCCCCCAATAAACTGGTGTTGACGCTGTTGTTGGCATCGGTCACACCAATCAAGCTGTAAGTCAACGCATTGGGGTTGCTGCTGTTGCTGGTGTTGTCATTGCCGTCGGCCAATTCAAACAAGGTGTTGTAGGCATTGACCATGGTTTGCAGTTTGGCCGTGCTGTTCACGGTAGTGCCCACCACAGAAGCTGTAGCCAACGCTGCGTTGAACGAAGCCAAACGAGTGCTGTCCACGCCTGTCACGCCTGCGGTCAAATAGTCGTTGAGCGTGGGTGCGGTGCCGCTATTCGCATCGGCATAAGCCACGATCACATTGCGCGCGCTGACTGCACTTGTGCTCGTCGTGCTGACAAGCGACTGCAGTTCAGACAACGTGTCCACACGGTTGCCATCATCAGGTGAGTTTGCAATGGCCTGCAGTACAGCGGGCATATTGTCTGCTGTGAGACCAGTAATACCCAGAGCTGTCAATTGCGCTTGCGACAGCGCAGTAGCCACACCACTGGCATGCTGCATGACAAGTGAGGCGATGTTCGCCAAATTTTGAATCGGTTGAATGCTGATGACATCAGCATTTGTTTTGATGTCAATCACATCACCTAACAAACTGGTTTTTGCTGCGCTGTCAATGCCAGTGATGCCAATGTACCCATACTGTGCTTGTGTTGGATTCACGCTGGCAGCGTCGTCTACACCATTGGCTGCATTCAAGATCGCCAAATAGGCATCGACCAGTTGTTGCAGTTTGACGGTGGTATCAATGCTACTGCTGAGCACAGCAGCAGTAGCGAGTGCATCGTTCATGCTGGCCAGGTTGTTGGCGTCAACCCCCGCAGCACCAGCGTCTGCGTAGTCTGTCAGCATAGGTGCTATGCCCGTTGGTGGGCTGGGAAGTGGCAATGCGTTGTGATCGGCATACACACCTAAGTTGAACAGTGCGGGCGCTGTGCTGCCCAGAGAAGGATTGATCAGCGCTTGTATTTTGTCGACGCTGTCCACTTCAGCCCCACTGTCGGTGGTGTTGTTGATGAGATCCACCACATAAGCCAAATTGTTGGCATCCACACCGGTCACGCCCAAGTTTTCCAAATCGGTGACGGTGAGACTCGTGTCGCCGGCAGCTGCAGCCATCACGGCGGTTGTTGCATCTGCCAGTGTTTGAATTTCAGCAACCGTATCAATATTGGCCAATACTTTTTTGTCAATGGCGCTGCTGAGCAAATTGCTTTTCAAATTGCTGTCAACACCTGTGACACCAATGGTGCTATACGCCGCATTGGCTGGATAAGCTGGCTCACTGGTGTTGCCAGCCCCGTCGGCCAACCTGAAAAGAGCGTTGTAAGCGTTGACAAAATTTTGTGTTTTGACGGTGGTGTTGACCTGCGAGCCTATGACCGGTAGGCTTGCCAGGGCGTTGTTGAAGGCGGACAAGTGTGTGCTGTCAACACCTTGTACCCCAGCGGCAGCGTAATCACTCAGCGTGGGCGCTGTGCCAGCATTGGCGTCGGCATAGGTAGCAATCACACTGCGCGCCGTTGCTGCGTTGGTGCTGGTGGTGCCAACCAGCGATTGCAGTTCTGCCAAGGTGTCCACAACCGATCCATCATCTGCTGTATTGGCAATGGCCAATAAAACGGCAGGCATGTTATCTGTCGTTAAGCCCGTGATGCCCAAGCTCGTTAACTGCGTCTGCGTGAGTCCAATCACACCGTTGGCTTGGTTCATCACAGCAACAACGCTGTTCGCCAGTTCTTGTATTTCCCGAATCTCATCGACATCAACATTGGCTTTGAGGTCAATAGCATCGCCCAGCAAACTGGTCTTGGCGGCATCATCAACCCCTGTCAAGCCAATGCGGCCATATTGTGCTTGCGCAGGATTGACGCTGGGCAAATTGTCCACACTGTTGGCTGCAGCCAAGATGGACACATAGGCGTCCACCAGTTGTTGCACGGCGGCCGTGTTAGCAACGCTGGTATCGGTGATGTTGGCAGTTGCCAACGCATCGTTGGTGGCACTGACGTTATTGAGAGTGACACCCGTCACGCCAGCGTTGGTGTAATCACTCACCGTCGGAGCGGTCCCTGTAGGAGCTGCAGGTGCAGGCGATATGTTTTGTAGTGCGTAAGCCTGAATGACTGACAACGCTTGGTTGCTGACAGCCAGTGCGTTGGTGACGAGAGTTTGCAGTTCATCCCAAGTGTCAACTGCTGATCCGTCAAAGAGTGAACCGGCCAGCGCTTGTTGTACCTTGTTCAAGTTGTTGCTGTTGATGCCCGTGATGCCTAATGCCGTCCATTGCGTCAAAGTAGGGGGTGTGCTACCTGCGGCGCCCGTCATCACCGCAGCGACTGCATCTGCCAAGGCTTGTAATTCAGCAATGGTGTCAATGGCGGCATTGTTTTTGAAATCAATCACATCACCTAGCAAACTGGTTTTAACGCTGCTGTTAACGCCTGTTACACCGATCAAGCCATATTGCGCTTGCTCTGGGTTTAGGTTGTTGCTGATGTTGTTGTAGCCATCCGCTGAAGCGAGAATGGCGTTGTAGGCATTCACCACGGCTTGCAATTCGGTAGTGGTGTCTACGCTGGTGCCCACAACGGGGACACTGGCCAAAGCATTGTTCAATGCAGCTAAGTTGCTGCTGTTGACGCCGCTCACACCGGCTGCTGTGTAATCACTCTCGCTAGGTTCGGTACCATTGTTGGCATCGGCATAGGCGGTGATCACGCTGCGTGCCGCCACCAAATTGCTAGCGGATGTTGTGACCAGGGCCTGCAATTTTGCCAAGGTGTCAACGTCCCTGCCGTCATCTGCTGTATTGGCAATGGCCAGCAACATGGCAGGCCAGTTGTCAGCCGTGATACCCGTGATGCCCAGTTCTGTGCTGACTTGCGATCGGGTCAAACCTGCGCCGCCAGCGCTGGCATTGACAACAGCTGATGCGGCATCAGCCATTGTTTGGATTTCACTTGTGCGATCAACAGCTGCACTGTTTAACGCATCGATTTTGTTGCCCAATAAATTGGCTTTGGCTGCATTGTCAACGCCTGTGATACCTATCAACCCATATTGACCTTGCGCTGGCAGCGATGCACTATTCGTGGCATTGTTTGCTTGACCATCCGCAGCATTGAAGACTGCCAAATAAGCGTTCACCAACGCTTGTATTTTGCTAACGGTGCTCACTTCGACATCTGTAACGCTGCTGGTCGCCAAGGCATCGTTGATCGAGGCTAAGTTTTGTGCCGTCACACCAGCAATGCCAGCATTGGTGTAGTCGTTCAATGTAGGTGCTGTGCCTGTTGGTGCAGCAGGGTGTGGGCTGGCATTTGCGACTGCATACGCTTCAATCACGTTCACAATGGTCTGGACGGCAGCTTGGCCCGTATTAACCACATTTTGTAATTCTGCCAATGTATCGACCCCTGAGCCATCGAAAGCGGTACTTGCAATCGCGCGCAACACGGCTGGCAGACTGCTGGCGTTAACACCTGTGATGCCTAAGCTCTCCAGTTGTGCCAGCGTAGGCCCTGTTCCACC
>JACCDH010576425.1_pt1 | contig 21479 bp, 25 predicted proteins | sample 7442481 | NCBI WGS metagenome assembly JACCDH01 (sample SAMN15323433, study PRJNA562643) | freshwater metagenome | isolation source: river surface water | place: USA:Blue River Watershed | collected 2017-08-15
ACATTTAGCTCCATTAGCACCTGCTGTGGATATTACATTGTTAAGAACGAGCCCAAGCACAGATAGCGTTACTTTATCAAATAGAAGCTATTTAGGTGCTACGCCTAATGCTAGTGCTTTGTCAACTTTTGCTCCAATCCCAGGTGGTACATATACGATCAGGGTTAAATTGCCAGGCACACAAACAGTAGTGGCTTCATTTGCGTTAGGTGCAAATTTATCTAGCGGAAGAATTGTTACACTCGCTGCAATTGGTACTGCAAGAGGTCAAGCATTAGGAGCAATGCTCTTAAGACATTACTAGATTACATAGTAAAATTCGTATAATATTAAAGCCATCCTCTTTATTGAGTGATGGCTTTTTTATTTGAATGATTAAATCATTGTGGAGTATGGATAAGGCTTGCATTTAGCGATTTTAATTACTATATATGAATTAAATAAATATATAGAATAAATATAATTTGTATGAATTATGCTGAAATAACAACTATATAATAGAATTATTTTATATTTACTCGGTTATTCTATTCATATGGTATTTTCAAGTTTATTTTTCATTTTCTTCTTTCTCCCAATCATTCTTATTTTTTACTTTTTTACCAAAAGTGATCAACTCAAGAATGTCATTTTAGTTTTCTTCTCTCTTATATTCTACGCATGGGGTGAGCCGATATGGTTTGTATTGTTGATTATTTCAGCAATTGTAGATTATTTAAACGGAATATTTGTTGAAAATAATAAGGATTCTAAAATTGCAATGCTGGGTGTAATCAGTACACTCATTTTTAATTTAGGCCTATTATGTACTTTCAAATACGCTGACTTTTTTATAGAAAATGTAAATTTATTATTGGGATCGTCATTTAAAGCGCCTGGGTTGATTTTACCTATTGGTATTTCGTTTTATACTTTTCAAACTATTTCATACACAATAGATGTGTATAATGGTAAAGTAAAAGCCCAGCGATCCTTTTTAAATTTTCTAACCTTTGTTACTCTATTTCCTCAACTTGTTGCAGGGCCTATTGTACGATATTCTATTATTCAAAATCAGTTAAGTAAAAGACAAGTTAGCTGGGAAGGCTTTAACAAAGGGGTTGAAAGGTTTTGTAAAGGGCTATTTAAAAAAGTGGCAATTGCAAATACCGCAGGGGCAATAGCCAATCAATTATTAGATAAAGACATTCAAAGTATTACATTTTTTGGCGGGTGGATGGGTCTTATAATATTTGGGTTGCAAGTTTATTATGACTTTTCTGGTTATTCGGATATGGCTATTGGATTAGGTAAAATATTTGGATTTGATTTTAATGAAAACTTTAACCATCCATATACGGCAAAGTCTATTACAGATTTTTGGAGAAAGTGGCATATGTCATTATCAACTTGGTTGTCGGATTATATTTTCACACCAATAATGATCAGGTTTAGAGACCATCGTGTTGCTAGTTTGATCATAGCTACAACTACTACCTTTTTTGTTTCCGGACTCTGGCATGGAGCTTCGTGGAATTTTGTCTTGTGGGGATTGTATTTTGGATTTTGGGTTTTATTTGAATCATTATTCTTTGCTAAAATTTTAAAGCGTACACCAAGCATAGTTCAACATGTTTATTTTATTGCACTAATAATTCCGAGTTGGATGCTTTTTTACTATACTGATTTCAATAAAATTAAAATATTAGGAGCTACAATTTTCTCTTTCAACAATATTTCTGCTGACTTAGAAAGTTTGTTGTTGATAAAAGAAAATATATTTTGGTTGATACTTGCAATACTTTTTTCTTTACCAACATTTAAGTTTTTGAATGGACTTGTAAATAAAATAAAGAATAATTTAGTTGTAAATGTTTTAAATACAAGTATTACTGTTATGTTTTTTGTAATCTCAATTATTTTATTGGTTGGTAGCAGCTATAATCCTTTTTTATATTTTAGATTTTAGATTATGCGGTATTTGTTAAGTATACTTTTTTTAATTATAATTTTCGCTGGAGGTGTTTTGTTTATTATTGTACCTCATAAAACGATTTCTGTAAATGAAAAACGAAAACTAAGTCCATTTCCAACATTGACTTTCCAAAATTATTATTCAGGAAAATATACAGACAGTATTGATTTGTACTATTCTGATAACTTTTTATTTAGGGATGACTTAATTTCTATTGCAAATAAGATCAAGGATAATAAGGGTATAAAAAGTAGTGATATTGTTATTTACTCAAAAAACAAGGAATCAAATAATTTAATTGATAAAAATAAGCAAGTTAAAGCTGATATTCTCGATACAGTTAAAATTGTAAATGATGATCACGAATATCAAAATATAAAATCTGTAATTGTTTATAAAAATCGTGCTTTACAAATGTTTGCTGGATCAAGTAAAATGGCAGCAAATTTTTCAAAGTTAATGGGAGAGTATAAGCTGGCATTTCCAAATGTAAACGTATACTGCATGGCCGTGCCTGTTGGAGGAGACTTTTATTTGCCTAGTAACATTAATAAAAACAATGAAATTAAATTTATTAATTCTTTATATAATTCACTTTCTAATGGCGTAGTTCCAATCCGAGCATATGAATATATGAAGCCTCATTATAAAGAATATTTACAATTTACTACAGATCATCATTGGACAGGTAGAGGCGCTTATTATGCTTATGCAGGCTTTTGTAATGCAATAGGGGTTAGTCCAGTTCCTATAGAGAAGCTTACTAGGAAAGTTATACCTAACTTCTTAGGTACTTTATATTATTATACTTTAAGCGAAGGTTTAAAAAACAATAAGGATAGTGTAGAATACTTTAAAGTACAAGTAGATACTAAATCAGAATATTATCCTAAAAATTCAAATAAGCCTATAAAAAGTAGCTTATATGCAGAATATGCAAAGGGCGGAAATGCTTATGGGGTATTTTTAGGTGGGGATTTCCCTCTTACTAAAATAACAAGTTCAGTTAAAAATGGTAAGAAAATTTTAGTTTTTAAAGATTCATACGGAAATGCATTTGTGCCTTACTTAGCATCCCATTTTGAAGAAGTGTATGTTATCGATTATCGTTATTTTGAAGGTAGTGTTAAAAAGCTTGTAAATGACAATAAAATAACAGATATACTTTTTGCTCATAATGTGTTTATGTTTAATGCTTCTTATACTATATCTAGAGAGAGAAATATGCTGAAATAAATGAAAACATTTAACGAGATAAAAAGAAATATCAAAAAGGATTACACTTCTTTTGTAAAAGAGGATATAGCTATTTTAAGTAATTCTGCAACTCAATTATTAAATATTGGAATTAGAGGCCTTGCTTTTGATTATAACATAGATCTAAATATTTATGAGGCAGATTATAATCAAGTTGAATATGAAGTATTTAATGAGGGTTCTGAATTGTATCGTAAAGAGCCCAAGTATATATTGCTATATCTTTCTACAAATAAGTTAATGGAGAAATTCTATTCATTCCCTGCACAGGAAAGACGTGAATTTGCATTTAAATACTTAACATATATAGAAGATCTGGTGAGCACAATAAATACTAAACTTAAGAATAGTATTATTTTGTGTTGCAATTTTCCTGAAATCGATGATACGATATATGGTAATCAGGCTAGTAAAACAGAAGATTCTTTTTTGTATCAATGTCGTAAACTCAATTATTTGCTTTCCGAAAAATCAGTGCAGTTAAATCACCTGCTATTTGTTGACTTAGTAGGTTTGCAAAATAGGTTTGGTGTTGGACATTTATTCAATAATAATATTTATATAACAACAGATATTGTTTTAAGCACAGATATTTTACCATATGTTTCTGAGATTGTATTAAATATCATTAAAGTAAGAAATGGTATCGTTAATAAATGTGTAATTCTAGATTTAGATAATACTTTGTGGGGAGGTGTGATTGGAGATGATGGGTATGAAAATATTGAAATTGGAACGCTAGGGATCGGAAAAGCTTTTACAGAATTTCAAAAATGGCTTAAAGAACTTAAAAATAGGGGTATCATTCTTGCTGTTTGTAGTAAAAACAATGAAGATGTTGCTAAAGAAGCGTTTTTACGTAATACGGAAATGGTGCTTAAGTTAGATGACATATCTGTATTTGTTGCTAATTGGAATAATAAAGCGGATAATATTAGATCCATTCAATCTACTTTAAACATAGGGTTTAATTCTATGGTATTTTTAGATGATAACCCTGTAGAAAGGCAAATTGTAAAGGACAATATACCTGATATTACTGTGCCTGAATTGCCGGAAGATCCAGCGTATTATTTACAATATTTATATTCTTTAAACCTGTTTGATACAACTGGAGTAACAGTTGAGGATATCAAACGTACCGAATCATATCAAAAAGAATTACACATATCAACGCTAAAGAAATCATTTGTTAACGAAAGCGATTTCCTTTCTAGTTTAGAAATGGTTTCACTGGTCGAACCTTTTAATAAAAGTAATTTAGCAAGAGTTGTTCAGTTATCTCAGCGATCAAATCAGTTTAATTTACGAACAATACGATATACCGATAATGATGTTTTACAATTAGCAGCATCATCTGATTATATGAATTATTGTTTTACTTTAAACGACAAATTTGGTGAAAATGGACTTATTTGTGTTGTATCTTTAAAATTGGTGACTGAATCAGTATGTTTTATTGAAAATTGGTTCATGAGTTGCAGGGTTTTGAAACGTACTATGGAGAATTTTGTTTTAAATACGATTGTTGAGGATCTGAATAAAACAGGTTGTTTAAAGTTAATTGGAGAGTATATCCCAACAGCTAAAAATAATTTGGTGCTAGATCATTATAAGAATCTTGGTTTTATGGAAGAAGCTGGTAAGTGGACTTTGTCATTAAATGACTATAAAAATAGAGAAACATATATTAATAAATTATAATTATGAATAAAGAAGAGATTTTAAAAATTGTTAATGAAGTTTTTGTGGATGTTCTTGATAACCCAAATATTGTTATTGATTTAAATACGACAGCAAACGATGTTGAAGATTGGGATTCATTAAATCATATTCAATTGGTAGTAGCAATTGAAAAAAGATTCAATGTGCGTTTTAAGTCAAATGAGATTAGAAATTGGGAGAATGTCAATGAAATGATAGAAAGTATTTTAGCTAAATGATTGATAACTTTCATATAAACCAAACTTTTAGTAATCATTTTGATTTAAATGAGGATGTGTATGCTCTTTTTCTAAAACTATCCAATGATAATAATCACATGCACGTAAGTGATGATTATGCAAAAGAGTATGGTTTTGAAGGAAAGATTATGCACGGTAATATATTAAACGCATTTATTTCATATTTTATTGGCGAATGTTTGCCTGTAAAAAACGTTGTCATTCAAAGCCAGAGCATCGATTTTAAAAAACCGGTTTATATCAATACAAAAATTCAATTTATTGCAACTGTAGACTCTATTGTAGAATCTGTTAATGTTGTAATTTTTAAATTTAATTTTCAAAATAGCCAAAATGTTGTTGTAGCTAAAGGAAAAATTCAAATAGGTTTACTATGAATATACTAATTACTGGAGGTGCAAATGGGCTAGGGGAAGCTATAACTAAATTATTAGCTTCTAACAATGATCATTTTGTATATTTTACATATGTTAAATCAGATAGTAAGGCTAAGGCTATTGAAAATATTTTTCCAAATACTAAAGCTATAAAATGTGATTTTAACGATAATAACGATATAGATAATTTAATTAATCATATTCAGGATTTCAATATTAATGCGCTCATAAACAATGCATATGTTGGACAGGCAGTAAACAAGCATCTCCATAAAACAAATGCTAGTGATTTTGTGAATAGTTTTGCTTCAAATATTGCTCCTTTGGTAAGTATTACCAATGCCTGTGTTTTGTTTTTCAGGAAAAATGGTGGGGGGAAAATCATATCTATTTTATCTTCTTTTTTAGATAGTACACCGCCAGCTGGCACTGCCATGTATTTGACAAATAAGGCAGTTTTACTACAATTATCTAAAAGTTGGGCAGCTGAAAATATTAAATATAACATAAATGCTAATTGTATTTCACCATCATTTATGCTAACAGATTTTACTAAAGATACTGATGAGCGTATTATTGAAGAACTTGTAAATAACCACCCCTTAAAACAATTACTTGATCCTATTGAGGTGGCTAAAGTAGTTGAAATGATGATTGCCTCATCGGCACATTTAAATAATCAAAATATTGTAATTAATGCAAATGCTTAATCAATATTTTAAACGGTTTCTTTTATTCGTATTTGCTTTTTTGATCCGTAATGTTTATTCTTTTGGACAAATCTCAAACTTTCCTTTCCTAAACGCTGATAAAAACTTTATTGAATTTCAAAATGTAGATCTCGCTCCTCTACTTTCAAAATTAAATAACAAAGAATCTAGATTTGTAATTGCTCACTTTGGAGACTCGCATATTCAGCCGGATTACTATACTGGTTATTTACGAAATACCTTTCAATCTTTTTATGGAGATGGTGGGAGAGGTATGGTATTTCCTTATAGTATTGCAAAAACATATTCTCAAGCAGATTTTAAGTCTTCTTTTAAAGGAAAATGGTATAGTTCCAATAGTATACATAGTAACCCTAAAATTCCTTTAGGCATATCTGGTTTTTCAGCTTCAACTAGTGATAGTTTGGCTTCTTTCAAAATTGTTTTTAATCATTCATTAAATATCAAAAAAATATCACTTTTTGTTTCTAATGAAAATAATCAGTATGAAATAGCATTAAATGCGGGACGTAAACTACAAGATCCTGCTTCTCAAAAGTTTTCATCAAAAAGTGCTCGGTTAGACTATTCTATAAATGGTTCTTTAGATTCACTTGAATTTGTTTTTCGAAGAATTGCAGTTGGTACAGATTCAGTATTTATTAGAGGTGTTTATTTTGAAAATGGTACGGGTTTTACGTACAATAATTTTGGAGTTGGTGGTGCCGCTTATGAATCTCTATTAAAACAAAGGTATTTTGATGAAGAGATTAAATCAGTAAGTCCTGATTTAGTTATTTTGGATTGGGGTGCAAATGATATTTTGTATACAAATTGTATTGATATTAACCTGTCTAATACGATTACAAAAACAATTGATAAGGTTCGCAAAGTTTTACCCAATGCAACTATAATGCTAACCTCTGTTCAGGATATGAATAGAAAAGGGATTAACATTACATCTGCAATTCAATTTTCTAAATTGATTCGAAAAATAGCTTTTGATAATCATTGTTTATTGTATGATTGGTTTACAATTTCTGGTGGCAATACTGGAATGATTCATTGGGTTGACAATCAGCTAGCTAGGCCAGATAATATTCATTTGACAAAATTAGGGTATGAATTAAAGGGGCAGTTGTTTTATACAGCTTTTAAAAATACCATCAATAGGGTCTTTAATTCGAAAGGTTTATTATCTCTTACATTTGAAGATCCAATTACTAGTTTTGATGCTCTTAATTTGAGAGATTGTAGTAAATTAGTTATAAAACCCATAACTAAAAAGCAGTATACTAGGTATAAAAAGTTGCCAAAGCGTAAAACCAAGGTTTCGCCTAAAAAAAGTAAAGCGAAAGTAAAGGCTAAGGTAGCTAGTAAGAAGAAGGTGATTAAAAAGAAGAAGAACTAGTTTTAATTTAATTTGATAAAATATGTTTAATAAGTTATTAAAAACAGCATTGGGAAGACTACGAATCGTTGCATTTTTGGAAGGATGCTCGTTTTTACTTTTAGGCGTTACTATGATTTTAAAATATAAATATGCTATGCCGCAGCCTAATTATATTGTTGGTTTAGCCCATGGAATTCTATTTGTTTTGTATGTTGTTTTAGTACTTCAAGTTTCTGTTTTGTATAAATGGAATCTACTCAAAATGTTTTGGGCTTTTTTGGCATCGTTAATTCCTTTTGGAACTTTTTATGCAGATAAGGTGTTGTTTAGAGAATCTGATAAATAAAATGGCAATGAAAAATGTATTCTCTATTAATCGGGTTTCGATATTTCAATTCATTATTGTTCTTTTTGTATTGATTACCTCATGTTCAAAAAAGACTAATTCAGTTCCTGCACCATTAACTGGTACGCCCGAAATAACAATAACTACGCTGCTAAGCAATCAGGGGATTATTTGGGGCTTTGATTTTTTGCCCAATGGCAATATTTTGTTTACACAAAAAACAGGGGCAATGCGGTTGTTTGACACAACTACGCAAAGCAACACTATCATTTCTGGGTTGCCTACAAATATTTCATCGGCAGGGCAGGGTGGATTGTTAGATGTAACCATTTCGCCAGATTTTGCTACAAGCAAAAATGTTTATGTTACCTATAGCATTACAGGTGGATTTTTATCACTTGCAAGATTTACATTAAATGGAACGGCCGCCAGTAATTGGCAGGTGTTGCATACCACTGAGTCAGCATCTACATGGAATGGACATTTTGGAAGTCGTATTTCTTTTGGGCCTGATGGTAAATTGTATTGGGGTGTAGGAGAAGGTGGAGGCGGAAGCCTTGGTGGTGCAACAAGTCCGCATCAAAATGCACAAAGGCTAAATACGATGTGGGGTAAAATTCATCGAATGAATTTAGATGGAACTATACCAGCAGATAATCCATTGTTGCCTGGACAAACAACACGTTCTACCATATTTAGTTATGGGCACCGTAACCCGCAAGGCATGGCTTTTGATCCAATATCAAAGCAGCTTTTTGAAAACGAACATGGGCCTAGTGGTGGTTGTGAACTCAACCGCGTTCAAGCTTCAGAAAATTTTGGTTGGCCTTTGTATAGCGTGGGCATTAATTATAATGGAACCACCATTAGTAGTGGACATATTGCAACAGGTATTGTGGCGCCATTAAAAAGTTGGACACCCGCATTTGCTCCATCAGGATTAACCTTTATCAATCACCCATCGTTTAGAGATTGGAATGGTAATTTATTAATGGGTAGCCTTGTTCGCCGTCATTTACTCATGATAAAAATGACCAATGGAGTACCTGGTAATGAAACTATATTACTTGAAAATAACGGTCGCATACGAAATGTAAAAATGGGACCTGGAGGTAAAATTTACGTGAGTGTGGAAGATGGGGGCAGGTTACTTGTGTTGAGTGCTAAATAGACTACGATTTGTTTGTGTAAACCGGCTTCTTAGCTTATTGATACCGTGGTAATTAATACGTTTTCTGTAAGCAAAGCAGAGATAATACTAATGCATATAACCAGAAATATGCTAGATTTTATGTGATTTCATGCTTTATTATGGGAATTTCCTAAGAATTAGGGTGGGAGGCAACAGTTACATGATAAAATATTTATATTTAAGATATATTTCAATGGTACAAAAATTTAAAAAAATGAAAAGGGTCATTGTTTACGCTGCTTTTTTAATAAACACTATGGTTATTTTGAGTTGTAATAACTCAAATCAGAATATAGAAGCTCAATCTGATACAACAAGGGTTGCTATTGATAATGACCAATCTAAGCAACATGTTTTAAGTGATTATAAAAGAGGGAATAATTTTTTAGAAGAAAAAAAAATAATAAAAGAAATTAAAATTGGTGAACAAACATGGATGACGGAAAATTTAGATGTGGAACAATTTAACAATGGAGACACCATCAAATATGCAGGTAGTTTTGAAGAATGGTTTGATGCAGGTAAAGCAGGAATTCCTGCATGGTGTTATGCATGGTGTAATCAAAGTAAAGAAAATTTAGGTAGTGAAGAGCGTCAAACTAGATATCAATCGACACCATGTAAAGATGCAATTATTTTACATAAACATGGTAAACTATATAATTTTTATGCTGTAATTGACAAACGCGGTATATCTCCAATAGGGTGGAGAGTTCCATCGAAATATGATTGGTTAAAGATGATTAATTTTTTGGGAGGAGATAATTATTATACTCACCAAAAAATAAAAAGTACTAATGGTTGGGGAAGACAGAATGGAACAAATGAAAGCGGCTTTAATGCAATTCCTCATGCATGGAGAACTGATACTGGCTCTTTTTCATCTTCTGAAGATTATGGAGCATATGCAGCATGGTGGACTTGCTCAATATCAAGTGAGAATAAGTTGTATTTCCCTAAAATGGTTTTTGTTGTGAAAACAAATGACGAAAAAAATCATACATTACAAGTTCAAGATAATAATGGACAATGGAGAGAGGAATCGGATTTTCGTTCTCTTTTTTCAGAAGCTATTTCTACTTGGGGATATGCAATTCGATGTATTAAAAACAAATAATAATATTTCTTAGTAATATTTAAGCATTATTCAATTGATTTATACATAATAAAAGATTTACATTCGTAATTAACAGTAAGAATTTTTTATAGATACTTCTACTAGTCTAACAAAAGAATAGTGTGTTAATTAAATAAAATAATTATTAAATGAAAGGCATATTAATCACAGTATCATTATTATTTCTAGTCTATCTACTTGTTGAATCGAATATTATTTCTGATTTATGTTTTAAAATAGGTTATGATGCATATCAAAAAGCAAAAGGTACATCAGATTCGTATAATGCTAACGAAAATATTAAAAAAGCAGATAGATTTTTAGGTTGGGCAGCAAAATTAGATCCTGATGATTATAGGAAAGCTTTTTTTTATGCAGACAATCTTAATATTAGATCAACAGATTTAGATCCTGATAAATTAAAGGCGAGAGAATTATATATTAAAGCATTTATGTTATTTTCAAATAGCGATACACTTGCTTACAAAATTGGATTTCTATATCATAATGGTACTCAGAAAAAATATCAGAATAATGATAGTGCTTTAATGTATTATAACTATGCTATTGGGTTGAATAAAAATTATTTTGATGCTTTAGATAATCGAGCTAGGATTTATCAATTTAATTTATTCAATTACAATGCTGCAATTAGTGATCTCAAGATTTTAGTATTGTTATATGATGATCACTTAAAAAATTTAGAGCGTCAATATGGTACTTCAAAATACGCTGAAACAAATTTTCCAAAAAAAAGTTTGTACGAAAGATTAAATTGGTGTAATGAATCATTACTTGATGCAGAATGTCCAAATAAGGATAGTTATCTTTTAGGAATTATATTAGCTCGAGATCAACTAGGCGGAGGGCAAAGTGCTGATTGCGATTATCTGTATCGAATAGCCTCAACCCAAATTACAAATATTAATCATTATTGTTTTTGTAAAGGTGTCAGTAAATGGTTGAGTGATAACGGTAGGTCTTATTGATTTCATACTTTATTATGTGAATTTCCTAAGAAATAGCTAAGAGGCAACGGCTACATAATAAAAGTTTTATATTTGAAATTGCAATCAATTATTATGAGAATCAAAATATTTACATTCGCTTTCTTATTTCTTGTTATAAAATCTTTTTCACAAGAAACCGAAACTTTACGTGTAAAACATATTTATTCGGAAATACAAAAAGGAAAGATAAAGCCTGTTTTCATTGCAAGTCAAAACGAGCCATTTTGGGATATATTTATAATGGGTAAATATGGAATATTTTATTCGCCATTAAAGTTATAGTTATTTTAATGTTGATGATGTATTTGATAAAAATAAATATATACAAATACTCCATTTGAGAAATTCTGATGGTAGTAAATCAACCTTAAAGATTATAAAAAAGCAAACAGATGATGGAATGTCCGATAGGCTGTATCCTTATACTATAAAATACAGTGAATTTGAGAGAAATGGGTATGGCAGGTTAAAGTTAAGTTTCAATTGATAAACAAATAAAACTCTACACATCTAAATACTCCATTTTTTTATATCCATACTATTCATTGAATTAAAACTTAAACTGTAGAAGTAACATAAATTTGTTAAATTCATTATATAATTCGATTCAAATTTTAAATGAAATCAATAACTCTGTTAATTGTTTTGATGATTATTAGGAATCATGTAACGTATTCGCAGTTGAGTATAGAAAATTTAGAAACTGGGACATACATTTCAAAGTGTTTTCCAAAAGAAAAAATAACATTTCTTCAAGATGCTGGAAAAAATTGGTGGGTTAAATCTATTTTATGGGAACGGGGGCCAATTAAAAAAGAATATATACTCGTATACAATCTCAACTTAATGTACATACCTGATTTTGCTTCTAAGGTTGAAATTAAAGAAGACTCCAAAATAAAGGGAATTATACGAATTAAAAGTACTAATGAAAAATTAATTACAATAACAGGAATAAAATCATTTAAAACTAGTGAAGGGTGCCTATGGACCTTAAATTCCTATTAAAAAACTTTCAAAATATCGAATAATGATAAAATATTTTTTTTCAATTGTATTCATGCTTTGGGTATTTTTTTCTGCTTTTGGTCAACAGTATGGCTCTTTTAAAGATGCAAGAGATGGAAAGGTATACAAAACAGTGAAAATAGGCAATCAAGAATGGATGGCAGAGAATTTAAATACCGATAGGTTTCGTAATGGTGATAAAATTCCAGAAGCAAGAAGCTTAGAAGAGTGGGACAGCGCCAGCTCAAAGAAACATCCTTTCTGGTGCTATTTTGATAATGATCCTGATAATGGCAAAAAATATGGCAAATTGTACAATTGGTATGCAGTAAATGACAAGAGAGGGTTGGCGCCTAAAGGATGGCATATCCCTTCGGATGCAGAATGGACAATTCTAATCAATTTTTTAGGCGGCAAAAAGGTTGTCGGTAAAAAATTGAAAAGCACAACTGGTTGGGAGCGTTACATAATGGGGAGTTATAAATCAGGAAATGGAGCAAATTCTAGTGGATTTACTGGTCTCCCTGGAGGTTATATCAATTACTATCAATTAAACTATGTATTCAGCGATGAATCAGGTGCTTGGTGGAGTTCTTCAGAGCACGACAAAGGGTGGCTGGAATCCGGAGGGACATTCTTTATCAATATATGGGGTAATGAAGTAAATCTATATAATCAGTTAAAGGAATTAGGTAATTCAGTTCGTTGTATTAGAGATTGAGTTTAAGATATTTTTTTGATATAATTATTTACGACAATAATTATATCATTTAGATGCGTTTTCTTTTTCTTCAATTATTTTAAAAAAATGATTCTATAAATTCGTTCATTAAAATTAAAATAAACCTTACATTATAACATCTTATGAAAAAAATTATTTTATGTTTTATATTAACCTTATTATTCTCATCTGTGATTTCACAAAATAAAGATTTAAATTCTTTTGATTTCAATGAAATGGTTATTGAAAAATATAAATATGATTTTTCAAAAATTATAGATCTAGACGATAGGATAAGCTTTATAAATAGTATTATTAAAAATTTGCAGCAAAAGAAAATTAATGAAGCGGAGATTATAAATTTAATTAATAAAATAATTTCGAAAGATTTTTTTGTTAAATCAGAAATGATAACGTTTGATCAAATAATTGTTTTGAATAATATTTATTTTCCAGTTCCGATCGATTTAAAAGTTCTAAATGTATATTTTCAAAACAATTCAAGGTTAAGATTAGTTTGTTCATTTATCATTTATAATGAAGACGATAAATTAATAGACAAGTTTTATTACTTAGGGTATAAACATGTAGCTTTCATAGATGATAATAAATATTTAATATATAATTATAGTTTGGGTCAGGGGTATAATGAGCAAGGAATAGTAGATTTGATAAATAAGACCAAGTATTACAATAGTTACGGTGGGATGATGAGCATTGGTTTTAGTAGTAATGATTATTTTGTTAAGTTGCCAAATACAAAAATTATTGATAAATCTATAAAAGATAGATTAATTAATAAATTTAAAATCTATAAATATTTAATGAACGGTATGTTGGGGGTTCAATATCTTTACCCATGGAATCTGAATTCTAAATAATATTTAACTCTTATATCTTAAATTATATTTTTAATACTATGGCTAAAATATTCACCATTTGCTTTATTTTATTAACTTTTATTTCTCAAGCTCAATCTAGAATATTTTATAAAAATGGCAAAATTGAGTCAGAAGGTTATTATGTAGATAATATGAAAACCGGGATGTGGGAATATTATCACGATAATGGAAAACTATCTGGAATTGGCACTTATATCAATAATAAACCAAATGGAAAATGGCAATTTTATTATAATTCTGGTCAACTTTCTACTATTTGTAATTACGAAAATGGGCTACCTGAAGGAGAGTGGAAAAGGATAGGAATGGATGGTACAACAGAACTCATTTTAAATTATAAAAATGGACTTTTAGATGGCGAATATAAAAACTACTCATTATTTGAAATTACAATTGGTCAATACAAGAATGGGTTAAAAGAAGGGATTTGGAAAATATTTAAAAATGGTAAAGAATTGGAGACTAATATTGTTGAACAAACAAATTATATCTCTGGGAATATAGATGGAGAACGTAAATTATACATGAGTACTGGAGCTGGAGAAATTGTGAAACTAGAATACTATAAGTTAGGTTTAAAATCAGGGACTTGGAAATCTTATTATGTAGATAATAAACAAATGTTAAGTATTGGTTCTTATTTGAATGATAAAGAAGAAGGAGAATTTATTGAATATTTTAAAAATGGAGTTATAAGTTCAAAAACATTTTACAAATTCGGTAAGAAATCAGGTATCGAAGTTAATTATTATGAAAGTGGTCTAATATACTCTTTACTGAATTATAAAGAAGGTTTAATTGATGGGGAAGCACAATATTTTTCAGTAAACGGTAAGATAAAGTCTTTTAATAATTGGAAATTAGGTAAAAAACATGGTGAATGGAAGATATACGATGATTATGGTAATTTAGAAAAAATTGAAGTTTATAATATGGATAAGTTGTATAGTATTAAAAAGTTAAAATAACCTATTGTGAATTTGATTTCAATTAGATCCCGGTTTGTAAAAATATTTATACTAATATTATTCATTAATAATGGTTATTCACAAGATTTCACTCTTTTGGATATAATCAATTTGAAAAAAATGAATAGACAAATGTTAGATCTATATATGATTGATAGAGGATATAAATTTCATGATAATACTTTTCAAAATCCAGATTTCGATACTAAATCATATAAGATTTATGATTTTTTAGATCGGATTCATTTTGCCGATTTTACCTTTTCTTTCAATAATACTTCCGTAACAAAAATTAACTATACATTTAATAGAAGTATTTTATACAAAAACTTTATTTCTCAAATATATATTTTGAATTTTAAACTTCAAGGACATTATGAAGGGGATTTTGGTACAGATATTTACGTTTTCCGAAAAGATAAAACTGAAATAAGTATTGTTGAGCAAAAAGATTCAACCATGAGTTTTTGTAATGGTTGCACTAGTTATTATTTAGAAATCACCTTTTAGTAATTAAATTTTATTTAAATAAAACCTTATTATTATGAAATTTAAATTGGCTATATATTTACTAATTTCTTGTTTTTTTTCAATAAAATCATATTGTCAGTTAGATACAACTTTATACTACTATTTCCCTAATGGCAATATAAAATCGGCCTCAAAATACAATTTGTCCCTTTCTAAAGATGATTTATTGAAAGTCTATAGAGGTTTAAGTTTTCCAGAAGTTATGACTAAGGTTATAATTGTCAATGGTAAATATGGTATTCGAGATGGTCTTCAAATTGAAAATTACGAAAACGGAAAAATTAAATCAGTTCAGAATCTTTTGTTGGATAAGAAAAACGGAGTTTTCAAAAATTATTATGATAATGGTCAATTACAATCTGAAGGCAATTTTATTAATGATAGTCCAACTGGTTCATTTAAAAAATATTCTATAAAAGGCCAAATTATTTCTATATCTAATTATCAAATGGGAATAAAAGAAGGTGAATTTAAGGAATTTTATAATGATGGAAAAATAGCTTTATCAGTATTTTATTTGAATGGGGAAATTCACGGAAAACGAGAACGTTTTTATGATAATGGAGTATTATCTAGTACTGATTCTTTCTATATTGGTAAACTTGAAGGTATTCAAAAAGAATTTTATTCCTCTGGTTTACTCAAAAAATCAACTTCATATGAAAATGGTATTTTACACGGTAGCAGTATATTATATTTTAAAAATGGAAGAATATCTAGCAAAGAATTCTATAATAAAGGACAGCAAGATGGGGAATGGGTAGAATATTATTTAAATGGGAATATTAATACTTTCAAAAAATATGTTAATGGTAATTTAGATAGTATTTATGTTAACTATTATGAAAACGGGTCTGTTAGAACTAAGTCCTTTTATAATAATGGATTTATTAATGGAGAATCTAGTGCTTATTTCGCTAATGGTAATTTAGAATATGTTAAATACTATAAAAATAATTTAAACTGTGGTATTTGGAAAGAGTTTTATGATAATGGACAGTTAAAATCAATTTCAAGTTATAAGGATGGGGAACTTGATGGTGAATATGTTTTGTATTTTGAAAGCGGTATTATTCAAGAAAAAGCATTTTATAAGCTTGGTAAATTGAATGGAAATAAAGTTGAGTTTTATAACGATGGTAAATATATGTCATATTGGAATTATATTAATGGAGTATTGAATGGGCCGTATAAATTATTTTATGAAAATGGTGCTCAAAAAGAAATTGGGAAATATAATAATGGTTTATTGTATAGTATTCGCACTTTATATCATGATAATGGCCAAGTCGATAACATTTGGAATTATATAAATGGAAAAAAGCAAGGTGAGTCGAAAAGTTATGATAAAAATGGTAAGCTAAGTTCTGTAGCCAATTATAATAATGATAAGTTGAATGGCATTTTTAAGGTTTACACTAATGGCATCCTTGGTTCTACTACTAATTATACTGATGGAAAGAGGAATGGTACACAAAGATTATATTATGATAATGGTAAATTATTAAGTGTCATAAATTATAAAAACGATTTACAAGATGGGTTAGATATTTTATATCTTGAAAACGGTAACATTTCGAAGTCTGGAAGCTATCTCCAAAATAAATTAAATGGGAAATGGAGTTTTTATAGTGAAAATGGAAAATTAATTGAGGTTCAGATTTGGGATATGGATGAAAAAATTAAAACAATATATTATTGAAAATTAACAAAAGCTTGCCCAAAAGGACATAAAAAACTCCGAAATCGAAAGAAATCGGAGTTTTTATCATGGGATTGTCGGCTCCGTTGCACTCCGCCGCCGTCCCTTCCGCATTGAGCTACCGCAAAGCCTTTTAATGCAATCCATTGGTTGCGTTTGTTTTATGCCAATCTGCAATAGGAATGCAAATGCTTGTAGAGTGATTGATTTGTTTATCTAAACAGGCTTTCTTAGCTTATTGATATCGTGGTCCTTGATACGTTTTCTGTAAGCACAACAGACAAAAAACATCTAAATCATAACTGCTTTTTTTTTATGAATAAATAGCTTTAAATCAATGCAAAAGCCTATATATTGGCTAGATTTTATGTGATTTCATGCTTTATTATGGGAATTTCCTAAGAATTACGGTAGGAGGCAACAGTTGTATTATTGAATATTTATATTTGTATATATTGAAATAAAATTGAATTCAGAATACTACTAATGGTCTATATCAATAATATATTTTTTCTTTATGTAAGTGAGTCAGATGAAAATATTGATCCACTTGCTGCTATTTTCTTATTGTTATTTTTATATGGCTTGCCTCTCGCTTATGAATCGTATAAAAAATATAATTGGCCAAAAGAGGGGAAAGTAGGACAACCATTGCCAAATAAAGTAGTATTTGACGCAATTAACTCAATATGGGGAGATAAAACATTTATTGATGAATTTAGATATATCCTATACGATGAAGGGAATATAAATGAATTTATAAAAGATATTCAAATAGAAACTTATAGAGGTAGAATTTGGTTAATTATTAATAGTAAAGATTTTAAACCGCCAATAATCTTAAATACTATCATTGAGAGAATTACAATTACTAAGCAATTTCATAATCAAATTCTGAAATACACTCTAACCGATCAAGAAATTGATGACTTCAAAAAGTTACTGTTGTATATTCTAATAAATAAAGAATTCTTTAATGTTTTAAAAGAACACATAATTAACAATAAAGAATTTAAACTAGATGATGATGTCTTAAAATTGGATTATGATGAATTAAATAGAAAATCTTTGAAAATAAACCCATGGGAGATACTTGGACCTACAAGAAGTGCTCCTTAATTATCTAAAAAATGAAATCATGTTTACCTCTTCATTGAAATTCAACTAAATATGTTTGCAATTATATTTATTTTTATACTTGTGGCAATACTAATCTACTTCGTTTCAAAAGAAATACGGTTAGAAAGTATTAGAATTGGAGCAAACAAGGAGATTTTAAAAATTGAAATATCAAGACCACAAGGAAATGTAGTAAATGCAATAAAAAGTGTTTGGAGAAATGATAACTTTTTACTAGATTTTAAAGATATTTTAAATGAGTTATCAATTGATGAAAAATCAATTAAAAATTTAATTGTATTCAAGTATCGGGACTCTTCAAATATAGAAAATAAGCACTGGAAATTAATCAATTCAGAAGATTTTGTTTATTCAAAAATTATTGACCAGGTAATTTGTAAAGTTTCTCTTACATCTTCATTTAACCAAATAAAAAAAGAATATTGTCTTTTGGATGATGATTTGAAATATTTCTGTAAACTATTAGTTATGTATATGACACTTTCAGATTTTTTTTTAATTGCTCAAAGGTGGATATTTAAAACGGTAATTATGACAATTGATGATGTTGAACCAGATATTTGCGCGTCACTTTTTTTAGAAAAATAACGATTAGTACCCCAAATCATACAAATTCTATAATTAAGGGTTTCGATATTCTAGTATATAATAAATTATAATTTATTATATACAAATCGTCAGTAAATAGTATTCAAAATGATATTTTTAGCCTCATTTTTTTCAGAAGCTTTACCATTTATCGCAATAGGTTTTATAGTTCTTGTTGGTTGGGCTTTGAATAGATTTACAGCGTATGGTAGAACCGGTACTTTGGGAATATCTGAAAAGGTTTGGGATTCAGCACATGACTTATATAAGGATAAGGAATTTGTCACGGATTTTGTAAATATTTTAAAAAAAGAATCGAATTTATCTGATATTGTTAATAAATCGATAACACAATATTACAAAGAGGACCAAACATACAAGGGTGTTGTACAAAGAAGAGTTACAGAAGATATGCGAGATTGGGAAGTATTGATTAGAGGTAATATTAAAGGTGAAGGTTTTGATTTGGATGCTAAACGAATAGTAATAGAAGTTATTAAATCAAATGGGTATAAAAAATTTTCGAAAAGGTATGAGTTTACAGCGGAAGATGATGAAGATATGTTTACTGTACTTTATTATATAATTACTAGACCTGACTTTGCAACTACAGCTGAAAAATATTTATATACTGCAGCTAGTAATAATAGTAATGTTCGAGTTCCACCTCTACCAAGGGGTTCTTTTCAATGGCCAACTGGGTAAGCTTTATGATTAGTTTAAAATCAATATTAGAAGGAGAAATAAATGTTGATAATATTACATTCAAACAAAAAGATGCTGGTGGTTTTAGACCTTCCTATCAAAATACTAAATTAGTAAAGCATACTTTGGGATTGTCGGCTCCGTTGCACTTTGTAGATGTCCATAACTCATTGAGCTAGCGCAAAGCCAACTAAATCATATTTTTAAGGTAATATTCCTTCAAAAGTTAAGTCCCTTCTTGTTAATTCTGGTGCCTTATAATTTGTGAATGGAGGTATAAATTCAGTTTTTAAAATTAAATATTTTGCATGAAATGAAAAATCAGGATGTAATATTGTCAAAATAAGTAGTTTTTTGAAATAAACTATCTCATCATCTGTAAGATTGTAATTTTTAATGTACAGTTTATATGATAAGTTTTTTTCTAATTTATAAATGATATTTTTAACTAAAAATGGAGGTTCAAAATTACTCTCATTAATTATCTTCCATATACTACCTACTTCCGTTTTTCTATAAATTCCTAGTTTCTCGGTTTCTATTTTTAAACTGTCGAAAATCTTTACATTTAAAATATTTGCAAACCCTTCAATTACCGATTCATCAAACCAAATATTATTTATTGCATTTACTGAATTTATAGGTGGATCTGGCTGGCCTGGAGTATCGTTAAAAGAATTATTTTTCGCGAATTTTCGAATTATGAAGTAAAATATCAAAATTCCTAGTATAGTCTCCATCAATTTTTTTTTAAAAAGTATAAACCAAATATTAGTATTTACATTTGTAGTATCAATCATAAATTTACACTGATTCTTCAAATCGTCAATAAAAAGTATTTAAAATGATATTTTTAGTCTCATTTTTTTCAGAAGCTCTAACATCATTTCTCGCATTCATATCCTTTGTTTACTTAGTTTGGTATGTATTCGTTAGTGTAAAAATTCATTTTGGATATGGTGAGAATAACTATTGTGGATTTGGGATATCTAAAAAAGTTTATAACTCAATTTGGATATTATATAAGGATCAAGAATTTGTCAAGGATTTTGTTGAAATCTTAAAAAAAGAATCAGATTTATCAGATATTGTTGCTAAATCTCAATCACAATATTATATAAATGCTCAAATGTATAAGGGTGATAAAAGTAGACATGGAGAAGAAGATGAGATGGATTGGCGAATACTAATTAAAGGTAAATATAGCGGTTACGGATTTCAGCCGGATTCTAAAAGAATAGCAAGAGAAGTTATTAAATCAAACGGGTATAAAAAATTTTCTAAGAAAAATGAGTTTCAAGCGGTCGATAATAAAGCTATGTTTACTGTAATTTATTACATAGTAACTAGACCTGATTTTGCAGATACAGCTGAAAAATATTTATATACTGCCGTAAGCAATGGTACTAGTGTATCAGTTCCTCCGCTACCAAAATGGTCATTTAAGGAGTATAGTTACTAATAATAATATTAGTTAAAATAATGGAATGTGAATCTAATATAGATTAGTTTACATTCTAATCAAAAGAAATGTTTAGTGTTAGGCCTTCACATCAAAATACTAAATTAGTAAAGCAGGGTAGTGCCGGAGATTATGTAAAATATAATATGATGGTTATGGGTAAGTTGGAAAAACAACTTCATTTAAAAATAAAGATTTATATAAACTAACCGAGCCACACAAAACAGTACAAAAGACTACAAAAGCGTGCCCAAAAGGACATAAAAAAACTCCGAAATCGAAAGAAATCGGAGTTTTTAGTGCTATTTACTAGCTAGATATTTCAAATTCTGGGATTGTCGGCTCCGTTTCACTTCGCCGGCGTCCCTTACGCATTGAGCTAGCGCAAAGCCTTTTGACGCAACCAAATGTTGCGTTTGTTTTTTTATGCCT